>JACCDH010129377.1_pt1 | contig 15304 bp, 15 predicted proteins | sample 7442481 | NCBI WGS metagenome assembly JACCDH01 (sample SAMN15323433, study PRJNA562643) | freshwater metagenome | isolation source: river surface water | place: USA:Blue River Watershed | collected 2017-08-15
CAAGCCAAAGCATTCTCAAAATCTCACTTTGGCGAAGAAACAGCATCAAAGTGCAAATCTTGTGGAATATAAAAAAGTAGTGATGATTCTCATTAAAAATTACCTAGTAAAAATGCTAACTCTCGTGTTGGTGTTTTTATCTATCAAATCATCTTGCCAATCCTTCAACGATGACAAAACTGCTTTCAGTAACTACTTAAAAAGGATGTACTCCAACGCTCCTTTTGAAGGAGTGAAAATTGTTGACGATTACAATCAACAATACTTGGTATCGGTAATTAGTCTAGACAAGGCAAAATACAACAATGAGTCAACCATGAATCGTGTTGCGCAAGTGAAAGCACAATCACAAGCCAACACCTTTGTTAATGGTGCCAGTATTTCCATGGACATGGTTATTACTACCACAGAAGTAAAAGATTCATTAAACCGCACAGAAACCATTACGCAATCTGTTGAAAGTATCAAGCAAAACTCAATGGGCTTCACCCAAGGATTGGAGCTCCTCACCAACTTTGAAAATGCGGATGCCAAGCGCATGGTGTTCATTTTTTACAGAGCAATTAAACAACAATAAACATGATAAAAAGAACAATCATTTTTTGCATTACGTTTTCCTTAATTCTCTTTGGATTCAAATCCTCTGCCCAGGAAAACAGTAGTAATGTAACCATCACCGCCACTGGCCGCGGAGCTTCTCAAGCAGAGGCGCAACAGTATGCTTTGAGAAGTGCAATCGAACAAGCCTACGGGGCTTTCATTTCTTCTAAAACAGAAATCCTAAATGATGAAATTGTCGCAGACCAAATGGCGTCCGTTGCCAATGGAAACATTCAATCATTTGAAATTCTGAATGAAACAGAACTACCCGATCACTCTTGGGCATCAACGATTAAAGCTGTCGTGTCCGTTGAAAAACTGACAAGCTTTGTGCAATCCAAGGGGATTGAGGTGGAGATTAAAGGTGGACTGTTTGCTGTCAATATCAAACAACAGATGTTGAATGAACAAGGGGAAGTGGAGGCAATTTACAATATGGTGGGAGTTTTGCATGAAGTCATGCAAACTGCGTTTGATTATACTCTAACCACAGGAAATCCGAAGGCAATGGATCCGGATAATCAAAAATGGGAAATCCCACTTGAAGTCTCAGTTAAAACCAACAAGAACTTTACATTATGCTCTAATTATTTCCGTAAGATACTTGAGGGGATTAGTATGTCTGAAAGTGAGAAAATCGACTACAAACAACTTAATAAACCTTGTTTTTCTTTCGGTTTCAAATACAATAAAGACAATACTTCTACCGCTGTTAATTTCACCCTACGCAAAGAAAAATCTATAGCAGTTCTAAAGTTTTTCTGTAGAATGTTCGGATTCTACGTTACCAATTTTGAAATATCCCCTAACGATAGAGTATTTTCATTTGATAGACAATCTTGTTGTAAGCTAGCAAACTATAATCATTCGGTATCAGGAGGTAAAAGAATCATAGGTCGCGATTACCTTTCCAAATTCGTAATATATAGCGAAAATGACAGACTAAATCCCGGGATTGAATCAATTGATTTCTCTAAAGGCATTAATACGGAAATAGCTCAATTTTATTTGTCAGATAAAAGATCCCTTTCAGCTTTAAATTCACTTACAAATTATAATATTAAATCAAACAATGTAACATCGTCTTTCAGTAATGGAGGAATTACAATAAAAGACAATAAATATTCTGTAGTTGCCATAATTGATTTTGGCCTTAACTCAAAAGACGAAGCAACTGAGAAAGTTGATAAATTAACTCTTAATGGTTATGATGACTGGCACATTATTCTTGATACGGAATTTCAAACTTTCAAGAAAGAAAGGATTACTGATTACGAAAATTCATGGATAACATTATCAACGAATTGGAAATTGCAAATGGCTTTTGATATGGGAGATGAAGTATGGAGAACATATGTAATAGCCGTAAGGGATTACAATTATCCAGAAAATGAATCCGGTGAATAAATTCATTCAACAAAAAAGCGCCCAATTGGACGCTTTTTTTTTCTTATAAATTGTCTTTTTATACAAACATCAAAACAGGTTGCTCTAAGTACGATTTGATGGTATTCAGGAAGGCTGCACCACTGGCTCCATCCACCACACGGTGATCACAACTCAAGGTTACTTTCATCACGTTTCCGGGAACTACTTGACCATTCTTCACTACTGGCACTTGCTTGATGCCACCTACTGCCAAGATACAAGCATCGGGTGGGTTGATGATGGCCGTAAACTCCTCAATACCGAACATTCCCAAATTGGAGATGGTGAAGGTGTTGCCTTCCCAATCTTGTGGCTGCAATTTCTTGGCTTTGGCTTTCTCTGCAAATAATTTTACTTCAGCACCGATCTGTGCGAAGGACTTGGTATTGGCATGTCTCACAACAGGCACCAACAATCCGTCTTCCACTGCTACTGCTACACCGATGTGCACATGATCATTGAAACGAATGCGATCACCCAACCATGATGAATTGATGACAGGATGTTTCTTCAATGCCATTGCACAAGCCTTCACGACCATGTCATTGAAAGAAACTTTCATCCCTTGGTCATTGATGGCCTTGCGTGCAGTGATTGCATTGTCCATGTCAATGTCCATGGTCAAATAGAAGTGAGGCGCGCTGAACTTGCTTTCCGCCAATCGACGGGCAATTACTTTTCTCATCTGAGAAACTTCTACCTCGTAGAAACTTTCAACGGCATTGGTACTGCCTTGAGCAGCACCTGCCATGAAGGCATCAATATCTCTCTTAACAATTCTTCCTCCATCACCTGAACCGGGGATGTAATTCAATGGAAGACCTTTTTCATCTGCCAATTTCTTGGCCAATGGCGAAACTTTGGTTCTACCATTGTTGGCAGCCACTGGCGCAGGGGCAGCTTTAGCAACTGGAGCTGCAATGGGGGTTGGTGCTGGTGCTGGTGCTGCCTTTGGCGCAGGAGCTGCTGTAGGAGCTGGCGCTGCTTTGGGCTCTTCAGCCTTTGGCGCCGCCGTTGCTTCAGCAGCGATAATCGCTGCAACATCTTCTCCTTCTTTTCCCAAGATGGCCAAAATAGAGTCTACTGGAGCGCGCTTACCGGTTTCCACACCAATGTGCAACAACACACCATCTTGGAACGATTCAAACTCCATTGTGGCTTTGTCAGTCTCAATCTCTGCCAACAAATCACCTGTCTTTACTTTATCTCCAATCTTCTTGTGCCAAGCCGCTACCACCCCTTCGGTCATGGTATCACTCAACTTGGGCATTCTTACTATCTCTGCCATAATCTTTAGTCTTTAACGTATGGATAAGGGTCTGAATAAACATCTTCGTAAATCTCATGCGCTTCTGGCATTGGAGATTCTTCAGCAAACTTCACTGACTCTTCCACCACTGCTTTGATTTCCTCTTCCACTTTGTCCAAGTCAGCTTGTGACATCCAGTTGTTTTCTAAGATAACCCTAGCCACATACTCCAATGGATCTTGCTCTTGGTATTCTGCTACTTCTTCTTTGGTTCTGTATTTCTGAGGATCAGACATACTGTGACCCTTATAACGATAGGTTTTGATGTCCAACAAAGTGGGTCCATCACCTTTTCTAGCACGGTCAGCAGCACGCTTGATGGCATCAGCTACCGCTTCAGGTCGCATGCCATCTACTGTTTCACTGGGCATTTCAAAGGATGCGCCCAACTTGCTCAAATCCGTAACGTTGGAAGTACGCTCCACAGATGTTCCCATGGCGTACTGATTGTTTTCAATAATAAAAATCACTGGAATTTTCCAAGTCATGGCCATGTTGAAAGTCTCAAACAAAGCACCTTGACGCGCAGCTCCATCACCAAAGAAAGTCAATGTAACATTGTCTTCTCCGCGATACATGTCTGCAAAAGCGATACCCGCTCCCATGGGAATTTGAGCACCCACGATACCATGACCACCAAATAGATTTCTCTCCTTGTCAAACATGTGCATTGACCCGCCTTTACCTTTGGAAAGACCTGTTGCTTTTCCATACAACTCCGCCATCACTTTTTTGGGATCTGAACCCATCACCAATGGATGAGCGTGATCACGGTAGGCGGTAATGACTTTATCTGTTGGACGAATGGCCGACATCATTCCTGAAAGAATAGCCTCTTGTCCAATGTACAAGTGACAAAATCCTCCAAACTTTTGTTGGATATACAAGTGTCCGCATTTCTCTTCAAAACGACGCATCAACAGCATCTCACGGTGCCACTTGATGTAGTCTTCTTTTCCGTATCCAGTAGCAGTAGCTTTGGATTCTTTTTTCTTGGTTGCAGTAGCCATGTAATCGATTTTTAAGCTGAAGGCAAATATAAAAGGAAACGCCCCTTCACAGGGGCATTTTTTTAATAAGTGTAAAAATAACACTAAGTGTCAATGAGAGAACTGATCGAAGGGTGCTAAAAAGCGCTGATCGTTTTCAAAAAAATGTCTCAAATCATCAATCTGGTAGCGCAACATGGCAATGCGCTCTATCCCCATTCCAAAAGCAAAACCGCTGTACACTTCAGGATCAATTCCGCTGGCTGAAAGAACATTGGGGTCTACCATTCCACATCCCATGATTTCCAACCAACCCGTTCCTTTTGTAATTCGATAATCCGCCTCTGTCTCCAATCCCCAATACACATCCAGCTCAGCGCTGGGCTCTGTGAAAGGGAAATAAGAAGGACGCAAACGGATTTTAGCCTTGCCAAAAAAAGACTGCACAAAGTACAACAAGGTGGCCTTCATATCAGCAAAGGAAACGTCTTTATCAATGTATAAACCTTCTATTTGGTGGAACTGACAATGCGCACGGGCACTGATGGCTTCATTGCGAAACACCCTTCCAGGCATGATGATTCGGAATGGAGGTTGACGCTTTTCCATTTCACGCACTTGCACACTAGAGGTGTGTGTACGCAACAACCAATCGGGATTGGTTTGCACAAAAAAGGTGTCTTGCATATCCCGAGCAGGATGTTCCGGTGGAAAATTCAATCCACTGAAAACATGCCAATCGTCCTCAATCTCTGGACCTTCCGCGACACTAAAACCTACTTTCTCAAAAATGGAAATAATCTCATTTTGCACCAAACTTAGCGGATGTCTTTTGCCGCGCCCCATTAGGCCACTTGGCACAGAAAAGTCCCAATTGGGATTAACGGCATCCGCTGCTGGAGTGGCGTTCTGAAAGCTTTCCCATTTTTCTTGAGCCGCCATTTTCAAAACATTCAATTCCTTGCCCAAAGCCTTTTTTTGATCATTGGGAACTTGTTTGAACGCTTCAAACAAATCGTTCATCACACCTTTACGACCTAGGTATTGAATACGAAATTGCTCCGCCTGTTCGGCAGATGAGATGACCGTATTTTGAATCTCGTTGAGGAGATTTTGAATTTGTTCTTGCATACAACTTATGGAAGGATCTCCATTTTCATGGTGATATCGGTAACTGGACGGTCACCAGGTTTAGTGGGCTGGGCCAAAATTTTATCCAATACATCCAAACCTTCCACTACCTCACCGAAAACGGTATAATCCATATCTAACATTGCGGTACCACCGACAGTCTTGTACACTTGACGTTGCGCATCGGTGTATTTGAAACCAGGCACTTTCATGGCTGCTCTGGATTCAAATTGTGTAATTTGGTTGTCGTTCAATTGTTGACCTTGAACGATATAGAACTGGCTACCACTAGATGCCTTTTTAGGATTCACTTGATCACCCTGACGCGCAGCAGCCAAAGCACCTTTTTTGTGCACAAAATTGGCATTGAACTCAGCAGGGATAGTGTAACCAGGACCACCCATGCCCAATGCTTTGGATGGAGAGGCGCCGCGAGATTCGGGGTCACCACCCTGTGCCATAAAGCCTTTGATGCAACGGTGGAAAAGAAGATCATTGTAGAATCCTTCTTTCACCAATTTGATAAAATTGTCTCTGTGCAAGGGCGTTTCGTTGTACAATTCTACCACCATGACGCCTTGAGAGGTGGTTACTTTAACACGTGTATTCATTGTTTTTTTGTTTTCAGGTTGGGGAGTAGGTTGGGCTTCTTCTTGCGCTGGAGCTGAAACAGCAGGGGCAGATTCAGAAGAGTTCTTTGGGCTATTGCAAGCGCTGTTTAAAAAGGCCAATGAGAGGGCGATGCCACAAGAGAATGGAAATTTTAGGCTTTTCAACATTTTTTTTGTTTCTTTGTTTTTTGCAAACTTACGGATTTGCGAAAATTATTTTTAACGCAATGAAAAAATTTAGTTTAAACTACACTTTACTGTTTTTTGTTACTGCAGGATTAATGACCATCATGGCCGGTGCATGCAAACGATACAAGATGGAACCTACCAAGGCGTTGATTCGAGTGATTGATGCAGACGGTCAGCCGGTACAATTTTCTAAAGTGCGCATTTACGCTTTGCCATCGGAATTTCCACCACCCTCCAACGCAGTTCGTTTTGACACCTGTGGTGTAACCAGTTCTGATGGATCAGTAGAGTTTGATTTTACGAGTTATTATGAAGCTGGTCAAGCCGGTTTTGCGGTATTGGACGTAGCGGCCTGCAAGAGTGGGTTTGTAGGAGAGGGCATTATTAAAATCACTGAAGAAGAGAACAACGAGGAAACCATCACGATTTTGGCTGGCCCTTGCACAATTCCTTCGGATTGCGAATAAAATTGATTATTTTCGCGGCCACCAAAAAATTAATCGGGATGTAGCTCAGTTGGTAGAGTACACGTCTGGGGGGCGTGTGGTCGCAGGTTCAAGTCCTGTCATCCCGACAACAACATTGAAAGCCTTCTTCGGAAGGCTTTTTTTATGGTCGAGTTTTATTTTTGACTAAATTTGTCAAATTATGAATTTAGCTTATCATCAAATCAGAAAAGCACGTAAGTCAAAAAAAATGACCCTTCAATCAGTATCTGCAAAGTTAAAAATTGACGTGGCCATTTTAAGCAAAATCGAAAGAGGGCTGCGTCCGATATCTGAAAGTCAACTCAAAGCACTTTGCAAGCTGTACCAAATAGATTTATTGCAAGTTCAAAAAGCAATAAAGGCAGAAGAGATAGTGCAACTCCTTAAAGGTTACAATCAACAGGAGGAGATAGAGATTTTAAAACTAGCAGAAAAACAACTATTGTATCAGCCTGCAAAAAAATTGCAATTTGAAGATATTAAAGGTCCCTTAAGAACGATCTTCAAAAAATTCCAATCCATCCAGAAAGCTTGGATTTTTGGCTCATATGCCAGAGGTGAAAATAATGAGCTCAGCGACATTGATATTGTCATCACTGCCGACCATGGGTTCAGCTACTTTCAGCTAGCAGACGTTCAACATCAAGCAGAAGAAAAATTAAAAATCAAGATTGACATTGGATTCAAGAACGCTATGAAACCCGAGATCATGCAACAAATTCATGATGACCTTATTTTGATTTATGAAAGAATATGAACGCGATTCAAATCGAATTGCCCATTTAATCTTGGCCGTGGAGAAAATCGAATTGTTCACTACCGGGATTTCAGAAGAAACTTTTTGCGAGGATTTGTTAATTCAAAGTGCCGTTCTTTTCCAATTTAGTATTCTCGGCGAAGCGATTCTACATATTAATCAGGAAAAATTACAAAAAGTTGATTATCCTTGGCATTTGGTAAGGGGGTTTCGAAATTTAATTGCTCATGAATACCATAGAATAGAAATATCCGCGGTATGGGCCATCGTACAAAATGATATCCCTCGACTTAAAACAAAGATTATTGAACTCTCAGAAACAAATTGATTGTAAATACAACTCTATCAATGACCAACAACAGCATCTTCCGCCGCATTCGATTTATTTTTAATTTCTCTGATCATGACATCATGGATGTTTTTCGGTTGGTGGGTGCAGAGATCAAGCGTCACCAAGTCATTGGATGGCTCAACAAAGAAGATCATGAAGATTACGTTCCGATGTCAGATGAGACGTTGGCTACTTTTCTGAACGGCTTCATCGTTCTAAAAAGAGGAAAAAAGGAAGGACCGCAACCTGTTCCTGAAAAACGCCTTTCCAACAACATGATTTTTAGAAAAATGCGCATTGCTTTGAACTTGATTGATGAGGACATTATCCAGATTTTGGCCTCCGTTGAAACGCATCTCAGCAAGCATGAACTCAGCGCCTTTTTCCGCAACCCTTCCCAACGTCAATACGTGGAGTGCAACAATCAGATTTTAAGGAATTTCTTTCAGGGGTTGGAGGTGAGGGAGAATAGATTCAGAGATTGAATCAATCAATCCCTTCAAAATACCTCATCACCGCCTCACGCATCAAACGATCCTGCTCTGCAGGGGACAATTCCGGGAGATCCTCCTGTCGTTCAAAATGGGGCCAACCTTCCTCATCTCGACCGATGAAAGTATAATATCCGTATGGAATCAACAAAGAACAGATTCCGATGTGCATGATCCCCACTTTTTCGTCCTTCTTAAAAACCTTATCAAATTGCTGCAATTCTTGAAGTCCAACGAGAAAAATAACCGCCGTCAGATCCGGTTGCCCCATGTCAAACTTCTCTCCTATGCGCTTCAAGGTTTCCAACCACTCCCGTTCAAACTGATAATCCATGGCGCAAAAGTCGTATAAATTTCCGCTTCATGCATATTTTAGTTATCTTCGTCCATAAATTTTCATACCATGCGCAATCTATTCATCGCCTTCGTTTTTTCCTGCTTTTGCCTCACTTCATGGAGTCAAAAAAAGGAATACTTGAACAGTGAGTTTGTTGTCATTGAGGAAGAATCGGTTTCATCCTACACAAGAACATCTTCGCTTAAAGATGGCTTTTACGATGTTACCATCACTTTCCTTGGTGGTCAGTTATTCATGACAGGCAAGTACATGGATGAAAAATTAGAAATGCCGCATGGTCACTTTACCTTTTACAACCAAAACGGAAACAAAGAAGCGGAAGGTGATTATCACAAAGGAATGAAGGTGGGAACTTGGAAACGTTGGAACGCAGAAGGCGCTCCATTGCCTGACCGTCCTTATCAGAAAGCACCAGAAGAAAGCGCCAAACCGAAAGAGAATTCCAACAAGGCCACCGTGCAAGCAGGGTTTGCTGACTTAGAAAACTACATTGAAAAAAATCTACGCTACCCTGAAAAAGCTATTGTCAATGGCGTCAAAGGAACCGTTTACGTTTCCTTTGTTGTTGGAGCAGATGGTCTGGTTAAAAGTCCAAAAGTTACACAAGGCGTTCACCCTGAATTAGATGCTGCCGCCATGCAATTTGTCATGGGTATGCCCGCATGGACACCAGGCCAACGCAATGGAGTGGCCATTGAATCCGATGTTATTCTTCCCATCAGTTTTGAATAATCGCTAACGCGATATTTGTATTTTTTTATGCGCATTTATTACAATTACCTTGCTCACTTTATCCATCCCCTTCCTCCAGTTGAGCAAGCTGCCGAACGTCTTACCCGCGTTGGTTTAGAAGTTGAAGGAATAGAAGAAGTAGAAACCATCAAAGGTGGTTTAAGCCATGTTGTCGTTGGACAAGTGGTAGATGTTCAACCTCACCCAGATGCAGAAAAACTTAGAATTACCACAGTCGAAGTAGGGCAAGAAGCACCTCTTCAAATTGTTTGCGGAGCACCCAATGTCGCGCAAGGTCAAAAAGTTCTGGTTGCTTTAGTGGGTTGTACTTTATACCCACAAGGAAGCGACGAAGCACTTAAAATAAAGAAAAGTAAAATCCGAGGTGTAGAAAGCCACGGGATGATTTGTGCTGAAGATGAATTGGGTATCGGGCAAAGTCATGCTGGTATTATGGTTTTGTCAGAAGATGCTAAAATCGGAATGCCTGCTGCTGAGTATTTACAAATGGGCAGCAATACTACTTTGGAGATTGGTCTTACCCCCAACCGCACAGATGCCATGTCTCACCTTGGAGTTGCGCGCGAGTTAATGGCCGCTTCTGATGACGATGTCAAATCCAATTCTTTTCTGCAGAAAATCCCACACCTTCCCAAATTGGGACATGGTGACTTTCAGTTGAGTATTGATCCTGCCACCCAAGTCAAGCGTTACAGTCTATTACAATTGGACATCCATCCCAATGGTGTTACTCCGGACTGGATGAAAACCAGTTTGCAAGCCATTAGTGTAAAATGCATACATCCAGTGGTAGACATTACCAATTGGGTGCAACATGAAATGGGTCAGCCATTGCATGCATTTGACGCAACATTCATGGGCAAACACATTCAAGTTCGCAATGGAGTTACGAACGAAAAGTTGATTACGCTCGATGGTACTGAAAGAAAATGCACTGAAATGGACGTTGTTATTGCGGACAACCAAAATCAAGCGGCTTGTCTTGCAGGTGTTATGGGTGGAAAGGAAAGTGGTGTATCAGAAAGCACTACCAGTATTTACCTCGAATGTGCATTGTTTGATGCGGTTAGAGTGAGGAAATCTGCAAGAGCACATGGTATACACAGTGACAGCTCGTTCCGATTTGAACGTGGCGTAGATCCTGAAATGTATGAAGCGGCCAAAGCCAGAGCGGTAGCATTGCTTACTGAAATATGTGGAGGTGAGTTAAAAGCTATTCAGGAGGTTATACTGCTACCATTCGAAAGACAGCAAATTGTCTTTCATCCCAGCAAGGCACATCAGATTATCGGAAAAAAAATAGATTCTGACACCATTCACAACATTCTCCATAAATTGGAATTTGGGGTTGAGCGAAAAAATGAAGATTCATGGATTGTGAGTGTACCTGGATGCAGAGCAGATGTTACGAGAGAGATTGATGTGATTGAAGAAGTATTGCGCGTTTACGGTTTTGACAATGTAGAGCCTTCAGCACAAGTAAGTTTCAGTTGGGGCAATGCTTATTTAGCACCACACCATCGGAAAAATCAATTGGCGGAAATGCTCTGCTCACTTGGATTGACTGAAATTCAAAGTTTGTCCTTGACCAAAACCAGCTACCACACAGAAAAAGAAAATGTCGTTTCCATTGTTAATCCATTGAGTCAAGATTTGGGGGTGTTACGCCCTGAAATGATTCATAGCGGATTGGAAGCCGTTGCATTAAATGTCAATCACAAAAACAACAACTTGGCCTTGTTTGAGATGGGCAATATCTACCATCAAACAGGAGAAGGATTTGCAGAGCAATTGATGCTTGGCATTTGGTTAAGTGGACAAACAGAAAACATCAATGCCCACGGTACGGCCACGCCGGTGAGCTATCGACACATCCGTTATTTCGCCGAACAGTTGATGAAGAGATTGGGACAACCCCTCAACAATGGTCAGGCGATTGCCCATGAGCATTTTAGCGAGTGTGTGCAGTACACTTTCAAAAAACTGACCATGACTTTGGGTAAGGTATCTACCAAAACCCTTCACCAACATGATATCAAGCAACCTGTATTTTATTTGGAATTGAATTTAAATGAATACATCTCTTTGCTGAACAAAACCAAAACACCTCCCGTTTCCATTGCCAAATTCCCATCTGTTAGAAGGGACTTAGCATTGCTACTGGATGAGAAGGTTACCTTCCAAGACATTGTACAAGTAGCATTTCAGTCTGAGAAAAAACTATTGAAAGATACTTTTTTGTTCGATATTTATCAAGGAGATAAATTGCCTAAAGGGAAAAAATCATACGCAGTAGGTTTTGTTCTACAAGACAACGCTGCTACTTTGACCGATGTGCAAATTGAAAAAACCATGGAGCGCATTACCAGTGGTATTTGTGGTCCGCTAGGTGCTGAGCTCAGGGGCTAGTCCACTTCAAAGGGAAATACACTTAAAACACACAATGCCCAATTCACATTTAAACCCTTTCTCCAAAGAAGTTCAAATTGAATTGTCCAAATTGACCCAAGCCAACCACGACTTGGTTATCCGTGTTGTGTCCGTTCTCAATATACTATTTGCAGTCAGTGACTATCTAACAGCTCCGCAATTTTGGGTTAGTTTTCTTGTCATCCGATTGATCATCACCAGTATCTTTTTTTCTGTTTACTATTTTCAAGGTCAACTTTCCATTCATCCCAAATGGACACTCTACATAGCTTATTTGGGCTGCATCATTGAAAATTCATACATGTACAATGTATTGGATGCACCCACCCTTCAGAAATTCACATTTGCTTTTATTACAACTTTTATTGGCGCCGGTTTATTTGCAATTTGGAATCTGCGACTTTCCATTTTGGCTGTCATTTTTAGTGTTCTTCTTAATTCCGTATTATTTATCTTTTTAAGTCCCCTTACCCTAGAGGAATTTCTTTCAAATGGCGCATTTCTCACGCTAATGGTAGCCATCTGTTCCATCATTCCTATTCATACGCGCATGTCCGCACTGGTGAAGGAAATCACCTATCGTTTTCAATTGGCCGCGGCAAACCATGTTATTGCCGATAAAAACAAGAGTATTGTTGACAGCATTGAATATGCCAAGCGAATTCAAGACGCTATGCTGCCGAATGAAAAAGATTGGAATTCCTTACAACAAGACTATTTTGTTTTTTATCAGCCCAAGGACATTGTCAGTGGTGATTTTTATTGGCTCAATCTTCAAGAAAAAGGCGATGGAAGTATACTTAATGTAGCAGTTGGAGATTGCACAGGACACGGAGTTCCAGGTGCATTGATGAGTATTTTAGGGATGTCATCCATTCAAGAAATCTACGCACAAGATGACGCTTACTTACCCAATCAAATACTGAATCAATTAAGAAAAAAAATCACTCTCAATTTGAAACAAACAGGCGAGTTTGGGGAACAAAAAGATGGAATGGACTTGGGACTCATTCATTACTTTACCAAAGAAAGAAAATTAGAATTCGCCGGAGCCAATACCGCTGCTTGGGTTGTTAGAGGTCATGAAATCATTGTATTGAAAGGAGACCGCATGCCCATAGGAATTCAATATGGACCAGAACAACCTTTTACATTACAATCTTTACCGCTTCGCGAAGGAGATTGGATTTATTTGTTTACGGATGGTTTTGTAGATCAACTTGGAGGGGAGTTTGGAAAAAAATACCTTAGTAAAAATTTCAAAACTTTCCTTTTGTCTATTCATCACCTGCCCTCTCAAGAGCAGAAAAAACGCATTGAAGAGGAGTTTCAGAGATGGAAAAAAGAAAACGATCAGATGGATGACGTTTTGGTATTTGGATTACACATCCAATAATTAAAAACCCGTTGCTATCAGCAATTCCAATGGCTTCCAAGGCAATTCAAAATGAGTGCCGATGGTCTCATTGGTCAGGGTACCGTGGTACATATACACCCCAGATTGCCATCCTGCGTGGCCTCTAATCAAATTGACCACACCACCTTCATCCCCCATCTGCAATAGGTCTGGGGCAAAGATGTTGCTGAGGGCATAAGAGGCCGTTCTGGACACGCGAGCGGCAATGTTGGGCACACAATAATGAATGACACCATGTGTTTGATAAACGGGATGATCATGATTGGTTACCCTTGACGTTTCAAAGCAACCTCCTTGGTCAATACTCACATCTACGGCCACACTTCCAAACTTCATGTTGCTCATCATGTCCTCCGTTACCACCATGGGTGTACGACCCTTAGAGCTGTGAATGGCTCCTATTACCACATCCGCCGTTTCTAACGCATTGCGCAATTCAGAAGGTAAAATGGTTGAAGTCCAAATGCGTGTTCCCAAATCATTTTGCAAACGACGCAAACGGTAAATATCATTGTCAAACAATTTGACTGAAGCACCCATTCCGATAGCAGCACGTGTAGCAAATTCTCCCACTGTTCCCGCACCCAAAATAACCACTTCTGTTGGACGCACCCCAGAAATACCACCAAACATCAAACCCTGACCACCATGGGTGTGGGACAAATATTCAGCGGCAATTTGAACGGAAGTATATCCGGCTATTTCACCCATTGCCCGGACTACCGGGAAAATACCAGCCTCATCGCGGATGTAATCCCAGGCAATGGCCGTAATTTTTTTATTGGCCAAAGCTTGAAAAAGATCCACCTTTTGGGCACTCAACTGAAGCGCTGAGATCAGCGTTTGTTTACCTGGCATCATGCCAATTTCCTCCAAACTAGGTGGGGCAACTTTCAGTAGAATGTCCGCTTTAAACACCGCACTTTTGTCGTAAACAATGGTGGCACCAGCCTCACTGTAATCATGGTCAGTGAACTTGGATTCAAGACCTGCATTGGTCTCAACAATGACCTCATGACCATTGTTGACCAATAAACCAACACTCTCTGGAACCAACGCCACACGTCTTTCCTGGAAACTCGTCTCCCTGGGTATACCGATGGTCAAATGATGACGTCTCTTGGCCACCTCTAACATTTCTTCCTTAGGAGACAAGGCAGCTTCTTGGGCCAAAGCAGCAACAAAAGATTTTTTTGGGTCCATCTTTCTTGATTTGCAATAAAGATACTGCAATTCGCAACAGCTGTGAATTGTCAGCGTTGGATTTTACTTGATTTTGATTATTTTCGTGCCAAGAAAAAAGTACTATGGCACAAAATCACAGCAAAGAATCATCACCCGTATTGTACTCCATTATCGCTGGAGGCGTTTTTATGACATTATTATTTGTATCTGTCAACAACAACACCAGAGCTCCTAAAAACCAATTGGCCGGTGATTTTTCAAATGTTACTGTTGTCCTAAAAGACACCACGGAAAACGCTGACACCACTCACGCAGCTGCTGATACCATGCATGCAGAGCCCGCTAAGCCCTAATTTCTGTTTTAGAAATTATCCAAATCCACGGGGCGCATTACGCCGAACCATTTCAAGATCTTTTCTCCCACTCCAGGGACATTTACATGGATGATGTAAGTGCCTGAGGCAATAGGAATATTCTTGCTGTTCTTCAAATCCCAATCCAAGCTCGTCAGCGGATCGGCCTTCTTGAACTGTCTGATTAACGTTCCGTTCATGTCATAGATTGTCACCACACACTCCTCAGGCAAGTTGGTGATCTTCATGCGGTTGTCCAACTTACTCGTCTCATACAAGCTGAATGCATAGTAAGGGTTTGGAACCACATTGATCATACCCAATGCATCCTCCGCTGTAGCAACATCTCCCAAGACCGGTGCAATGCCCTTGGTGCTGAAGCGATACAATGGTCTCCATGTATTTTGCGCGCTGCTCAAATCATTCACATCACCGCTGTTGTATCGGAACTTGTCATAAGCCTGCGCAACACGCAATCTCACAC
>JACCDH011052358.1_pt1 | contig 15301 bp, 9 predicted proteins | sample 7442481 | NCBI WGS metagenome assembly JACCDH01 (sample SAMN15323433, study PRJNA562643) | freshwater metagenome | isolation source: river surface water | place: USA:Blue River Watershed | collected 2017-08-15
ACACGCTGGTCGGGAACGGTGGCAACGACACGCTGATCGGCGGTGCGGGCAGCGACTCGATGGAGGGCGGCGACGGTGCCGACCGGTTCGTTCTGGACCAGACCACGGGAACCGACACGATCACCGGCGGCGAGACGGGCGTTGATCTGGACGTGATCGACCTGTCGGCGCAGGCCGCCGGGGTGGCCGCGCGGATCGTGATGTCCGGGGCCGAAACCGGGACCGTGCTGGGCCTCGACGGGGCGCAACTGGCCGTCTTCACGCAGGTCGAACAGTTTGTCCTGACCGGCGCGAATGATGTGTTCACCGGCAGCGACAGCATCGCAGCCGCTGTCAATGTCGATGGCGGGGCGGGCGCGGACAGCCTGACCGGCACCGGCGGGGCGGATACGCTGGCGGGCGGGACGGGCAATGACACGCTGAAAGGCGGCGGCGGGGCCGACAGCCTGTCCGGCGGCGCAGACAATGACCTGTTATTCGGCGGCGAGGGCAATGACACCATCGACGGCGGCGATGGTAACGATACCATCGTGGAAAGCGGCGGCGCGGCGGCGGGCACGCGCAGCTTTTCATGGTCGAACACCTTCGACGGGGCCGATCCGCTGCTGGGCGCGGCACAGACGCTGATCAATGGCGCACCGGGGGCGGCGAACCTGACCGGCGACGTCGATCCTGACAAGGAATTCGTCTTCGTTCAGGCCAACACCACGTCGCAACAGGGGCAATTGGACGTCAACCCCGAACTGCAAAGCGGCGAGCGGGTCCAAAGCCTGAGCATGTCCCTGACGCTGGACATGGGCTCTCCGCTGGGCTCGGACCATGTGGACGGATTTTCCTTTTCGCTGGGGGATCCGACGACCCTGACCGGCGAGCGCGAAAATGGCGTTGGCCGCGGCCTTGCGGTCCGGCTGGACCCTCTCGCCAATCTCGTGGAGGTGCGCTGGAACGGCGCGGTGATCGGCACGCTGGCCAGTCTGACGCTGGAGACGCGCGCCATCGGCACGTTGTCCGTTACGGTCAACAGCGCGGGCGTGGTGTCGGTGCAACTGCCCGGATCGACCACGCCGGACCTGACCGCAACCATTCCGGGCGGACAATGGGCGACGGTGGACCAAAGCGGCTGGCAATACGTCTTTGCCGGGCGGACCGGGGCCAGCGTCGGTTTCGTCCTGATGGATGACGTGGCCTTGACCAGCACCATCACCACGCCCGCGACCACGGGCGGCAACGATCTGCTGCAGGGTGGCGCAGGGAACGACACCATCTCGGGCGGCGCGGGCACCGACTTCCTGTCAGGTGGCATCGGCACTGACCTGCTGGACGGTGGCAGCGGCAACGACACGCTGGTTGGCGGCGACGGGAATGACACGCTCGACGGCGGCACCGGCAATGACAGCCTGTTGGGCGAGGGTGGGGACGACCTGTTCCGCCTGTCCTCGGCCACCGGCGCGCAGACCATCGCCGGCGGCGAAACCGGCGAAGGGATCGGGGACACGCTGGACGCCTCGGTGCTGTCCGGCAGCGTGACGCTGACGCTGGCCACGCCGGAAAGCGGGGCCGTCAGCGGCGGCGGACTGACCGTGAACTTCTCCGAGATCGAGCGTGTGGTGCTGACAGCGGGCGCGGATACGGCCGCGGGATCGGCGGGCGCGGACTGGATCGACGGCGCAGGCGGCAATGACCTGCTGCGCGGCGGACAAGGCGCCGACACGCTGGGCGGCGGATCGGGGACCGACACGCTGGTGGGCGGCGGCGCCGGGGACAGCATCGACGGCGGGGACGGGAATGACCTGATCTATGGCGGGTCAGACAGTGTTCCGGTCCCCCTGCAACTCTGGGCCAATGACTCGGCCAACCGCCTGTTCCGGATCGACATCAACGGCACCACGGCGACACGCACGCAGGTCGGCACCACGGCCCAGACCTTTGGCGACATCGCGATGGATGCCAGCGGGCGGCTGTTCGGCATTTCGGGCGGGCTGCTCTACCGGATCGACACGACCACGGCCCAGACCACCCTGATCGGCTTCGTCGGCGGCGGGCCGAACAGTTCGGCCTTGTCGTTCGGACCGGATGGGTTGCTTTACACCTCGGCCGGGTCGGGGATCATCCGCTTCAGCCCGGACACGCCCGCAAGCGCGACGACGGTCTGGACCAACCCGGGCGGCGGGGCCGCTGCGGGCGACTTCCTGATCGTGGGCGACCGGATGTTCGCCTCCTGGGTCACGCCGGGCGGCACGACGCAGCTTTTGCGCCTGTCGCTGAATGCGTCAAACATCGTGACCGGGTTTGAGGTTCTGGGAACCTTGCCAGCCGAGTCCTACGGTCTGGCGCTGGGTCCCAATGGCGAAATCTATGTCTCCAGCGGGGTGAACCTGTTTCAGGTGACGGTCCCGGCCACGCCTGTCAACGGCGGAACCGGGGCGCTGACGTTAACCCAGCTGACCAACGGCACCAATGCCAGCACCTATTGGGGCGCGACGTCGAACTACGAGGCGCGCTTGGGCGACGGCGTCGATGGCGCGGACAGCCTGTCGGGCGGCGCGGGCAATGACACGCTCTATGGCGATGTCGGGGGCGATACCCTGAGCGGCGGCACCGGCAATGACAGCCTTGAAGGCGGCGCAGGCAATGACCTGCTGCAAGGCGGTGCTGGCTCTGACGTGCTGACCGGCGGGGACGGGGATGACCGGTTCGGCATCCTGACGGGCGACGGGGCCGATACGATCACCGGCGGCGAGACGGGCGAGACGCTGGGCGACCTGCTCGACGCAAGCGGGATGACCGCCGGTGCCACGCTGACACTGGCCAGCGCCGAATCCGGGACACTCGTCTCGGGCGCGGACAGCATCAGCTTCACCGAGGTTGAACGCATCCTGCTTGGCGCGGGAAATGACAGCGTCACCGGCAGCGCGGGCAATGACTCCGTCGATGCGGGCGCGGGCAACGACACGCTGACGGGTGGCGCGGGGAATGACACGCTTGCAGGCGGCGCGGGAAGCGACCTGCTGACCGGCGGCGCGGGCAATGACAGTCTGGACGGCGGGGCGGGGGACGATGACTTTGTCCTTGGCGCGGGCGACAGCGCTTCGGGCGGCGATGGCGATGACGAGTTCCGCTTTGACCGCACGCTGGCGGGCAATGCCACAATCACCGTCACGGGCGGCGAGACAGGCGAGGACCTGACCGACCCCACAAACGGCGGCACGGGCGATGTGCTGGACCTGCGCGGCCTGACGGGGGTGGACATCACATGGAACACCGCCGATCCGACATGGAACGGCCTGCGGTCGGACTCGGGGACGGCGATCTACCAGAACAGCGGTGGCCAGACCGTCACCCTCCAGTTCAGCCAGATCGAACGCATCCTGACCGATGGGGATGGCACGGTCACGGGCACGGCAGGCAACGATTCCATCGGGCCGGGCTATGCCGACGCACAGGGCGACCGGGTCGATGGCTGGGACGGGGCGAATGACGTCATCGCGGCGGGCGCGGGCGATGACACGGTCAGCGCGGGGGCCGGGAATGACATTGTGGACGGCGGCACCGGCAATGACCTGCTGGCGGGCGGCGCGGGCAATGACTCCGTCTCTGGCGGCGATGGCAATGACACGCTGGTGGGCGGCGCGGGCGATACGCTGCTGGGCGGCGACGGCGACGATGTCTTCCGCTTTGACCGCTTTGCGACGGGCACCGCCCCCCTCAGCGTCACCGGCGGGCAGAACTTTGCCACCGGACAGGGGGATGTTCTCAGCCTGCAAGGCCTGACCAGCTATACCGCCACATGGACCGGCGGGAACAAGGCCAGCGGCAGCGGGACGCTGACCTATCTGAACGCCAATGGCGATCTGGTCACCGTCAACTTCACCCAAATCGAGCGGATCATCTGTTTCTCCCGCGATACCTTGATTGCCACCCACCGGGGCGATGTGGCGGTGCAGGACCTGCGGCTGGGGGACCTGATCCTGACCGCGGACCGGGGCTATCAGCCGATGCGCTGGCTTGCTGCCCGGCGGCTCAGCGCCGAAGACCTGACCGAGGCACCGAACCTGCGCCCGATCCGCATCCGCGCGGGGGCCTTGGGTTGCGGCCTGCCGCTGCGGGACCTGACCGTGTCGCCACAGCACCGCATCCTGATCCGCTCCAAGGTGGCTGAGCGCATGTTCGGCAGCGCCGAGGTGCTGGTCGCGGCCAAGCAGTTGCTGGAACTCGACGGGGTCGAGGTGGTCGAGGACGGGCGGGGCGTCGATTACTGGCACCTGATGTGCGACCGGCATGAGGTGATCTTTGCCGAAGGGCTGGAAGCCGAAACCCTGTTCACAGGGCCAGAGGCGCTTGCCGCCATGCCGAAGGAATGTCTTGGGGAACTCAGGCAGCTTTTCCCCGACATCGCCGCCGGGACCGCAAGGCCCGCCGCGCGCCCCCTGCCCAAGGCCGCCGCGTGTCGGCAACTCGTGCATCGCCACATCCTCAATCGCAAGCCGATGCTGGCGGCCCCATGGGGGCCACGCAGCAGCGCAAGCTACGCCGCGGAATAAGCCCGCCAAGGCGATGATCCCGGCGCAGATGCCGGATGAGCGCGCCGTACAGCGCGACGGCCTTATCACGTCCTGACACCAGTTGTGCTGGACGACGGCATCCATCAACCTTAAGAAGTATTAAATTCGCAGACTGATCTTCTTGCAGAAAAGTATCAATTCCAGACTGCTGCACAGACATGTTTAAGCTCTTCCAGAGCCTTATGGAATTCGAAATTTTCAATATGTCTTAATCTTCGGACAATCAGACGATTCGCAGTGTTCTCCATGAGGACATCCAGCAAACAAATATCGCAAACCATTGTTTAGCATGTATTTTTTTATAATAATCAGGCGAATAATTTTCCCGCTTGAATGAAAGAAACTCGCTAACTAATGTTTTCAAACAGTTGTGATCAGGGCGCCGCTTTCGCCCCGTATTTGTAAATGGAGAGTGCCATGAGATTGCCCTTGATCGCGTCCACGCTGACCATTGCCTTGATGATTTCGGCCTGCACCGATACCACGGGCGGCTCCGTGACAGGTGCGACCAGTTCTTTTTCCGTTTCCGGCAAGAATGCCAATGAGATCGCGTTGGAACGCGAAGTGAAGGCACTTCAGCAGCAGACCAAAAACATCATCGTCCGCAATACGATCGAAGGTGCCGTGGTGGGTGCCTTTGCCGGTTGCGCCCTGGCCATGATGATCGGCGGGAATCGCCAAGATGGGGATGGACGGGGCGGGAATGGGCAGGATTGTGCGCGTGGCGCGGTTGTCGGCGGTATCGCAGGGGGTGTCGGCGGCAATGCCATCGGTCGCGCCGCGGCGGAAAAGAACGCGGAACTTGTCAAACAGGATGCGATCCTTGCCAACCTCAAGGGCATCAACTCCAAGCTCGGCTCCGTTCAAAGCCGCCTGAGCGCCGTTCTGGCCGCCCAAAAGAGCGAACTTGCCTCGCTCAAGCGCCAGCTTGACGCCAAGCAGATTTCCAAATCGGCCTATGACGCCCGGGTGCGGTCGATCAACGCGAACCGCACGGCGGTGGCATCTGGCCTGCAAGCCGCGGAATCCGGGGTGGCCCGGTCTCGCAGCGAACTGGCTTCGATAGAACGGCAGGGCGGCCGCGCCCTGCCTGCGCTGCAAAGCGCCGCCAAGAGCACCGAGTCGCGTCTCAAGGCGATGCGGGGGACCATCGACCTGATGTAGACCGACTGAGCTTTGTAAACCGTTCCGCCAAAGTAAGGGCACTTCGCATGAGCAACACACATCTTCTTGCCGGTCTGGTCATCGTGGTGGCGGCGCTGTCGGGTTGCACCGGCACGACGAACCCGGCGGAAGCCGGACTTTTCGACAATATCCGCAACCTGAACTCCGGCGAATATGACCGCCAGATCGCCGCGAAAGAAGCCGAAGCGGCGGCGATCACACGGTCAAACGCATCGATGCAGGCGGGCATCAACGCAATGGAAACCCAGACGCAGGCGAATGCCTCATCCATCGCCTCCCTCAAGGCCGAGCTTGCGTCGCTGAGGGCCGAAGCCGCTGCGGCGCGGGCAAAGGTGGGGTCCGATCCCGTGCGTGCCGGCAAGCTTGACCGGCTGGACGGTCAGATCGCCGCGATTGAGGCGGATATCGCCAGCGGCGGGAACCGTGCGGCGCAGCGTGCCGAAATAGCAGCCATGCGGGCCGCCGCTCGCGCGCTGGCGAAATGACCGGGGGTCGGGCAAGTCAATGACCCACCGTTTCATGCGCCCACGTCCGTGGGGATGCGCCGCGCTTGTCCTCTTGGTTGCAGGGCTTTGCTCCGGGCAGGCCGCGCTGGCCGAAACGCAGACCCGATCCCCGGCCACGGGGATCGCCGTTCTGGATTGCAGCCCCGCCATGCCGGCCCTGACCGACATGTGCACCCTTCGCATTCCGGCCCGTCAGTCCCGCGCGGACATGAAGAAGTCGTCGGATGACGACGGCGCGGAGTTCAAGTTCATCCGCGACAACGATCCCGATTTTCCAAAGGGCATCCATCTGTCGGCGACCATGATCCTGATCGATGAAACGCCGGGTCCAAAGGGGGCACGCCTGCCCTCCCTCCCGCTGGAGCGGACATTGATCGCCCAGCTTGTCGATGCCTTGCCCGAGGGCGAGTTGATCGCGGTCTATGGGTTCAATGAGGCAGGCTCGCTGCATCCCCTGGCGGACTACACCACCTCGAAGCAGACGGCGCGCACCGCCGTGTCGGACATGAAGACAGCGGGGGTCAACACCCACATTGCAACGAACCTGCGCGACGCGATCAAGATCTTCGGAGAGCGTGACGACATCCTGTTTCGCAACATCATCGTCGTCACCGACGGCGAGGAGGAAGGGATCGACGCCGAAAAGGACGTGCTTGACCAATCCGTCGAGGCGGGCGTCGTCGTCTCTTCCCTGGGCCTGTTCTGGCGCGCGGAAGGCACCGCTAATGTGGGGCGGGCCAAGGACTATCTGGGCAGTCGCCTGACCACCCGCGATTTCGGTGTGTTCGAATCCGTCCCGTTGAACAATGCAAAGACAGCGGCCGAGCGGGTGGCTTCCTTTGCGGCGCGCTATACCAGATCGATCGAACAATCGGGGCTGATCGTCCCGGATGGACCGCCTGCGGCGTCCGATCTTGTTGTCGAAACCGAAGCGCCCGTCGTGGGCGACCCGGACAAGACCGAGACAATCACCCATCAGGTCCGGTTCACGCCGACGGCGCAACCCGTCCAAACGACGAACGACCCTGCGCCAGAGCCTCCCCCCGCGCCGGATGCCACGGCAGTCGAACCACCCGAGCCGGACCTGATCTATGGCTATCCGCGCCTGTGGTTCCTCTATGGCGGCGCGGGCCTTGCCGGGCTGCTGGTCCTGATTGCGATCCTTTGGGCCACCACGCGGAGCCGCAGGTCGGAGGATGTCAATGACCTCGACCTCGGCGGTGCGCTGATCGACTCTCCTCCGCTGGACGGGCCGCCGGTTGCGGATCATCCGGCGGCTGGTGCCGTCCCTGCCAGACCGATGGTCGCGCTGGTGCGGGAGGACACGCGCGAACGGCTGGTCCTGAACCTGCCGGGGGGCACCGTAGGACGCGCACCCAACAACGCCTTGAGCCTGCCGGATGACGGCGTGTCCCGCGTGCATGCCGGGATCCGGCTTGTCGGCGGCGCGGTCACCTTGGCCGACGAAGGCAGCCTCAATGGCACCTTCCTGAACGGCAAGGCCATAAAGGCGCCGGCACGGCTGAAGTCCGGGGATCGGATCGGACTGGGGAATGTCACCCTTCACGTGACGCTGCTTTGACATCCGTTTGCCAGAAAGGCCAAGCCATGAGTGACAAGACCAAGTGGATTTTCGAAACCGACCCCAAGGCAACCGGCGGTGGCCAACCGCGGGAGTTCACCGAAACGCTGAGACAGGCGCCGCCGGACCCGACCCAGCAATTTGGCACCGCGGCCTATGATCCGACCCGGCTTGTCGAACGCAGCGATGACAAGACGCAGCTTTACCTTGGCACCGACGGCCCGTTCTCGGCAGAGATTGATCCCGTGGTGGGCTGGCTGGTTGTGATCAAGGGGCCGGGGATCGGCGCGGCAGTGACGATCGGGGCCGGGATGAATGTGATCGGGCGCGGCACCGAAGCGCGGGTCTCGCTGCCCTTTGGCGACATGCTGATCTCGGGCGATGACCATCTGCGCATCATCTATGACGATGCGAACCGGACCTTCCTGCTGGCACCCGGCACGGGCAAGAACATCACGCGCTTGAACGGGCAGGTCGTTACGTCGACCACGGAACTGGCCAACAGATCGGTGATCGAACTGAGCAAGAAGACAGCCGTTCGTTTCGTCGCCTTCTGTGACGAGACGTTCGACTGGGGTGACATGGTGCCGTCGCGGGAAGGATGAGCCGATGACGGCAGTGCACGGCCAGCAGTCCATCGGCCAGCGCGAGACGCAGGAGGACAGCTTTGACATCATTCGCCAAAGCGAGAAGGACCCTGCGTCCGACCTTCTGATGTTACTTGCCGATGGCATGGGCGGCCACGCAGGCGGTGAGGTGGCATCAAGCCTGACGTTGCAGGTGTTTCGCAAGCATTTCATCGAGGCAGCCCGGTCGAGCCGACCGCTGGATCGGTTGCAGGAATCCCTGCTGGTCGCGAATGAGGCTGTCCGTTCGGCCATCCAGCGCGGCCCGGAACTGCGTGGCATGGGGTGCACCTTTATCGGCGCGATCAAGACCGGGGACACCTTGCACTGGGCCAGTGTCGGGGACTCGGCCCTCTACCTGTTCCGACGCGGCACCCTGACGCGGCTGAATGCGGACCATTCGGTTCTGGGTGAATTGATGGAACTGGTCGATCAGGGGAAGCTGACCCGCAGCGAAGCGCTGGCCCATCCGCGCCGCAACGCCTTGCGCTCGGCGGTGACGGGCACGCCGATTTCCCTGATCGACGCGCGGTCGATCCCGCTGGAACGTGACGATGTGGTGATGCTGGCGACGGACGGGCTGGACACGCTGCCGTCATCCGAGATTGCCGAGACGCTGGGTCGGCTTCATCGCAGCCCGCGCGACGCCTCGGCTGCACTGTTGCAGGCGGTTGACCGCCGGGCGATGCCATCGCAGGACAACACGACCGTGGTGATCTATCGCCATTCCGACGGCGCCGCCTCGGCCTTGCTGGATGACAGCAAGTGGACGATGGGCCGCGATGGCAAACGGGTCTGGCTGGCGGCCTTGGGCCTTGTGTGTTTCGTCCTGCTGGGCGTCGGCTTGGGCTATCTGCTCTGGTCCCCCGCAGGGAAAGGCACCACCACCCCGCCCCTTTTGGAGCCGACGCCGACCGCGACGGCACCCGCAACGGAACGGCCCACCGCCCCAACGCCAGAGTCCGCGCCGCCCCAACAGCGCCGGACCGTCGGGATTCCCGACACCAGCAGACCGCCCCCGGAAACGGAAGAGGCCCCCGCAGACGCCGCCGTGACCGAGGTTCCGCCCCTTGAGCCTGCGGCCGACGCTCCGGTCGCACCGCCGGCCACAACCTCGCCAGAGGCGTCGGGCGTTGCCCCGGCCGAAGCCGCCCCCTTGCCGGAATTTCCGACCGATTCCGCGGTGCGCAAAGCCTTGGAAGATGCCGAAGCCGCGGGCGCGACGGCTGCCCCCGTGACCGATGTCCCCGTGACCGACGCCCCGCAGGGAAGCGAGAAGATCCCTGCCGCGGCACAGGACTGAGGGGGCTGCATGGACTTGCCCCTGCCCCCAGGAACGAAACTGGCCGGTTTCACCATCATCGACGAAATCGCAAGGGGTGGTTTTGGCATCACCTATCGCGCCACGGACAGCACTGGCACGGTGGTCGCCCTGAAAGAGTATTTCCCGGCCGAGCTTGCCGAACGGGCGGGCGACCTGATGGTCCAGCCGCGGCCCGATCAGCGCCGGCTCTACTTCGAAGGTCTCCGCGCCTTTCTGTCCGAGGCCAACACGCTGAAATCCCTGCCGCAGAAGCTGGGGCTGGTGCGGGTCCGCTCTGCCTTTGAAAAGTTCGGCACTGCCTATTGCGCCATGGAATACATCGAGGGCGAGCCGCTCAGCCGTCTGGTGCCGCGCGTGCAGCACCGCCACGGCCATGTTCCCGAAGACCTTCTGCGGGACCTCATCGGGCCGATCTGTCTGGCGTTGGAGGCGGTGCATTCCTGCGGGCTGGTGCACCGCGACGTGAAACCCGCCAACGTGATGTTGCGGCAGTCCGACCAGATGCCGGTATTGATCGATTTCGGCGCGGCGCGCCCGACCGGGCAAAAGGCCGCATCCCTGTCGATGATCACGCAGCGATACGCCCCGATCGAGCTTTTCCCCGCAGGCATTCGAGGGGTTCCCTCGGGACTGGCCGAAGGGCCATGGAGCGACATCTATTCTTTCTGCGTCATGATCTACGAAATGATGACGCAGGAAACGCCGCCCAACGCCAAGACGCGTTTCGCCTGTGTCCAGAAGCATCAGCCCGATCCGCTGCGCCCTTTGGCAGAGGTGCTGGACCGGCAGAACCTGTTGGACCGCTACAGCCCGGCGCTTGTGGCGGCTGTGGAAAGCGGCTGCGCGCTGATGCCGGACAAGCGACCGCGCAGCGCCCGCGATCTGGCGCAGATGATCGGGGTCGATCTGGTCGAACCGCGACCGCGCGTCTCTGCAGGCAAGCAAGGCACGCCACCAACGCCAGACACGACCAAGGGGGAAACAAGCCTGTTCAGCACGGTGGCGATGGCACTGCTCATTCTGGGCATCGCCGCGGCAGTCGTGGCCCTCAGCAGCTATAACGCTTTCGGAGGGTAGATGGAAAAGGCTGGATGCGTGCGTCTCTTGGCTGCCCTGTCGTCCGCGCTGGCAATCGCCGCCGGGGGGGCATCCGGGCAGGATCTGACCACGGTCGTGGCGGATGTGGACCAGGCGATGGGACGGATCTTCGTCACGGGCGCGGATTATGAAGCCTCGGGGTCGGGCTTCGTGTTTTCGCATGATGCCAGCGGACGGCCGATCTTTCTGACCAATTTCCACGTCACGGCAGAGGGAGGGGAGATCACGGTGGTGTTTCTGGCCGGGTCGAATGACGTGGTGGCTTTCGACGGCACCCTGCTCGCCAGCTCGCCAGCCATGGACATGGCGGCCTTGGCCTTGACCGCGCGCGACGGCGCGGATTTCCGGCCAAGGGAAATCCCTCTGGCCCTGCGCGAGATCGAAAAGGGAGAGCAGGTGATCGCCCTTGGATATCCTGCCTCGTCGGATCAGGTTCTTGGTTCTGACCTCAACGTGGCCCTGTTCGAGACGACGCTGACACAAGGGCTGGTGTCCAAGGTCTTTGTCGCCCCGTGGGAGACGCAGACCAGCAACGGGTCCGACGTGTCGGTCGAGATCATCCAGCACACCGCCGCCATCAATCACGGCAATTCGGGCGGCCCGCTGCTGGATGAATGCGGGCATGTCCTTGGCATGAATACGGCGGGGGTGCTGGAAGACAACGTTTTCCTCGCCTCTTCGTCGCGCAGCCTTGCCGTGTTTCTCGATGACGCAGGCATCAGCTATGCAGGGACGACTGCGAAATGCGGCGGCGTCGAGGCCGTCGCACCCCCCAAACCCACCCCGGAACCATCTCCGCAACCCGAGGCAAAAGCGCCGACGGCGTCGCCACCCCCCTCCCCGGCGGCGGACCGGACCGGCTGGGTCGCCCTACTGGCGGTGCTGGCCAGTGTGGCGGCGGTGGTTGGCATCGGTGCCTTCGTCGTCAGCAAGAGCGGGCGGAGCGCGTCAGACGATCCGCTGATCATCTCCACACCGCCAAACACAACTGCCCTTCTGGTGCAGGCCAGTGCGCAGGGGGTCACTGTCCTCACCAAGCCATTGACGCGCGACGCGCTGACCAGAGGCGTGGTGATCGGGCGCAGCGCCGAGGCGGATGTCATGGTGGATGTGGCAGGCGTCAGCCGGCAGCACCTTCGGCTGGAACTGGTGCAGCGCCAGCTTCTGCTGACGGAACTCGGATCGACCAATGGCACGACCGTCGATGGCCAGCCCCTGAAGCCCGGCCGGGCACACCAGATCAACAGCCAGTCCCGCATCACTTTGGGCGGCGTGGTCGATCTGACCCTGAGGCGGGCATGATGTCCCAGGGGCGCATGACACCTTTGGCAGCGTCCGGATCAACGGCTGGTGACGCCGTGGTGGACCTACGCAATCTGGGCTGTGCGCTTGGGTCGGACCTTTGCGTGGTGATCGAGGCCCTGACACTCTTTGCCGGGGATGTTCTGGTTCTGGATGCGCCAAGCGGCAGCGGGAAAAGCACTGTCCTTGGCCTGATGGCGGGCGTCATCGCCGCCGCCGATCTGGAGGGCCGAGTGCAGCGGATGTTCGGGCGCGACCATGCCGATCCGTCCCGCCCGGTGATCCCTCCCACCGCGGCCGAGCTGGGCTTTGTGCTGCAAACCTCGACCCTGATCCCCTATCTGTCGCTGGCCGAAAACATCGATCTGCCCGCCGCCGTGGCCCGCTGTCCGGTCGCGGTGGACTGGCGGGCCCAGTTGGTCCGCCAATTGGGGATTGAGACCTTGCTGCGCCGGATGCCGCATCAGGTGTCCGTCGGCCAGCGGCAGCGCGCGGCCATCGCGCGGGCGATGCTGACCCGCCCGCGATTGCTGCTGATGGATGAGCCGGTGTCGGCGCTGGACCCGTCCAATGTCAGACGGGTCGAGACGCTGATCCTGGAACTGGCGCGGCAGGCGGGGTCGGCGGTGGTGCTGGCCAGCCATCAGGTGGACCGCAGCGCCTTTGCCGCAGAACGGCGGGCGGCGCATCGCGTGGTGCATCACCAGGGCGTCGCCTACAGCCTGTTCAGTGACGACAGGAAGGAGCGCGCATGACCATCCCGCTGCGTCTAGCCCTGCGCGAATTGCGCCACGACTGGATCGCCGCGCTGTGCTTTGTCGCGGCGCTGGTGGGCGTTCTGGGACCGATGCTGATCATCCTCGCGCTGAAGAACGGCGTGATCGGCGGCATGGTGGACCGTCTGGTGGAAGACCCCGCCAACCGCGAGATCATCGCGGTGGGCACGGGCGCCTATGACGCGGCCTTCTTCGACTGGCTGGGGCAAAGGCAGGATGTGGCCTTCGCCTCGCCCGCCACCCGGTCGATCAACGCGCTGGCGGACGGGGTGCGCAGCGCAGACGGTGACAAGACGGAACTCAGCGTGCCATTGATCGTCTCGGCCCCCGGCGATCCGCTTCTGGGCACAGAGCCTGTTGCCCCCGGAAAGGTCTGGATCACGGCGGCACTGGCCGAAAAGCTGGGCATCGCCGCAGGCGGCGGCGTCACGATGTTCATCGGGCGCGAGATTGCCGGACGGCAGGAAAGCGCGCGGGTGGAATTGACGGTGGTCGGGGTCGTGCCGTCCGAACGCTATCGGCGGGCCGCCTTGTTCTTGTCGCTGCCCGACATGCTGGCCGTCGAACGCTTTCGCGACAGTGCCGCCATCACGGCCGACACATGGCTGGACGACATCGCCACCCCGCCGCACTTCGCCAGTTTCAGGCTTTATGCCCGCGATCTGGCTGATCTGGAGGGGGTGATGCAGGCTCTGTCGGGACGCGGTGTCGAAACGCGGCCAAGGGCCGAAAACGCGGTGCTCTTGCTGAAATTCCGCAGCAATCTGGATCTGATCTATACTCTGCTTGCCGTGCTGGCGCTGGCCGGGTTCTGGGCGGCGATGGCTGCCAATCTGCGCGGCATGGTGGAACGCCGCCGCCTTGCCTTCAGCCTTCTGCGCCTGATCGGGCTGTCGGGGCGCGCGCGGATGGTGATCCCGCTCATGCAAAGCCTGATGCTGATCGGCTGCGGGATCGGACTGAGCTTTGCCGTCGTGCTGCCGGTGCTGGGCGTGCTGAATGTCGTCGTCCCCGGCGCGGAATCCGACGTCATCGCCACCCTGCGGTGGCGCGATGTCCTTGCCGCGCTGGGGATCGGCGCGCTGACCGCCGCGACCGCCGCCGGTTGGGCGATGCGCGCCGTGGCCACAATCCAAAGCGAAGAGGTTCTCAGAAATGGCTGATCCCCGGTTCACCTTGCCCCTGGCCGCCATCCTGTGCTCCGTCTTGGGTCTTTCTCCGCTTCCGGCCGTTGCGGAAACCGCGGCGACGACTTGGGACGCCAAATACTGGAATCCGCAGGCGCAGGAGGATGATCTGATCCTGCCCATGCCCTGCGGCGGCGCGATGGCCTTTCGGCCGGTGCGGACCCCCAACGGCGACGGGGCCATCGGCGACGTGCCCATCCTGTTGGGTCAGGAGGGCGGCGATCAGCCCTTTCTGAATGGATTGCGGCGGTCCTATGTGTCGGGCGCCTTTGCCGACCCCGCAGAGAAATCTGTGAAGGGCCTGTTCTACATGGGGAAATATGAGCTCGCACAGGCACAATATGATGTGGTCATGGCCGATCCCTGCCCTGACAAGGAGCCGCGCAAACGGGATTTCCTGCCGGCCACGGGTCTCAGCAAGCTGGATTTCGAGGCTTTTGCCGAACGCTATACGTTGTGGCTGATGAAATCGGCCCCCGCCGCCCTGCCCGAGGCGGGCACGACCGGGGCCTATCTGCGCCTGCCGACGGAAGAGGAATGGGAATTCACCGCGCGGGGCGGCTTGGCGGTCGAAACGCCGCTGTTCCGCGCCCCCCTGCCCCCCATCCCCGCCGGGCGGAGCCAGAACGAATTCATCGCCAGCGCCGGGAACGACAGCGCGGGCGGCAAGGTGCAGGTCATCGGCACGTTGCAAGCCAACCCGTTGGGGGTGCATGACATGCTGGGCAATGTGGCGGAATATGTGCAATCGCCCTTCGCGCTGGTCCGTCACGGGCGGCTTCACGGGCAGGCGGGCGGCATCGTCAAGCGGGGTGGCGATGCCCGCACCCCGCTGGATCGCATCAGCAGCGCCCTGCGGCTGGAAGTGCCGCCCTATGACATGCTGAACGGCGCTGCGATGCGCGACGACTACACCGGCGCGCGTTTTGTGCTGGCGGGCCTGTCCATCGCCAGCCGCGACCAGTCGGACCAGAACGTCACCGCGCTGGACGTGCTGGCGCGGGCGGATGCGGCGCTGTCCACCGCCTCGTCCGAGGGCGAGGTGCTGGACCTTCTGGCCCGGCTGGCCGACAGTGCGCCAACGGATGAGGCCGCGCAATACAAGTTGATCGCCGATACGATCCGTGCCGCGCGGGCCGAAAACAACGCGCAA
>JACCDH011383740.1_pt1 | contig 15297 bp, 15 predicted proteins | sample 7442481 | NCBI WGS metagenome assembly JACCDH01 (sample SAMN15323433, study PRJNA562643) | freshwater metagenome | isolation source: river surface water | place: USA:Blue River Watershed | collected 2017-08-15
CTAAAGTTTTATATCAACTTCAAGAAAAAGGGATTAAGACTAAAGTAGCTACTAAAGTCTTTAAGATGTTGGTAAATAATAAAGAGGAATCGTTTGATTATGGAACTATAGTGATTCCAACAAGTATACAATCGATGAAGAGCGAAGCGCTTGAATCAGCTATTAAAGAAGCAATCGCAGCAACAGGAGTAGATGCTTATGCATTGCCTTCCGGATTTGCAGCCGATGGAATTGATATTGGTAGCAATAGTTTTGTTCACTTGAAGAAGCCTTCTGTTATGATGTTTGGGGGTGTTGGAACAAGTGCAACAGATGTGGGTGAAATTTGGCATTTGATGGATACCAGATTTAATGTTCCCGTTAGCATAGTAGATGTAGATCGATTTGGATCAATTAATGCAGATCGATATAATGTGATCATCATGGCTTCAGGTGCGTATAATAATTTGAATAAAGGAGCACAAGACAAATTGCGCGATTGGATTGGAGCAGGGGGTACATTAATTGCCACTGAAGATGCCACCAAATGGCTCTCTTCTAATGGGTTTACTAAAACACTATTCAAATCGGGTGATGACAAAAGAGATACTACTTTGCAATTACCTTATTTCTTACGTTCAGATGAAACCAGGGCAAAAGACATGGCCGGTTCTTTGTTTGAAGCCAAAGTAGATTTAACCCATCCGTTAGGGTATGGGTATACAAATCCCTCTGTAACCATATTTAAATCGAATACTTTATTCATGGACAAGAACAATGGAGCATATGATTCTCCCGTTATGTATACCGATCAACCATTAGTAAGTGGTTATTTGTATAGGGGTTACAAGAATGTGGTTAAAAATACTGCTGCCATTAATGTAGACAATATTGGAAGAGGCCGGGTGATTTCAATGGTAGATAACCTTAATTTCAGGGCATTTTGGTTGGGGACTTCGAAAATGTTTATGAATGCGATTTACTTTGGAAATTTAATCAGATAGTAAACCATGCAAAATAGGATTAGACTAGTTGTTTTATTTCTTTTTTTGGGGAGTACCAGTTTTAGTTTGTTTGCTCAAACTGGTTTAACCAAAAAAGAACAATTGGCATTTGATAAAAGGGAAAAGCAATTAAAAAAGCAGTTTGCACAGGCATCACTCAGCTGGCCGGCGAAACAATTGTATATCCGTAGTTTTAAGCAGGATGGGCAATTAGAAATATGGGTAAGAAATGCCATGACCGAGCCATTTGTTTTATTCAAAACGTATAATGTATGTGCCCTTTCTGGTAAACTTGGGCCCAAAAGAAGAGAGGGAGATTTACAAGTACCCGAAGGATTTTATTATATCAATGAATTTAATCCCAATAGCGATTATCATTTTTCATTGGGCATTAATTACCCCAATCAAAGTGATTTATACTTTACCGATAGTAAAGCACCGGGTGGTGAAATTTATATTCATGGTAAATGTGCAACGGTAGGTTGTATCCCCATATTGAATAACCCTATTGAGGAATTATATGTATTGGCAAATATTGTTCGAAAACAAGGACAAGACTTTATTCCAGTTCATATTTTCCCAGTGCGGTTTACCAATGAACATTCCTATAAAGTTTTACAGGCACATACTGCTCAAAATAATATCTATCAAGATTTTGCCAATCAATTGAAAGAAGTTTTCGACTATTTTGAACAATACAAGCAGTTGCCCATAGTTGGAATCAACGATAAAGGAATCTATAAAGTAATTTCGAGATAAGATTATATCTGATTTTTTTGTATTTTGTGCTGATTTTATGATCCTTTTAACCGCTGGAGACCAATTGGTTTAATGTTCAATTTATTGCATTCATGAAGCGGGCAAAACTTTCTTTTTCGAATATTATCTTAATTATCGCATGCTTAGTTGTGGTGGTTTCCATTCTTTTTTTGAATGTCATTAACACTCGCAACATCATTACTTTAAAAAACTCAATTGATACACTTAGTATTGAGAATAAAAATATCAGTATTCTTAGAACTACTAGTGATGACTTATTAAATGCTGAATTGGTTTTTACTCGTTTTGCCCAAACCGGTGAAATTGACCTTCAAATGGTTTCTGCAAAATCCGTTGACAAAGCCATCAAAAACTTAGAAGTGCTTAAAACGGAAAGCGATAGTGGAAGGGCTGCTCAAATAACTTTACAACTTAAAAAAAATCAGTCTTTGCAAACGATGATAGCAGAACTTAATATGCTATCTACACAGTTAAAGTCTAAAGAAGTAGCTATTACCAATACAATGCAAGTGGATTCAATGGGCCAATTGCTAGCAAAGTATAATCAACAATTAAAACAGGTGTTGATCGAAGAAGATGCTTTTAGAGAGAATTTGAATGCGACGATATTTAAAAATGCAGTAACCGGTACAGATGTGATTCAAAAATTCTTTTGGGTCTCTTTATTAATCATTTTATTCATTGTGGCAGTATTGGTTTACAATATTTATAAGATGGTGAATTATGAAAATGAAATACTGGAAGCAAGGGAAAAAGCGGTGAAATTAGCCCAGGTGAAAAGTAGGTTCTTGAGTAATATGAGTCATGAAATACGCTCTCCACTTACTGCTATCATGGGGTTTACTGAAATAATAGATAAGATTGAAAAAGATGATGAGAAGAAAAATTATCTCCATGCGATCAAAACTTCTTCCGAACATTTGCTTTCTACTGTTAATGATGTACTCGACTTCTCCAAATTAGATGCAGGAAAACTAAAACTCGAAAAACAACCATTTCATATTGCTTCTGCCATTGAAGAAGTAGCTTTTGCTTTATCTTCAACAAGTGCTGCAAATAAGGGTATTCAAGTTAATACCATTATAGAGTTAGATAAAAGTCTTGCAGTAAAAGGTGATTTATTTAGATTAAAACAGATTTTATATAATTTGTTGAGTAATGCCATAAAGTTTACCGAGAAAGGTAGCGTTACTATTATGGCGAATATTTCTGGTAAAACAGATAAACAGGTGATGATTAAGATTGCTGTTGCAGATACAGGAATCGGAATACCCAACGATCAAATTAAAACTGTATTTGAAGAGTTTACTCAGGTAACCAATAATAGTACGAGTAAAGACACTAGAAGGGCCATAAAAGGAACCGGGCTGGGTCTTTCTATTTGTAAAATGCTGGTAGAATTGCAAGGCGGAACCATTGGTGTAGAAAGTAAGTTAAATCAAGGTTCTGTGTTTACCTTTGCTATTCCTTACGAAATCGCCAACGATATTGTAGCGAATGAAAAAGACCAATCATCCATGAATACCATTTCCTCTTCCTTGAAAGATAAGCGCGTGTTAGTAATAGAAGATAATGATGTAAACATCATGTTATTAACCATGTTACTAAAGAAAGTGGGTATCGTATACGATATTGCCAAAGATGGGGAATTAGGGTTGCAATTATTCAAAGACAATTCATACGATATCATTCTTACCGATATCAATGTGCCCAAGTTAACGGGAGATGAAATTGCCATTTTAGTGAGGCAGTTTACAGATGCATCAAAAAGAAATATTCCAATCATTGGCTTAACCGCTACTATTGTACAAGATGACTTAGATGAATATATCCGATCTGGTATTAACGAAGTAATGGTAAAGCCATTCAAACAAGATGAATTGTATGCAACTTTAGAAAAATACCTTTAAAAGGTTAGGCATTTCTATAAATGCATTGTAAAGTTTCTTTGGTTTTTTGTTCCAATAAAATGTCTTTATTATTGAGCAGTTCATTCATGATTTCAACATTGTAATGTCGAATGGTTAATAAATTCAGTTGCTTCTCTACTTGTACATCAAACAGGATACTACATTCACTGGCCAATTGATTGATTTTTTCATCGTGGTCATCTAAGCACAATTGTAAACTGATTGCACCTGTTTGGATCAAATTGGGTTTTACTTTTAATAACCCGAAAATTTCATATAGTCTACTCATAGGAGCTTCCCCTATAAACGAAAAATCCTTGGTTTTCAAGTGCATCATTACTTGATTCGCTTTTACTACAATGATTGGGGGAAGGTTTTTTACTTGTTTATTGTGTATGATGGTTCCAGCTAATTCAGGGTCTAGAAAGCATTTCACCAATAAAGGAATGCCCTTATTTTGAAGTGGTTTAATGGTTTTGGGGTGTATGACTTGAGCCCCATAATAGGCCATTTCAATCACTTCATTAAAGTTGAGTTCATTAATAAGCTGTGCTTCACTAAAGGCTTTTGGATCGGCATTCATTACGCCTTCTACATCTTTCCAAATGGTCAAACTTTCGGCATTGAGGATATTGGCAAAAATGGCTGCCGTATAATCACTCCCTTCTCTACCAAGGGTGGTACTTTCATTATCATCTGTTGCGCCTATAAAACCTTGTGTAATGGTTATATTTCCAGGGTATTGTTCTATGGCCTGTTTAATTCTTTCCGACGAAAAATCGAATTGTACCCCTGCATCTCTGAAATTATTGTCTGTTCTTAATAAGTCTCTTACATCTAGCCATTGGTTTGATATTTTTTCTTCATTTAAAAAATGACTGATGATACAGGTGCTAAATAATTCTCCAATACATACAATCTGGTCGTAATAATAGTCATATGATCTTACTGGTTTGTCGTGTAATAACCATTCAACTTCTGTAAAAAAGTCATTTAGTTGTGCTACACATTCATTGTATTTAAAGACCAACAAATATTTAGCGGTAGTTAGGTGTTGATTTTTAACAATATTGAATAATTCTAAAGCTTCTTCTTTATTTCCCTTATAAAAAGCATTGACTACTTTTTCTAAACCATTGGTGGTTTTCCCCATTGCAGATACAATGATTACCAACGGTTCATTGCTGTATTCCTGAACGATGTTTTTTAAATTTTTTATTCTATCAACGCTATTTACGCTTGCACCACCAAATTTGAAGATTTTCATAATCTAAAGCTTATTATACTAATCAATATACATACAAATATACGCTGCGTAAACGCCCAATTAGTATCTTTATGTAAACGAATTGCACCATATGAGTATTAATAGGAACGTATTAACATTAGACGAATTTACATTACAACAATTACGTCAATTCCCAACTGCAACTGGAGAACTAAGCAGATTGCTTAGAGATATGGCACTTGCAGCAAAGCGGGTAAATGTTGAAGTAAATAAGGCAGGTTTGGTTGATATTTTAGGCGATGCTGGTAGTATTAATGTGCAGGGAGAAGATGTGAAGAAGCTCGATGTTTTTGCCAATAATCAATTCATGGGGGTACTTCAACACGGAATTAGTTGTGCAGGTATTGGAAGTGAAGAAATGGATGATTTTGTGGTATTTGACGATGAAATCAGCAATAACAGTAAGTATGTGGTTTTATTTGACCCATTGGATGGAAGTGGGAATATAGATGTGAATGTTTCCATAGGTACCATATTTGGCGTGTATAAAAGAGTAAGCCCATTGGGGAAGCCTTGTACCAAGGAAGATTTCTTACAACCCGGTAAGAATCAAGTTGCGGCTGGATATGTTGTTTATGGTTCAAGTACCATGTTTGTATATGCCACAAGAAGAGGGGTAAACGGCTTTACGCTAGACCCATCCATCGGAGAGTTTACAATGAGTCACCCCAATATTACTTGTCCTCCTACAGGCAAATTTTATTCTGTTAATCATGGTAATTTCTTTCAATACAATGAAGGGGTAAGAAAATACATTGATGGATGTCAAAGAAAAACCAAGGAAAATGGTGGTCCTTATACCCAGCGGTATATTGGAAGCATGGTTGCCGACGTTCACCGCAATTTGATCAAAGGAGGGATATTTATGTACCCGGGCACTATTGAAAAGCCAGGGGGCAAATTGAGACTTTTATACGAAGCAAATCCGTTTGCATTTATTTTAGAAGTGGCTGGTGGTGTTGCAACAGATGGGGTAGGCAGAATTTTAGACATTGTACCAACTTCTTTGCATCAAAGAACCCCTTTATTTATTGGTAGTAAATTAATGATGGAAGAACTGGCTGAAGTAGCTGGTGTAAAATAGACCTTATGCATCGTAAATTATTCATTTTATTGATTGGTATTTTTATGGCTAAAATGGGTGTTGCTCAACAACCTTTACCCAGGGGAAAAATGAGTTTTACAGCTATGACTAAGCCGAATAATATTGTTTATAATGACAGTATTTACAAAGGAAGTACGCAGTTTAAACAATTGTTTTATAGAACTGGAAATCAAGAAATTATTCAGTCCTTTCATAAACATCAATCAAATAAAATAACTGGGCAAGTCCTCAACTTTGTAGGGGCTATTACATTAATATCTGGTCTTAGTTATTTGTCGGGAAGTACAAAGAGTTTAGGATGGACGTTGATAGGTACTGGATTTGCTGCATCATTAGCGGGCGGATATTTTAACTTGGTTGGTCAAAATCACTTGCTTACCGCTGTAGACCTATTTAATCAACAGTATCAAAAAACAACGGTATCAGTAGGACTAGGACCACAATCAGTTGGGTTGGTGTATAAATTTTAATTATGAGCAAAGTAATCATTAGTGTTAAGGACCTTCATAAAAAATATGGTAATTTTCATGCTGTAAAGGGAATCAACTTTGAAGTGTTTGAAGGTGAAATCTTTGGTTTATTAGGGCCCAATGGTGCTGGTAAATCAACAACATTGGAAATTATTGAAACCCTGAGAGAAAAAACAAGTGGATCTATTCATGTTGCAGGATTTGATTTAGATAAAGATCCGAATGAGATTAAAAAAATAATAGGGGTTCAATTACAAACTTCTGGTTATTATCCCAACCTGAATCTAACAGAATTAATTGCATTATTTGCTGGGTTATATAATCAACCAACCAATCCAACTGCCTTATTAGAAATGGTCAATTTAACGGATAAGGCAAAAGCAAAATACAAGGAGTTAAGTGGTGGGCAAAAGCAACGCTTTTCGATTGCTACCACTTTAATCAATAAGCCTAAGATTATTTTTTTGGATGAACCTACAACTGGGTTAGATCCACAAGCTCGCCGAAATTTATGGGATCTCATTAAGGAGATCCGCCAGCAAGGAACAACGGTTATTATTACCACACATTATATGGATGAAGCAGAAGTACTTTGTGATCGAGTAGCCATCATTGATAGTGGTAAGGTAATTGCTATGGATTCGCCTGATAAATTAATTGATGATTTAGTGGCAAGTGGATTTGAAAGGCCTAAGCAGGTTAAGAATGCCAATTTAGAAGATGTATTCATTCAACTCACAGGTCATGAATTAAGGGCCGAAAACTAAATAATATGCTAGACGAAAGATATCCAATTGGTCGTTTTGAACCAATGCCATTTTCAGAAAATCAAAAGAATAAATGGTTGGCTGATATTCAATTCTTGCCTGAAGAAGTGGAACATGCTTTGTTGAATTTAGATGAAGCGCAGTTGCATACTGCATATAGAGATGGCGGTTGGACACTGCACCAAGTGGTTCATCATTTAGCGGATAGTCATATGAATGCTTACTGCAGGTTTAAATTGGGATTAACAGAAGACTTGCCAACTATTAAACCATACGATGAAAATGCATGGACTTTACTCAATGATGTTCAGCACTTACCAGTGAATATTTCTGTTACTTTATTGCATGCTTTACACACTCGATGGCATTTTGCCATAAAAGATCTAACACCTGATCAATGGGAGAGAAAGGTTTATCATCCTGCAAGTCAAAAGGAAATGAGTTTGTGGTATTTATTAGGAATGTATGCATGGCATGGCAAACATCATACTGCACATATTAAGCTGTTAAGAGAAAAAAACAATTGGTAATGTCTTCAATCAATAAATGGAAATTGTTGCATTCTGAACAATTGGTAAAAGATCAATGGGCAGATGTACGAAAGAATAGTTATCAAAAAAATGACGGTTCGGTTATAGAGCCTTTTTATGTGTATGGTTTTCCTGATTATGCAACAGCGGTTGCTATTACTAAAAAGGGAACAGTCATTGTTGAGCGCATTTATAGAGCAGGATTAGATACCGTTGCGCTAGAATTACCAGGTGGTTGTGTTGATCCAACCGATACCATGTTAGAGCGTGCTATTGAAAGAGAATTACTAGAGGAAACCGGGTATCAATTTGAAGAAATTATTTATTTAGGGAAAGTCTCACCTAATCCAACTACAAATACCAATGTGATGCATATGTTCTTGGCAACAGGGGGGGAGGAAGACCCCAGTGCAGTAAGAGATACGGAAGAAGAAGTTGAAGTTATAGAAATGGAGTGGGACGATTTTATCAAATGCTTTAAAGAACAGCAATTCATCCAGTCCATGCAAACTTGTACCATTCTTTATGCATTGATGAAGCTCAATAAATTAATCGTATATTAAAATGGAGCAACAAATAAAGCCATGGTTGGTACAACAATCAACGATTGTTTATTCCCAAAAATGGATGAAAGTAAAAGAAGAAGTCTGCTTATTGCCAGATGGACAAACCATCAACCCTTATTTTGTTATTGATGTGCCAGATTTTTGCAATGTAGTAATGGTGACCAACCAAGATGAAATTGTGATGGTACAGCAATATAGACATGCTGCAGGCATTATTTCGCTAGAATTACCTGGTGGAATGATTGAACCAGGGGAAGACCCCATGGTGGCAGCAAAAAGAGAAATGGAGGAGGAGACTGGTTATCAAGCCAATCAATTTGAGTTGCTTTATTCCATTCATCCAAACCCTCCTCTAGAGAATAATCGCGCTCATTTTTATTTAGCCACCCAACTTACATTAACAGGGAAAACTGCATTTGATCAATATGAGGATATCAAATTGGTTTTGATAAAGAAACAAGCATTCCTTGATCAACTTTTACAAAATTCATTTACCCATGGTGCTCAAGTAGGGGCAATGTTTGCAGCAGCAATTCGATTAGGCTGGCTGAAATCTTAGATTATTCATTGTTTCTGTTTACTTCGGCAATCACAAACACACTTCCACAAACTAGAATTAAATCAGATGGTGCTGCATTTGCTTTTGCAGCGCTGATTGCTGCATTCACGTCTTTATATGATTGGCCTTTTAACCCAAGAGCAGTGGCTTGTTTAAGCAGTTCTTGCTCATCCAATGCTCTTGGAATACTGGCTTTGGTAAAATAGTAAGTTGCGGTACTTGGCAGCATTTGTAAAACAGCTTGAATGTCTTTGTCTTTAACCATTCCCATGACCCAATGCAATTGTTGATAATTGCTCAGGTCTAATTGAGCAAGGATTGCTTTGATACCGTCTACATTATGGCCAACATCTAACACAAGGGTTGGATTGGTTTGAATCATTTCCCATCTTCCTTGTAAACCTGTCAATTTTTTAACATTGCTCAATCCCTCTTTGATATGTTGGTTTTGAATCTCCCATCCTAATTGTTGCAATACAGCGCATGCTTCTAAAACAGTCAGTAAGTTTTTAGTTTGATAAAATCCTGTTAGGTCAAGGGAATAATGGTGGTATTCATTTTTGTTTTTATCTACTACAGTAACATTGAGTAAGGGTTGTTGATAAAGCCAATCACTGATATATCTGTTCTCTTCTGCAAATGATATAGGGCTTGTTCGGGCTGCTTCAATAAATACGGGTAAAATTTCTTCATTGGATTCTCCTATCACAACAGGCACCAATGGTTTGATGATGCCCGCTTTTTCTCCAGCAATCGCTGTTAAGGTATTCCCCAATAAATTCATATGATCCATCCCAATATTGGTGATGATACTTAATTCGGGTAAGATAATATTGGTACTGTCTAGTCTTCCCCCTAAGCCAGTTTCAATAATAGCAATATCTACTTCATTGGCTGCGAAATAATCAAATGCCATGGCAACCGTGATTTCAAAAAAAGAGGGCGCAATGGTTTCAATTTGAGTTTTGATTTTTTCTGTAAATTGGATTACAAACGCTTCTGAGCAACATGCTCCATTGATTTTTATACGTTCTCTAAAGTCGTACAAATGTGGTGAAGTGTAGAGGCCAGTTTTAAAACCAGCAGCTTGCATAATGGCTGCCAACATATGACTGGTAGAACCTTTTCCATTGGTACCGGCAATATGAATAGATTTAAATTTTTTATGCGGATTCCCTAATGCTTCACACAATGCAATGGTATTGGTTAAATCTTTTTTGTAAGCTGCTTCCCCAATTTTACTAAACATGGGAAGTTGATTAAATAAATAGGAGACGGTTTCAGCGTAATTCATACTGCTGCAAAGATGCAAAATAATTAATTCCTAAGCTTAAAATTAAACACCAATGTGCCGGTTTGTTCGTCGCTATTACTTGCATTCAATTGCAAAGTTTTTGCTTTTTGAATAGCAATATTTCGAATGCGTGTATTTGTAGTTGTTGTTCCTTTTGGATTAATGATGGCAGCAATAACAGCCCCTGTTTTATTAACGGTAATATCAACAGCTACTTTTGCATTTTCATTAAAGTCGTCTTCGAATGAAGGTAATTTAGTAATTCTTCTACCATCTAAACCACTTCTTATGGCAACTCCTCCAGCACCGCCCAAGCCACCATTTCCACTGGAAGCATTTCCTTGATAACTATCTGAATTTGGATTACCAGTTGGTTTGCCTTGATCTCCTTTTCCACCTGCAATACCTTGATTGGTTACTCCATTGTAACTATCCGATAAGTTTCCACCAGTACCTTTGTTTTTGTTGCCGGTAAATACCGCTTTTGGTTTTGGGGTAGGAGGAGTAGGGCTAGTTGTTGTACTCGGCTTCTTTAATTTATTTGCACTTGCCGTTACAGGAATATCTTCTTCTGTTGGATTATTTTCTGGTATTGCAATATTTTCTTCAGATGCTGTATTAGCTGTATTATTTTGTTCCTGTGAAGCTGTCCCAATTGCTGCTACAGGGGTATTACCGTAACCTGTTTCTGCATCTCCCAAATTTACTTCAATGCCTTCCCCTCCTGCAGGCTCCTGAATCACGGGTTGTTGATAGCGAACATAAAAAAATATAGAAAATAAGATAACAGTTATAACACCTGTTATAATGGATGCTTTCAATTGATCCTGCTTTTCTAATAATTGATCATTGTTCATTCGGTATAAAAGTACATGATTACTATAAAGTAATCATGGAATAGAAAGTTAATCCTTTAAAAAAATATCGTATCCAAATCTTAATAAAGTAGCCATCACCACCAATAAAAAGAATATTCGGATGAACTGATTGCCTTTGTATATCGCCAGTTTAGCACCTAATATTCCACCAATCGCATTGCATACTGCCATTGGGATTGCCACAGACCAAATGATCGTGCCCTTTATCATAAACAGAGAAATGGAGCCTAGATTAGTAGAGAGGTTGATCAATTTTGCATAAGTGCCCGCTTTTAAAAAATCAAATCCCAATATTCCAATAAAAGCCATAATGAAAAAACTACCTGCTCCTGGTCCTATGAATCCATCATAAAATCCAATCACTAAACTAATAATAAGGGCGTATTTCAATTGCTGCTTATTCGACAATTGCTTTTGTATGGTTTGACCAAAATTTTTCTTAGTATAGGTATATACTGCTACAAATATTAATACAATGAAAATGATCGGCTTCATGTATTGATTGCTTACAACAGAAAGCAATTGAGATCCTGCAAAAGCTGCACTGAATGCAATGAAACACATGATGCCAACTTGCCCCCAGTTGACTGCCACTTTTTTCACATATTGTCTAGCAGCAAAAGCAGTTCCAGTAAATGCAGGTATTTTTAAAGACCCCATTACTGTTGCTACAGGAAATTGTGGCAAGAGCATAATGCCTGCTGGCAGTTGTATTAATCCGCCTCCGCCCACAATCGCGTCTACAAATCCTGCCAAAAAAGCAAAAATGCACAACAATATCATGGTATTTATATCCATCAAATAGTTATTTTTTGTTGATTGTAATATTCGCAATAACCAATCCTGCAATAACCAATATGCCACTGTAAAAGTGAATAGGTGTAATGGATTCACCTAATATAAGAATGGCTTCTAGGGTGCTAAAAATGGGAATTAGGTTCCCAAATAATACGGTTCTTCCTGCTCCTAATTTTGAGATAGCCAAATTCCAACACCAAAAGGCTAATACCGATGTTCCAATTCCAAGGTATAATATAGACCCCAATAAAGAATTGGACCACTCAATGGGTTCTTTAACGATTATTTGTTCAACAATGAAAAAGGGAAATAGCATCAACGAACCCAATATAAAAATGATGAGTAAGAAAGACAAAGCACTTATTTGAATTGGTTTTTTTCTTACCAAAATATTGTACACGGCAAAAGCAAAAGCCCCAGCCAAAATCCAAGCATCCCCACTAGAAAATTTAAATGAAAGCAAAATATCTAAGCTTCCTTTAGAAATGAGCAACACAATACCAAGGATGCAGAGTATCATCCCAATGATTCTATAAAAACTCAATCGTTCTTTTAAAAAGACCACTGCCATAATGGTTGCAAAAATGGGAGAAGAAGTGGTGCCAATTAATGCCATATTAATAGCGGTGGTATTATGGCCTGCAACGTAAACGAATGTATTAAATAAGGCAATTCCGGTAAGCGCAATTAAACTCAATATTTTCCAATTGGCCTTAATATGAACAAATTCAATCCTTAGTTTTTTAAATGCAAAAGGGAACAAAACCAATGATGCACAAGTCCAACGATAAAATGCCAAACTAATGGGGCTTATTGCGGTACTTACTTTTCTTGCTATAATAAAATTGCCCGACCACAGGAGTGTAGCAACAATAGCCAATAAAAAACCCTGAACAATATGGTTATTTAATTTAGACTGCATTATTGTAAAGGAGCGCCTGCAAATTGATGGTTATAATCCCCCTTAATTCTTTCCATGGGTGGATTAAAATAGCCAAATTTTAATTGAGGAAATTCTTCTTGTATCAAATCCATCATTTGTTTAACGCCCAACATTTCGCCCGTATCGGTCATTCCTATTTTTCCCATATACCAATCTGGATCAATATTGAAATTTCTCCATTGAATCATATTTAGATTGGTCTCGGCAATGAGTTTTCTTAGTGCCTCATATTCTGCTTCACTATCGGTAATTCCAGGGAAAACAAAATAATTAATGCTGGTCCATCCTCCATAACTACGCATTACTTTTAAGCTTTCAATTATATCTTCAAATGCGTAATTATTGGGGCGGTAGTAAGCTTCGTAAATATGCTTCTGTGCAGAGTTGGTACTTACCCTCATACTATTCAGTCCGGCTTTGCATAGTGCATCAACTGCTGCAGGCTTAGATCCATTCGTATTGATATTGATACTACCCCTATCGGTATGTTTTCTGATTTCAATGATAGATTCTTTAATGGTCTCCCACATTAATAAGGGTTCTCCTTCACAGCCCTGTCCAAAACTAATGATGGGGAATGGCGCATTCATTAAATGCGGAACGGTAAATTCCACAATTTCTTCTGCCATTGGCTTGAAAGTGAGTCGATCTTGTGTACTAACGATGGTTTCTTCTTCAGGTTGAAACGATATACATCCTATGCAATTGGCATTGCATGCCGGTGAAGTAGGAACAGGACATTCCCATCTGCCTAAAGAAAAATTTCTTGCTGCTGGGCAATGATAGGTCATGCAACAATTTTCCATCAAATGTTTAACCAACCGATTCTCTGGGTATGCTTGTAATAAATGAGTTGTTCCTTCTTTAACTTTTGTATCATCAAATCCTGCCGCTTCTTGACGAATATCTTTTTCAATTCTAACAGCAGGAACATAGTTTTTCTCATTCATCCAACCAACAGCTGTATAGCAAAACAATGGGAGCGTTGGTGCATCTGGCATGGTTTCATAAGCAGCAATAAATAAACCTGTGTAAGCAGGAGGTATAAATGCCGCTACTGCCCAGCCCTTTTCACAAAGTCTCATTTCACCAGTTTTCACATCTATACCAATTCCCCTTCTTCCTGGTAATTCATACAGATTTCCACCTTGTGGTAATTCTATCCATTGATCGGATTCAACTGGAAATGCATCCCATCCAGCACGTCCTACTGCATAAAGGGTTTCATCTTCATAAATATTCCCTTCGCCATCGGAGTATAATAAAAACGGTTTAACTAACATAAGCTGTTTTTTCTATGAGTGCTTTTGCAAATGCATTAAATTCTTCCTCAGTTGTTTTGGTTGTTTCCGATTCTAATTCTTTTTGGATGAGTTTATCGGATTTAAAATCTAAGGTTAATAACCCATCTTTCAAGACTACATTGTTTAATGCCGCCCACTCGTATCTTTTTTTGGGGAAACTGTTGAAAACAATTTCATTTTCATCAAAGGCAATTTCTTCTGGAAATTTTACTTGCTTTTCTAGCATTGCTGCCAATAAATAAATTAATGCAATCCATAAGCCGTCTTCCATGCTATACCATCCCATTGCACCCAGTAATAAACCAAACCTATAAAATGGGGGAGTCCCTTTTTTCTTTTGCCAAATACAAAAAGCTAGCCATCCGATGATTAAGACAGCAAAAGCGAATGAACTGATCCATCTGTGTGTTCCATTAAACACATCACCAATAAAAGCATTTCCAATAAATGCAATTATTGCAATGAGTAACATAATCTGGCTAACACTATCTACTGTTGAATAGTTTCGCTTTTTTAAAACGATGATATAGTCGTATGTTTTCATTATACCATTAAGTTACAAAGTCTCCATAAAATTCTTGCACCTACATTGCTGTCCCAATCTGTTTCACCTACCCCAATTTCAACCAAATCAAATCCAATTAATTCCCTGCCACTCTCTTTAATTTTCTTAATCAAGTAAATAATCTCTTCACTTTCAAATCCACCAGGAACAGGTGTTCCGGTATTGGGGCATAGTTTTCTGTCTAGTCCGTCTATATCAAAACTAATATATACTTTTTCAGGAAGGTGCTGTATGATTTCATCAGCAATGGTTTTCCAAATTTGCCCTTCAAATAATCTTTCTTTGATATTTTTATCAAAATAAGTGATTACCCTGAAATTGCTATTACAGATATATTCCCATTCTTGCTCACAATAATCTCTTACCCCAACCTGTACCAATTTAGTTAATGCTGGAATTTCATTTAAAGCATTATACATGATGGATGCGTGCGAGTAAGTAAAATCCTCGTATTTTATTCTTAGGTCGCAATGGGCATCAATTTGTAATACACCAAAATCACCATGCTTTTCTGCTAATGCTTTCATTAAGCCTAATGGGGTGCTATGATCGCCACC
>JACCDH011065992.1_pt1 | contig 15294 bp, 21 predicted proteins | sample 7442481 | NCBI WGS metagenome assembly JACCDH01 (sample SAMN15323433, study PRJNA562643) | freshwater metagenome | isolation source: river surface water | place: USA:Blue River Watershed | collected 2017-08-15
CTGATGAAGTTCATCTACAACTGCGCGATCCGCTGGGACATCCTGCCGCCCAAGAGCAACCCCTGTGATGGCGTCGAGCCCTTCGAGGACCACGGCGCCCGGGAGCGCTACCTGACCACCGACGAGGTGCAACGGCTGTTTGATGAGCTGGACACCAACCGCAATGTGCAGGTGGGCCAGGTGATCCGGCTGCTGCTCTACACCGGTGCGCGCAAGCGGGAGATCCTGGATGCTCGGTGGGACGAGATCGATTTCAACCGCCGGATGCTGACGGTGCCGGCGGCACGGTCGAAGTCGAAGAAGCCGCGCCACATTCCGCTGTCGGATGCTGCCATTGAGCTGCTGCAGGCGCTGCCCCGGCAGGAGGATATCCCCTGGGTGTTCTTCAACCCGAAGACCAAGAAACCGCCAGTGTCGATCTTCTATGCCTGGGACTCGATCAGGAAGAAGGTCGGGCTGGGCGAAGTGCGGCTGCACGACCTGCGCCACAGCTACGCCAGTTTCCTGGTCAACGCCGGGCGGTCACTGTACGAGGTGCAGAAGCTCCTCGGCCACCACGATCCCAAGGTGACGATGCGCTACGCGCACCTGTCGCCGCAGGCGATGCTAGAGGCGGTCAACGTGGTGGGGAATGTCGTGGGGCGGCGGCCGGTGGTGGCGGCAAATCATACCCAGCCGGTAGCAGCGCAGGCCTGAATACGGCTCTTGAGTGCGGTTTGCCTTGTGAACTGTTAGATTTTTTGGTAAATTATCTAACACGGAGGCAGCCATGAGCACATCACAAGCCATCCGCGAGCGCATCGCGGCCCAACCTGCTGGAGAACCTTTCACCCCAGCCCTGTTTGCAGGGTTGGGTTCGCGCGCGTCCATTGATCAGACCTTGATGCGTCTGACCAAGGAAGGGTTCATCGAGCGCCTCGGCCGTGGCCTCTACACCGTCCCCAAGACCAGCCGTTTTGGCTTGAAGTCCATGCCTTCGCCGGAAACGGTGGCGCAGACAGTCGCTGCTGCGGAAGGAGCCTCCATTGAAGTGCACGGGGCCGAGGCCGCTCGCCGTTTTGGTTTCAGCACCCAAGTACCGGCCCAGCCGATCTTCTACACCACCGGCTCGTCTCACACCGTACGGATGGGCAAGCTGCAGGTGCGACTGCAGCACGTCGCCGTGCGCAAGCTCGCACTGGCTGGTCGCCCAGCGGGCCAAGCGTTATCTGCCCTCTGGTACCTCGGCCGTCGGCAAGTCACGCCGGCCACTTTCGAGCGTATCGCTGCCAAGCTGCCACAGATCGAATTCGAGGCGTTACGCAGCGCCAAGGCCTCGATGCCGGCCTGGATGGTCGAAGCCCTTCGTCGGTACGAGGAAGGTGCGGTGGCGCATGGCTAAGATTGACCGAGAGAGCTACTTCGACCTGCCCGTCAGCGATCAAGCCGATGTGCTCCAGAGCCTGGCGCCTGTGATGGGCCGCCGGGCTGAGATCCTCGAAAAAGACATCTGGCTGTGCCTGGTGCTCGACATCCTGTTTCAGCTGCCCTGCCGCAAACCCATGGCTTTCAAGGGTGGCACCTCGCTGTCCAAGGTCTACAAGGCGATTGACCGTTTCTCCGAGGACATCGACGTCACCGTCGATTACCGCAGCCTGGTGGCGGACGCCCCCGAGTTGGAATCGATTACCAGCAACAACCAGCGCGGCAAATTGTCGGACGCATTGAAGACGGCGCTCACCACGCACGTCATGGACGAGTTGGTGCCGGCATTGCGGGAAGCGCTGACCACAGCGTTGCCCATGCAGCCCACCAGCATTGAGGTCAGTGATGACGCCGAGAAGCTGTGGGTGTTCTACCCCAGCGCAGTCGAAAACACCGACAGCTATGTGCGCCCGGGCATCCTGATTGAATTCGGCGGTCGCAACTCGACCTTGCCACAGAGCACGCTGGCCATCTCACCAGATATTGCCGAACACGTCCCTGACCTGGCCTTGCCGACCGCGCAGGTGTCCGTGCTGTCTGCGGCGCGCACCTTCTGGGAGAAAGCCACGCTGATTCACGTCGAGTGCCATCGCCCGAGCCTGAGACCCAGTGCTGAGCGCCTGTCCCGCCACTGGTATGACCTGGCGAGGCTGGCTGATCACGAAGTCGGGCAACAGGCCATGGGCGACTCGGAGTTGCTGCGCGACGTCCTGCGCATCAAGGAGACCTTCTATCGCAGCGGTTTCAGTCACTACGACCGATGCATCACGGGTGGCTTGCGATTGATTCCGGATGAGCCGCTGCTGGATGCCTTGCGCCAAGACTACCAGGCGATGCTGGCAGCGCAGATGTTCTACGGAGACACCCTGACATTCGAGACCATCGAGGAACGCCTGCGGCGGCTGGAGGCTGAAATCAACGGCATTAGTCGCAGCTGAAGCGACCTACCAGGACAAGGAGGAAAAGAATGACCTATCGGATTGATGACCTGGAGGTTCCAGCTGAAGACCCCTTTCGCCACGATGCGCTGGGCCGCAAGCCACTGGTGGAATTTCTATCCTCACTCATCAAGCGGCTGAATGACCCGTTCGTGATGGCGCTCGATTCCCCATGGGGAACGGGAAAGACCACCCTGGTGCGGATGCTGATGGCAGATCTCCAAGGCAAGGGATTCCAGTGCACCTATTTCAACGCGTGGAAAGTTGACTACGTCACCGACCCACTGGTGGCGCTGGTCGCGTCCATCGACCGCATCGACCTCGGCACCGAGGAGGCTGGCAGCAATTTCAAGTCACACCTGAAGACCGTCAAGAAAGTCACAACGCTGGTGGCAAAACGTGGGCTGATGGCCGCTACCAAAGCGCTGACCCTCGGGGCGTTGGACATCGAAGAAGAATACGAAGCTGCCGCCTCCGAACTGGCGTCCGATACCGTTGGAGACATCGTCGACGCCTTCAACCAGGAGAGCGAGCTCCTCGAGAAATTTCGGACGGAACTCGAAGCGGCGGTGGCGCAACTGCCTGCCGCCGGAAAAGAACCCAACCTCGTGTTTTTCATTGACGAGCTCGATCGCTGTCGCCCGACCTTCGCCATCGAACTGCTTGAGCGAATCAAGCATCTCTTCGACATCCCGAACATCGTCTTCGTGCTCTCCATCGACAAGCAGCAACTCGAGGCCAGCACGGCGGCTGTCTATGGTTCTGCCATCAATGCCCCAGAATATTTGCGTCGCTTTATTGACCTGGAATACGGCATTCCTGCAGCGCACTCCAAGCGCTACACGGAGACTCTGATCAAGCGTTTTGGCCTGGAACCAGTATTTGCTGAGAGAACGGGATCAACAACTGCATACGACCGCAGCAACTTCATCGATTTCTTCACCTTGCTCGCGAATGCTGTTGGGCTTTCACTTCGCGCTCGTGAACGGTGCGTCACCCGTCTTCGGGTGGTGATGGACCAGACGCCCTCAAATCATTACTTGGACCCAATCTTGGTCGCGCTACTGATCGTTTTGCGATCCAATAAGCCAGATCTGTTTACCCGCGTGATTTCTGGGGAGGCTCCTGCCGAAACGGTGATGGAATACCTCGGCTCCCTTCCCAATGGAGATGAATTCAAATCAGGGCGACCAGGTCTCGTGATCCATGCTTACCTGATGGCGGCCGACCGCAATCATGACCGCGTACAGAAGCGCGAGGTGCAGCTGCGCGCGGATGCAGAAAATGAAAAACTACCTGAGGACAAGCGACGCTACGCCGCAGAGCTCCTTGAAATGAAGCGCCACGTCAATGGCGGAATGCGAATGGGCATCAGCCTGGCTCCCGTAGCTGCCAAGATCGACTTGGCGGCGATGGTGAAAGATTAAGCTCGGAAACGGCAATATCGTGTTTGCAATCGATCAACCCGCTTTCGAAGCAAGGGCGCGCAGTGACGCCATCACGGGCCTGAAATCACTGTCTCCTGACGTCCTCGACCGCGTTGCCGAACAGATCAGAGATTTCAACAGCCGTCCAGACGACGACATCGATGAAGCAGAAGCCCATCGCATCATCACCGAACTGACTTTCGTCTACTTCCTGTTGCCTGTATCAATCAGCAACGGGCACAACATTTTTCGGGGCAGGCCTGTCGATCCAGGTAGTCTGCTGCCAATGGTTGAGGAATTTGGCCCGCCCCCTACTGCAAAGACTGGGGTCGGCAGGGCAAATGGTGCTGGCGATCCGCTGTTTTATGGGGGCAGTAGCGATGAGACGGTCTTCGCCGAAATCCGCGCCACCGCAGGCACCTCCATCAACATTGCCGCGTTCACGGTCAAGCCTGGGAGCAACATCACAGCACACGTCATCGGCGAGCTCGATCACTATCGCCGTTGGCGGCGGAACCGCTTCCTGCCCGCAGGCCTGGAAGACCACGCACAGAACATCCTTGCAGAACTCCACCCCGACGTTGCACTGGCAGTGCAGTTGGTCGATGCATTTCTGGCTGACCGGTTCAGCCGCCCCGGAAAAGATGCCTACCGGGTCACCAATCTGATTGCCCGTGAATTCCTCAGATCTCAGTCGATAGACGCGATCATCTATCCCAGCATAGCTCACCCTGGCGGAACGAACTACGCCATCAAGGCTAATGTCAGCCGGGAACGGCTCGAAGCACGGGCCTGTGTCGCGGTAGAAATACTCAACGACTACGGGTACGGCAGTTTTCGCGGTGGGCGATACGGTCTCGCCAAGCTACGCCCCGAGACCAGTGAGATCCCCTGGGTCACGCCCCAAGACCATCCTGACGTGATCCAAAAACTGAAGCTGGAAACGGAAAAAGACCCCGATCCCATCATCGCTTGGATGATGAGACCGGGGTCTCGATAATCGAACTGTCGTGCGCTACCGGGTCGGCCCACGCCACTTGTCGAAGCTGCGCGCCCCGGTGTAGCCGAGGTAGCCAGCACCGAACAGCCACCACAGGCTCTCGGGCACCGCGCCCAGCAGCTTGTTCAGGTTCTCCGCTGCCTGGAAGACGTGGGTCGGCCACCAGATGCCGATGATGGCACCAATCACGCACAGCAGGATCACGCCGTAGATCACGTACAGGAAGGTCGGGCGCGCTCGGCTGGTCCAAGGATCGGCTGAGTTGGCCTCGGCCAGGATCGCCGACAGGCTGGTCTGCATCTCCTGCAGTGCCAATTGCCCTTCTGCCTGCAGCAGCGCGAGCTTGGCTTTCTCCCGCTCGGCGGGGTCCGGCACCAGGCGGTCGATCAGGCGACTGCCCGTTTCCAGCAGGCCCGGAGCCAAGGTGGTGAGCAATGGGGTCATACCGTACCCTCCACGAATTCCGCCATCCGGTTCATCCAGCCAGCCGCGAACGCCGACTGCTTGGGATCGTTGGTGATCAGCCGACCGAGGTGACGCAGACGCTGTCCCAGCACCTTGCCGTAGAGCACACCTTGGTCGGCGGCAGCGATTGCTGCGCGGGTATTGGGACCGATCACGCCGTCGGCCGTGATGCCGAGAGCGGATTGCAGCCACTGCACCGCCCGCTTAGGTCCGGAATGCACACTGGCATCGACCAGCAGATGCAGCAGCGCCGGATGCGTGATGGCCTCGAAGCCCGGGCCGGTGATGTACTGCTGGCGGTAGATGGCGCGGGCTTCGGTTTCGGTCAGAGCTTTGACCTCTGCGACCGTCGCGGGGCGACCGAGCTTGCGCCAGGCTCCCAGCGTCTGCGCGGTGATGCCGAAATTGGTCGGCCCGCCCCGGTCAGCAGGGTGATTCACGTAGCCGCCTTCCCGGCGGATGATTTCGTCGAGGATGGTGTCGATGGTGCTCATGGCCGTTCCCTTTCTGCGGTGGAGCCGAGTCGCTTTTGCGCCCAGCGCTCCAGTTGGTAGATGGCCTGGCTGCCCATGTGGCCGGAGATGCCGACCAGGGCGGCGGTGACCAGGGGATTGAACTGCGCCGCCTCACACAGCCAGAAGGTGATGAGGCCGGCGAAGGCCGAGGTAGCGATCTCGCCAATGAGCTCCACCACGTTGAAAGCCCGGGTCTCGCCGGACTTCACCTTGCGGTAGAAATTGACCAGGCCGCCCCAGGCGGCCAGCCCCGTCACCCACAGGTAGGTGATCAGGCCGTAGGTCGAAGGGTCTTTTTCGGGCACGGGGGGGCTCCTTATGTGTCGGGTTCGGTGGAAGTGCCAGTCACCGGCACGGGGGATGCGGTGAAGCGCTCGCACTCCACCTGCGTCGTGTAGCCCTGGGTGCCGAGCCGGTGCTCGACGCGCCTGATGCGCCAGTCGGTCGGGATGCCCGGGCGCAGCGAAATCGACAGCCGGCCCTCGGCGGCCAGGCGGGGATCGCCGGGCAGGCTGAAACTGAGTTCACCTTGCCCGCGTTCGCCGGTGTTCTTGCGCGTAGCCGCTGCCGCTTTGGCCTCGGCTTCGGTGGCATGGACGTAGCGGATCTCCTCGAACGGCGGCTGGCCCGTGGTCACTTCCCGGCGTTCCCCCTTCTCGAAGTCCCACCAGTAGGCGCGTGCGCCGCCAGTGCTGACCCGGGGCGGTGACTGGCCATCCTCGCCTTGCCCGCTGCCGGTGCCGGCGGGCTTGCGGGCGCTGTGCTGATAGCGCCACTGCGCTAGTTGCTCGGGCGCCAGCCGCAAGGTCGGCAGCACCTGACCGGTGATGGTCTTTGCCGCGCCCTGGCGCGCGAGCACCAGAAATCCCGCTACGGGTTTGGCTACGGCATCGTGCTTGGCCGCGAGGCGCGTCAGCAGCGCCATGTCCGACTCCGCCGTCTGATCCAGATGCGGAATCGGGATGGCGCCGAGTTCGGGATCGATCTTGGCCTGGTAGCGGTGCTCAGCGGCGATGGCCGTCACCAGCGCACCCAAAGTGGTCGCCTCCCAGGACCGGGTCTTGGGACTGCGAAACGGCCCGACCATGTCGGCAGCCTTCGCGGAGACAGAGAGCGTCGCTGGCGGCGAGCGGATCTCGATCTCGTCGACGATGAACTTGCCCATCGCCACCCAAGAGCGCCCAGCGTAGGACAGCGACACTTCCAGCACCGTGCCGATCTTGGGCAGCTGTGCGATAGCACCATCGGCACGGCGACGGTCATCCAGCGTGAGGCGCAAGGTATCCGAGGACAGGCCCGCTTCGTCGGTGACCACCAGCTCCAGCAGGCGGTCGGCCACGGCGCGGGTGATGTCGGTGCGGTCGGCCAGGATCAGGAAAGTGGGTTGCATCGCTCCTCTCCTCTACGACCAGATCCGCAACAGCGGCAGCACGGGCTTATCGTTGAGTGCGGGCATCTGCACAGGCGTGCCCGCTGGCAAACGCAGCATCTGCGCGACCGGCAGACGGGCCAGCTGGCGGTTGGCTTCCAGCACCAGCGGCAGGACATCGACACGCCCGTAATGCCGCCAGACCAGCGCGTCGAGCATTTCACCCTCGCGGGCGGTCAGCCGCAGACCTTGAACCTTCAGAGGTGTGCTCATGGGAATTTCTCCTGTAGCGCCCGCGCGGTCTGTTGGGCCGCATCGAGCACGGGCAGCGTGCGTTGGGCCAGGTCATAAATCGCTGCCGAGGTCGCCACGCCGCCGTTGGCCAGCGGCTGCAGCACGGATCGCAAGGTCTCCAGGGCGGTGAGGACACTCGCCACCTGGGTATCCAACCCGGCACTGCCGGTCAAGGCTGTCTTCGAGGAGGTGATCGAGGCCAACCAGGCATCCAGGGCTTGGCGCACCGGGTGATTGGCGTCGGGCACGACCTGCAGCCATTCGCTGTGCAAGCCCCGCACGGCGGCACCCACCGCCTCGATGAGCTCCCCCAGCGCGTTCTGGATGGCGATCAGGGCGGCCAGGTCCGTGAAGCCGCCTATCCCCGTGAAGGGATCGAGCCGGGTGATGTCCTCCAGCAATTGGGTGATCGCACCAACCGGGTCATTCACCAGGTCATCGACCAGGGGCATCAGCATCGCAAACGGACTCCAGCCGCCCGAGTAGTCGGTGACGGTCTCGTCCTCGCCATAGGCCTGCAGCTTCATCTCGAAGCCGACCCGGCGTGGCTGGCCGTCGTCCATCAGCACACTGCGGGTGTCGCCGACTTCGACGATCACCCACGCGCCCCACACCCGCCCCAGGCCATCGACCAGCTGCAGAGGCTTACCCAGATCGGCCAGCGCACGCATCTCCTCGACTTGCGCCAGACCGGCATCGAAGCCGGGAAACAACACGCCTTGCAGCCGAATCTCCACCGGATCGCGGCCGGTGAACTGCAGCGCGGGTTCGCGCCCGATGCGCGCCTGCTGGGGCCAGCGCCAGGCCTGGCTCATGGCCAGGCTCTGGTAGGTCGCTTGCCCCATCTCGAACCGAAATGGCCCCAGGGCCAACATCACACGTTCGGCCATGGCCAACCTCCGAAACGGATAAAAATCAGGGAAGACGATCAGTCGTGCAACGCAGCACTGGAGCCGCGTAGTGCCTCCCGGATCAGGCTGCGCAGCCGGCCTTCGAGCAGATCGGCCAAGGCCTGCGGATCGCTGCCCGGGGCCGCGTGGATGGTGATCTGCGGCGCGAAGTGGATCGAGGGAGCCCCCGGAGCCGGCGGCACCGCTGACGGTGGTACGCCCGGCGTAGGCGGCAGCATGGGTACCGGGACCGACTGGGCACGCTCGGGTACCCCGACATCACCGCGCACACCTTTGGCCTGCTGGGCTTCCGGAGGTAGCGTGCCCTCCCTCACTGGCCGCAGCGTCGGTACAGGTACGTCGATCTGAGGCGCTGGCAGCGCCAACCCGAGTGACGGCCGATCTGGTGAGGGCAGTCGCAGCCCAGGTTGGGTCACCTCGGGCGTCCCCAGTGCAAACGGCACGGACTGCAGCGACTGCGCGAGTTGCCCGACCTCATTGACCACGGCCGGACCCGCTGCCGCCACACCCTGGGCCAACCCGAGGGACAGCGCACTGCCCAGCGTGGCAAACACCCGAGAGGGACTGTTGATGCCCAGCATCGCCTTGAAGCGGTCACGCACCCCGGCGGCAACTTCCCCAACCGCTGCGACCGCCTGCTGCGCAGCATTGCGCACGCCCTGCGCCAGACCTTGCAGCATTGCGCTGCCCAGGCTCATGAACTGACCGGGCAGATCACGTAACGCTGTCAGCATCGAACCGATCACCGACTGCAGTGCCTGCAAGGGCGCGAAAGATCCCAAGGCCGCCGTCAGTTGCTGCCAGGCTGACTGCGCACCAGTTACGACGCCGGCCCACAGTCCACCGAAGAATCCGGAGAGCGGCTGCCAGGCAGCTTGCAGTGAAGCGAAGGGCGAAAAGGACGCCAGTGCCCGGAAACCCTCCATCACCCAACCCACCAGCGTGCCCACGGCCCGAATCGGAAACGTCAGCACCGCAAAAGCCGTGCTCAACACGCCACCGATCACTGCGCCGAGGGACTGGCCGGAGTCGGACAGGCTGTTGAACTCGTCCGTAGTCAAGGTGACCGGCGACAGCAGATCACCCACCCAGCCAACCAAGCCGCTGATCGCATCCCCCATGAAGCCGAACACCGACGCCACCGCTTGCCCAATGGGCGCCAGCGGGGCCAGTGCCGAGGAGAGGCTGCTGATGGCTGGTTGCAGCGCCGAGCGAACGCCCTGAAACACCCCGCCGACGTAAGCCGCGATGGGGTCCCAGTATTTGCGGATCACCAGCGCCAACCCAGCAACCGCTGCCCCGATGCCGACCACGATCCAGGTGATTGGGTTGGCGAGCAACGCGGCCGTGGTGGCACCAATCGCCGGCAACATCGACCAGAAAGCCAGTGCCGCGGACTTGATCGGGGCAATCAGCCCTAGGGCACCGGTCTGAATGCGGGTCCAGGCCATCGACAGAAGACTCGCACTGGTACCGTCGCAGTGCGGGCAGTGCCAGGCGGCATCCGCCATCTTGTCCTTGGGCCACTTGATGTCACGCCAGAGGATCTGGCTGTGTGCGCCACAGTGATCGCAGGGCACCTCGAACACCCGCTGGTCTGATTCGAGGTAGGCCGCCTCGATGCGCGAAAAACCCTTCAGGGTCGGCGTTGAGCACAGATAGACCTTGCGATTGACGAAGGTGGCCGCACGCTGCACCGCCAGCGCCACTGGATCGCCTTCACCATCGGCGTCGCCCGGGTAGCCATCGACCTCATCGAGAAACAGGTAGCGCACCGGCATCGAGCGCAGGCCCACGGCACTGTTGGCGCCGGTCATGATCAGCACGCCACCGGGGAATTCCTTCATCAGCTGGGTGTTGCCCGAGTCGCGTGACCGTGGGTCTTTGACCCGACTGGCCAGTTCGGGACTGGCTTCGATCAGCGCATCGACCCGTTGCTTGGAGACGCGCTTGGCGCCTTCCACCGTGGGCTGCACCAGCAGCATCGGGCCGGGGGCGTGGTGGATGACGTAGCCCAGCCAGTTCAATCCTGCTTCAGTTTTGCCAATCTGCGCCCCGGCCATCAGCACCACGCGTTCCACGCGCGAGGTGGCCGACAGCGCTTCCATCACGGCTTTCAGATAAGGCGTGCGGCTGGTCGACCAGCGCCCTGGCTCGGCCGAGGCCACCGACGAGAGCATTCGGTGGCGGTTGGCCCAGTCATCGACGGTGAGGATGGGATCGGGCGCAAGGCCGCGTTTCCAGGCTGCTTCGACAGCCGATTCAGCAGTGTCGAACACAAGCCACTCCGATGCGAAATAGATAGGCCGAACGCTTGGCTTCAATCGGGAACAGCGCGTTCATACGGACGTCATCAACGCCCCACGGAGAACGCCATGAACACCAACCGTCACGCCACCCGCCTGAACTGGATCGAGCACCTGCCCGAGGTGGGCACCCCCCTGCTGCGCCAGCGCGACGAGCTCATCGCCTTGCTCGGGCAGATCGATGGCCTGCAGCAGATCGCCACGCGTCGCCATCAGGCGCTGGAAGAAGAAATCGCCACGCTGTGGCTGCCTGCTGAGATCGAACTGGCCAAGCGCCGCATTAGCGCTTGAACAAATCGACCAGCCAGGCGCAGAAAGATCAAACCGGCGCTTGGCTTCAATCCCGAACAGCGCGTTCATACAGACACCGCAACAACACCCGCCAAGGAGAACCACGATGCGCAAAACCGCCAACAAGACCGCCCAGCAGCTCGACAAGCTGCTCGCCCAGATCGCCCTGGACCACCTCTTCATCGAGACCCTGGCCACACGCAATAGCGACAGCCTGGACTTCCACGACGTCAGCGTCTGGGGCGTCAAGAGCGCCCTGATGGCCGCCTACCAAGCGGGTCTGGCCGCAGGACAAAACACCGCTGCCAAAACGCCTGATCAACCGACCAGCCAGCAAGCCGCCTGAACTTCACATCACCCACAAGGAGCACGACCATGTCCGCACAAACCACCCCGATCACCGAACGCCAACTCGACCTCATCACCCGCGCGCATTGCGATGCCGGCGGCCTGATCGAACCGCTGCTGGACCTCAAGGGCGGTGCCAAACTGAAGATGATCGCCAGCCTCGCACAGCGTGGGCTGATCGAGCAGGCGGATGGCCAGTGGCGCATCACACGCGCCGCCATCGCCATCATCAAAGGCGAGGCCCAGCCTGAAGATGTGCTGCCGCCGGTAACAAGCGCCGCCACGTCACCAACGCCGCCCCTGACTGACGATCCGGAACTCGAAGCAGCGGTCGCCGCCGCCGAGGCCAGCTGGCAGCAGGATCAGCCCGAACTCAGCCCCAAGCGGGGCCGCGAGCACAGCAAGCAGGCCCTGGTGATCGAGATGCTCAAACGCCCCGCGGGCGCCACCATCGCGCAGATCAGTGAGGCGACGGGGTGGCAACACCACACGATCAGGGGAACCTTTGCCGGGGCGCTCAAGAAGAAGTTGGGCCTGACCATCATCTCCGAGAAGATCGAAGGCCCTGCCGGCACCCCGGGTGCAGGCCAGCGCCTCTACCGCATCGCCCAGGAGGCCACGGCGTGAGCGTCCAGATCGACGCCCTGATCCCGGCAGACCACTTGCAGGCCTTGCTGGCGGCCTGCCGGGAGATCGCCCTGATGAAGCATCCGAGCATCGAGCACCTCCTGCGCCACCGAGGCTTTGGCTTCGAGGCCGACCGCATCGCCGATGTGGTGCTGGCCATCGAGGCCATCGATGCCGACCACGATGCAGATTGAGCTTGGCTTCACTAGCGACAAGCGCGTGAATGCTGCTGTCACCACTCTCCACCGAAAGGACGCCACCATGACCACCGCCAGCCAAACTCCCAACCACACACCGATTCGTGCCCGCTTTGCCCGCAAGCCCTACAGCCTCGACGAAGTGCTGCACAACAGTGACCCCAGTGCACCGCTCGAGCCCATCGAGATCGCGTGGCGCAAGGAACTGACCGAGGCTGAGTACGACGCCTTCGCCAGCACGCTGCTGCAGGATCGGGACTGGCTGGCCGGGCTCGGCGGCCACGCAGCAGGGCGTCGGCGCGTGGTGGCTGTCAGCGCACCGGGGCGCAGGACCCTGTTTGTCGATCCCTCCGGCAGTAGCTACGGGCGCTACGTCGGCATTGCAGAAGAGACGCCTTCCTCCGATGACGAGCAGGCCGGCGCGATTGGCTGGCTGATCGACAACCGTCGCCCAGAGGTGTCGCGCGAGCAGGCCATCCGCACCCTGCGCCGGGCGCTGGCAGGCGATCCCGCCGCCTTGCGCATCCTCGATGCACTGGCCGACCAGTGACCGAAAAATGCTCTGTGAATCGCTTGGCTTCGATGGGGATAAGCGCGTTCGTACAGGTGTCGCAACGATCAACTGAGAAGGAGAGCACACCATGAACACCCCCCGCGATTTCCAAGCCCAGCACGCCGAACACCGCGCCCGCGAGGCCCTGGCCCAAGCGCGATCCACCCTGGAGCGCGCACTGCGCGAACTGGATCGCTACACCAGCCGGTTCGAGGAAGCCGAGTCGCTGTGCGACAAGGCCGATGTGATGAATTGGACCCTGAACGAGCTCGCCTGCAACATCACCCCGAACCTGCGCCTGGACCTGATCGCCAGCGCCCAGGCGGAACTGGTGCGGGCCGACACGATGGAATGACGAACGCCGAGCCCAGCGCAAAAAGATCGAATAAGCGCTTGGCTTCCATCGCCCGAAGCGCGTTACTACGGGTGTCGCAACGATCAACCACCAGGAGCCAGAAATGAACGCCACCACCCAGATCCCCGCGCCCACCGTCACCGATTGGGGGTTCTTCGGAACGATGAACGAGCACGCCGAAGCCGCCTGGCCGGTGGCCATGACCGCAATCTCGGACGCCACCTGCCAGCCGCTCGAATCGGTCCGCACCTTCCTCGACAGCCGCCACGGTCGCCACTTTGCCGACGACGTGCAGAACGGCCTTTACGAGGGCAAAACCCTGCAGGACGCGATCAACGCCGCCACCCAGCGCTGGATGGGCTGGACGATTGGCCGCAGCACCAGCAAGGAGTACGGCATCCCGAAGGGTCTGCCATACCTCACTGGGTTCGTGATCCACTGCGAGATTGTCGAAGAATCCCTGGCAGCATAAGGAGCGCATCATGGCCGTCGCCCCCACCAGCCCACAACTCGAAGCCAATTACGACCAGTTCATCGCGGAACTGACAGCACTCACCCGCAAGTACGGGGTGGCGATCCAGTCGGTCGGCGGCGTGATCTTGGCCGACGCGCCCGGAGAATTCCGCGACGTTACCTACATCGCCGATATCAGCAGCGGCGATCTTTATCCCGAGTTTCCGGACAGCTGACGCACGCGCAGCCCCTCAAACGCACGGCGCAGCAGGTAGCTTCTCACCAGCGATACGGCCGTGAAGATCAGGCCGATCACCAGGTTCTCCTGCAGCGTGGCGTACAGGCCAAAGAGCGGAAACACTGCCCATTGGGTCGCCACCGCCACGCCATAGCCGACCAGCACATTGGTCACTGCCTCCACCAGCGACATCCAGCGCGACTGCTTCACAGGATCTCCTCAACGTCGGCATCGACCCCGTCGGCGGTATCTGTCGTGCTGACCAGGTCATCGAATCGCATCCCATCCGCTTCCCGCACCGCTTGGGCACCGGCAAACGATTGCCAGCGGCGAACAATCACATCCACGTACTTGGGATCGAGTTCGATCAGTCGTGCCTGGCGACCGGACTTCTCAGCGGCGATCAGCGTGGTGCCGGAGCCGCCGAAGGGGTCGAGCACGATGTCACCGGGACGGCTGGAATTTCGGATCGCCCGCTCGACCAGCTCCACAGGCTTCATCGTCGGATGTAGGTCGTTCACGCGCGGCTTGTTGAAGTGCCACACATCCCCCTGGTCGCGGTCGCCGCACCAGTGGCGGGTAGCACCCTCCGGCCAACCGTACAGGATCGGCTCGTACTGGCGCTGGTAGTCCGAGCGCCCGAGCGTGAAGGTGTTCTTGGCCCAGATGATGAAGGTCGACCACTTGCCGCCGGCCGCCCGGAAGGCGGACTGCAGGGTGTCGAGCTCACTGGAGGACATGGCAATATAGATGGCGCCCTGGCAGTGCGCGATCATCGGCGTCAGTGCTGCCTTGAGGAAGGGCTCGAAGTCCTCGCCCAGGTTGTCGTTCAAGATTGGGCGGTTCGTGCCGCGCATCTTGTCCTTGGCGCTGTTAGCGTAGTTCACGCCATAAGGTGGATCAGTGAAGGTCATCGCCGCCTTCTCGCCAGCCATCAGCAGGGCAAAGCTCGCGGCATCGGTGCTGTCACCACACAGCAACCGATGCTTGCCCATGATCCAGACGTCGCCCGTTTGCGACACCGGGGTAACCGGTACGTCGGGGGCGGCGTCTTCATCGGTGTGACCCTCGGTGGTGGTTTCCTCGCCGGCTATGATCTCCAGCAGTTCGTCGGCATCGAAGCCGGTGAGTGCCAGGTCAAAGTCGGCCTCCTGCAGCTCGGCCAACTCCAGGCGCAACAGTTCATCATCCCACCCAGCGTTCTCGGCAATCTTGTTGTCCGCGATCACCAAGGCCCGACGCTGCGTCGGGGTGAGATGCTCCAGCACCACCACCGGCACGGTCGCCAGACCCAGCTTGCGCGCCGCCGCCAAACGACCATGACCAGCGACAATCACGCCGTCCGACCCAGCCAGGATTGGCGCGGTGAATCCAAATTCAGCGATGCTCGCCGCGATCTGCGCAATCTGTTCTTCGGAGTGGGTTCGAGCATTTCGGATATAGGGCAACAGGCGCTCGATGGGCCAGTGCTCCAGTTTGTCAGCGAGCCAGGCTTGCATCGGTGTTCTCCAATCGTTCGTGTTCGACCTCGGCAAAGGTCTGC
>JACCDH011178029.1_pt1 | contig 15289 bp, 16 predicted proteins | sample 7442481 | NCBI WGS metagenome assembly JACCDH01 (sample SAMN15323433, study PRJNA562643) | freshwater metagenome | isolation source: river surface water | place: USA:Blue River Watershed | collected 2017-08-15
CGAGCCAATAAACCCCGCGCCCCCTGTCACCAAAACATGCATGGGCAAGTGATAAAGCGCGCGACGTGGGTTGGCAAGTGTCCTGCAAAGTTCGTCATTGCGAGGAGCGCAGCGACGTGGCAATCCAGTCTTAACATGTGGCGCGGCGCACTGGATTGCCGCGCTTCGCTCGCAATGACAGGAGTCCCATGAACCACGCCCTCAACGCCTTACTTGCCCGCCGCTCCACCAGCGTGAAGGATATGTGCGCCCCTGCGCCGAGCGAGGCGGAGCTGACGCAAATCCTCACCATCGCTACCCGCGTGCCGGATCATGGCAAGCTCTGCCCATGGAAACTGGTGGTGCTGAAGGAAGCGGGCCAGCAGAAACTGGGCGCACTTGGCGCAGCCATTTTTGCGCGCCAAAACCCCGATGCTACCGAAGCGCAAATCGCGGCGGAGCAAAACCGCTTCTCCCGCGCGCCGCTATGCATCGCGGTTATCAGCACGCCGAAGCTGGGCACCAAACCCGTGTGGGAGCAGGAACTTTCCGCAGGCGCGGTCTGCACCAACATCCTCCACGCCGCCCACGCGTTGGGCTACGGCGCCAAATGGCTCACCGAATGGGTGGCCTACGACGCAGAAATTCTAGAAGCACTCGGCGGCGCCCCAACAGACAAAATCGCCGGCTTCCTCTATCTCGGCACAAAAAAATGCGAGACTGAAGACCGCGAACGTCCGAAGTTAGAGGATGTGGTTCAAGAATTTTAGTGGCGCCTGAGGTTAGCGTTGCGTAGCCTTCCATGGCGAGCCGGAGCGAAGCGAACGAGGGGGAGCGGAGCGGGGGCGGAACGCACCCTGCGGCAAAGCCGCGCTAATAATACTAAGGATTCGGCGCGAGCGTTACTTCCAAGCCTTCCAGCTCAGGGCTGAGGATAATCTGGCAACTGAGGCGGGAGTTGTCTTCCACGGCCATGGCATCGTCCATCATCAGGGTTTCGTCGGCGTTGGGTGGCACCAGTTTGTCGAACCATTCAGGCGACACATAGACATGGCAGGTGGCGCAGGCGCAGGCGCCGCCGCACTCGGCCTTAATGGGCAGGCCATAATCGCGGATGACTTCCATCAGCCGCCAGCCCTCGATGCCCTCGAGCGTATGTTTTTTGCCATCGAAATCCGTTACGTGAACGGTCACATTTTCCATCGTCATGGGCGTCTACTCAGTAGGTGGTTTGCGCGAGTTGTGCATCCGCGTGCGCAGCTTGGCAAGTAATTTACCGCGCGTGCCCGTCACTTTCAGCAGCGTGATATAGCGCTTCACAAACCGCGTATAGGGCTTCACCAGCGCATGCGCGCGTTCGCGCCAATACACGCAATGCTCATACACCCAGCGCACAGCGCGCAGTTGCAGCAGCTTGGCTTTGCACAAGGTGAACAGGAACGAAAACACCCCAAACCCCGCCAGCTTCGCGCCAATCACCGTGAACACGCCGCTGAGGAAATGCCCCTTCGCCAGCAGCCACAAGGCCAGAAATTTAAACGGTAACAGCGTGATAACGGGAACCGCGAACACGCCCAGCGTGGCCAGCGGCGAGAGATGCTCCAGCTTCGCGGCAATGCGGCGGCGATATTCCTCGAACGGCAGCAGCGCAATCGCCTTCGCCACCCATGCCCCCGTCACGTCCCACAGCCACGATTCCAGCAGGAACAGCAGCGCAATCACAATCAGTAGCAGGCGGCGAAGTTTCTTTTTCATGGGCGGAGTGTAGGCGTTCACACGCCAATGTGCAATCCACGAGGCGAAGAAGGGCGGTTTAATTAGGTATGCATTGCCACTTCTGGACTATGTTTCATAAGGCGAGCAACATCCCCGCGCCAAATGGTAAGGCTTTCAGATGGGGGCAGTTGAATGCCTTTCTGTTCCATATGGTTGAAGTTGGTTTCGCAATGCCGCGCAATTCCAGACGATGCGTAGTTTTTTTCAAAATTGCTGATGGTGTCCCGATCTTCCGATTTTTCAGAATTTTCGACATGCCAATCGACCGAGAATGCATCCGAGGAACCAAGATTCATCATCTCGGATTTAATGAAGTTTTGTAATGCGTTTGCCGAAACCATTTCGGGGCGCTTGCTGCTGGTTGAGGTGGTATCGCGCTTTCGGGGGCCTATATAATTGCGGCGCTCATCGTTGGTGTTGGAGTGCTCGTCAAAAATATGATAAGAGCCAGTATGCTCATCTAATTCGAGAATCACCGCCTCGCGGGTCTCGGTATGTACATTTTCGGAATGGCCGCTTGCCTGAGAGGAACGTGAGCCCACATCCGTGCGCGCTAGCTCAGCTTCTAAAATCACGTCGCCGCTCATCTTCAAATGAATGGTATAATGGTCGGTCATAAGACAAGCTCCTGCCTAACACGTAGTGACAACAAAAACGTACGCGCAGTATATATGGGTCAAAAAATTAATCAAATATTAATTTTTACCCTAGGCAACGCCTAGCTTCTTCTGCAAATCGCTGGAGCTGGTGGTGTATTGGAAGCGCAGTTTTTCACCCGGACGGGCGATGCGGAAGGCTTCCTGCGCCATCAGCGCTGCTTCGTGGAAGCCGCTTAAAATCAGCTTCAGCTTGCCCGGATAGCTGTTGATATCGCCAATCGCGAACACACCTGCGGTGGAGGTTTGGAATTTCTCCGTATCTACGGGAATCAGGTTCTCATGCAGGTTCAGGCCGAAATTCGCCACGGGGCCCAGCTTCATCGTTAGGCCAAAGAAGGGCAGCAGCGCGTCGCATTCAATCGTGTGGGCGTTCTTTTCGTTATCCGTCATCACGATGCTGGAGAGATGGCCATTCGCACCATTGAGTGCGCTGACCTGTCCGAATTTCAAATCAATTTTCCCTGCTTCCACCAGCTCGCGCATCGCGGCGACGGATGCAGGCGCGGCGCGGAATTCGTCGCGGCGGTGAATCAGCGTCAGGTGCGAGGCGAGTGGGGCAAGGTTCAGCGTCCAATCCAGCGCGGAATCGCCACCGCCAACAATCACCAACCGTTTGCCCTTGAACTGCTCCATTTTGCGCACGGCGTAAAATACGCTGGTGCCTTCATAGGCATCGATGCCCGCGATGGGCGGTTTTTTGGGCATAAAGCTGCCGCCGCCTGCGGCAATCACCACCACTTTTGCGGTGATGGTAGTTTCGTGGTCGGTGGTGATTTTCCAGCCGCCTTCCACTTGCTCCAGCTTTTCCACCATTTGGCTGAAATGGAACTCAGGCTTAAACGGCTTAATCTGCTCCAGCAAATTATCGGTCAGCTGCTGGCCCGTCACAATCGGCAGGGCGGGGATGTCGTAAATCGGTTTCTCGGGGTAAAGCTCGGCACATTGGCCACCGGGGCGGTTGAGGATATCCACCAAGTGGCATTTCAAATTCAGCAAGCCCAGCTCGAACACCGCGAACAGCCCAACAGGGCCCGTGCCCACAATGGCAACGTCGGTGGTGTGGTGCCCCGCGGGGGGGTGAATATGCAGCGGTTCGGTCATAATCCCTCGGATATGAAAGTGAATCGCTGTGGATGCAAGCACTTTATGCTGTACCCCTGCCTTGACTAATGTTAGTTCATCGCCAAATTCATTTAGTGAGAGAGCACCATGACCCACGAAACCGCAAAGTTCGACACCCGCGCCATTCATGCGGGCTATACCCCTGAGCCAACCACGGGCGCGCGCCAAGTGCCGATTTATGCCACCAGCGCATTCGTGTTTGAAAACGCGGAAGACGCGGCGGATAAATTCATGCTGAAGAAGTTCGGCAATGTTTACTCGCGCCTCACCAACCCCACCAATGCGGTGCTGGAAGAGCGTCTAGCTGCGCTAGAGGGCGGTACTGGGGCTGCCGTTACTGCGTCGGGCCACGCCGCACAATTGCTCGCGTTCCAAGCGCTAATGAAACCGGGTGACCGTTTTGTGGCCAGCAAACGCCTCTATGGCGGCACGACGGATCAGTTTCAGAACACTTTCCCCTCCAGCTTCGGCTGGCAGCCGGATTTCGTGGATGTGGATGATTTCGACGCGGTACGCAAAGCTATCACCCCACAAACCAAACTCATCTTCATCGAGTCGCTAGCCAATCCCGGTGGCGTGATTTCGGACATCGAAGAGCTGGCGAAAATCGCTAACGAACATAACATCCTCCTGCTGGTGGATAACACGATGGCCTCGCCATATCTGTGCCGTCCGCTGGAGCATGGCGCGCATGTGGTGCTGCACTCCACCACCAAATTCCTCAACGGCAACGGCACCGCGCTTGGCGGCGCCGTGATCGACGGTGGCAAGTTCGACTGGACAAAACACCGCGACAAATACCCAGAACTAGGCCACCCGCACCCGTCCTATAACGGCCTGTGCTTTGCCGATAACTTTGGCAACATGGCGCTTGCTGTGCACCTGCACGCGATTGGCCTGCGCGCACTGGGGCCAACCCAGTCGCCATTCCACAGCTTTTTGACGCTGAACGGCATCGAAACGCTGAGCCTGCGCATGGAGCGCCATTCCAGCAACGGCCTGAAAGTGGCCGAGTGGCTGGAGAAAAATCCGAACGTGGCATGGGTGAACTATGCCGGCCTGCCATCGAATAAATATTTCGAGCGCTCGAAAAAATACCTGCCACGTGGCGCAGGTTCGGTGTTCACCTTCGGCATCAACGGCGGCTTCGAGGAAGCAAAAGCCATGGTGGAAAATGTGAAGCTGTTCTCCATGCTCGCCAACCTTGGCGACACGCGTTCGCTTATCATCCACCCAAGCTCCACCACCCACAGCCAGCTTTCCGAAGCGCATAAAAAGCAAGTTGGCGTGATGCCGGAAGCCATCCGCATCAGCATCGGGATTGAAGACGTGGTCGACATCATCGCCGACCTCGACCAAGCGATTCAAGCAGGCGTCGCCCGCAAGAAAGCGGCGTAAGCGGACAAGGGCTGGAAATTTTTCTGGCGTGCTTTATATAGAGTGTCATCCTGAGGGCGAAGCCCGTGAGGATCCAGCGCGGCCAGTCTTCGCCGCAATAAGAATCTGGATTGCCGCGTCGCTTTGCTCCTCGCAATGACGGAGAAACGGCTATGCTAGACATTCAACGCTTTGCTGACCTTGGCGCGATGAAAATCGACTGGCTCGATGCGCATTACCATTTCAGTTTCGCGAATTACCATAACCCCGCACGCATGGGGCTTGGCCCGCTGCGGGTGATTAACGATGATATCGTTGCCGCAGGCGGTGGCTTCGCGCCGCACCCGCACCGCGATATGGAAATCATCACCTATGTGCGTTCGGGTGCCATCACCCACGAAGATTCTCTCGGCAACCGCGGCAAAACCGCTGCGGGCGACATTCAGGTGATGAGCGCGGGCTCGGGTATCACCCATTCGGAATGGAACGAGGAGTCGGTGGACACCAACCTCTACCAAATCTGGATTCAGTCGCGCCGCAAAGGCACCCCGCCGCGCTGGGAAGCGCGCAAATTCCCGAAGGAAGAGGGCGCGCTGCACCTGCTGGCCAGCGGCTTGCCCGCGCACGAAGGCAAAAACGCACTCTGGATCGATTCCGACGCCGCGATTTATGGCGGCAGCCTGCGCGCGGGGCAGGAGTGGCAACAGCCCCTTGCAGGCGCTGGCTACCTGCTCGTTTCAACGGGTGAAATCACCCTCGGCGGGGAAACGTTGCGCAAGGGCGACGGCGCGGCCATCCGCGACCTGCGGATGCTCGAAATCGCCGCCACCAGCGCCGCCGAACTGGTGCTGATCGACCTGCCAATGGTGTCGTGAATTATTTGTAATACCAGTACGAAGGAAATGAGCCTATACTAAATCCCATCGCTTCTTTACGCGCGGCGCGCATAACTAAGCCACACACACAAACCATGAGGAGATGTTATGTCGAACAAAGCAACCGTTGAAGGCCTGAAAAAAGTATTGGCCGATAGTTATATCCTTGCGCTGAAAACCCAGAATTATCACTGGAACGTGGAAGGCGCGAACTTCAAACAACTGCACCTGATGTTCGAGGAGCAATATACGGAACTTGCCGCCGCGATCGACGAAGTGGCCGAGCGCATTCGTGCGCTGGGCGAAAAAGCGCCCGCCAGCTTCGCCGCATTCACCAAGCTGACCGTGATTAAAGAAGGCGACAGCGAGCTCGACGAACACCAAATGGTGCGCGACCTGTATGTGAGCCACCAAACGATTGTTACGACGCTGAAAAAAGCGCTGGCGCCTGCGCAAAAAGCGGGGGATGAAGCGACAGCGGATATGCTCATCGGCCGCATCGCCGCGCACGACAAAACCGCATGGATGCTGAAATCCAGCCTGCCTTCAAACGTAAAAGCGAAACTGAAAGTCGCCTAAACGGTTTGATGGTTGACGCATCGGCGTGCGCAGGCTAAACAACCGCCTCGCACGCGGTGCGGCTGGGTAGCAAAGTGGTAATGCACGGGTTTGCAAAACCTGTATACGGCGGTTCGATTCCGCCCCCGGCCTCCATGCGCCGCATCACTTGTCGGGCGTTTTTATGACCCATCCATCGCCGCGTTCCGCCTTTACCCTTGTCGAATTGGCCATTGTGCTGGTCATCATCGGCCTCATTGTCGGCGGTGTGCTGGTGGGGCAAGACCTTATCAAAGCAGCGCAAATCCGCTCGGTCATCACCGATATTGAAAAATACAATGCCGCGGCCTCCACTTTCCGAGAAAAATACACTGGCCTGCCGGGGGATTTGCTGAACACGAAAGCATTGCAGTTCGGTTTTAACACTGCCGCCAACGACCCCGCGCGAGATGGAACCGCCAACCATGGCGACGGCAACGGGTTCATTCAGGGATGTTCCCCATGGCCGAATACGGCAACCATCTTAGGCTGTGAGAATAGCTTGTTCTGGGTTGATTTGAGCCATGCGGGGCTTATTCCAATGCGAACATCCTTAACGTCTGTGACCGCGATTGAGCAAGCTGATTCAAGTGGTTCCGATCTTGCCTCGGGCATTCTGCCGAGCACAAGGTTGCGCAGCAATGCCCTAGTGGCGATCTCTACACGAGACGGCGGCAATTATTTTAACATCGGTGAATTCAGTACGGATGGCAGTGGCCAAGTTCTGATTCGTGAGGGTGGTGTTGGAGGCGTAACGCCACTAGAAGCGCAAACGATTGATACCAAATTAGATGATGCATACCCAAGTACAGGCGTGGTGGCGCTGCGTTATAAAACATTGGTGGATTTCGATGCTGTGCAATTAATAGCCGCGGGCTGCATGAATAATGATGGCCAATATCAGACGACCACGGACGAAAAAGCCAATGATGATACTTGCGCCATCTCTATTCGGGCATCGTTCTAGGCTGGTTGCATAAGCTTCCCTGCACCTGTTCATCAATCTTGTGCGTAACTCCTATTTAGCCTATCGTTTTCTGAACCAACTTCGGGTAATGCTACAGGCTGACCTTAACCCCACCGATGAGGCTCATGACGCGCGCCAGTTTTTCTCGTTTGCTGATGTGCGGCACCGCATTTGCGCTGCTGGCAACGGCGGCGCACGCCTCCAGCTTCGAGGACGCACTGACCGCCGCCTACGAGCGCAACCCGCGCATTAAGCAAGAGCGCGAGCGGTTGAAGGGAACGGACGAAGGCTTGGCACAAGCCGCCTCTGGCTTTCGCCCAACCATCAGCGGAAGCTACGGCCGTGGCCGGCAGCAAACGTCGCTGAACGGCGGCGCGGATAACCGTTCTACCTATGAAAACCAAGGGCTGCGGCTGGAGCAGCCGCTCTATCGCGGCGGCGGAACCCTCGCGGCGATGGACAGCGCGAAAGAGCGCATCAAAGCGGGGCAGTACGAGCTAGTGGCTGTGGAACAGCAGGTGCTGCTCGATGCGGTGACGGCCTATATGAACGTCGTCGCGAATAGCTCGATTCTGGAGCTTTCCCGCGCTAACGAACGGGTGCTGACGGAACAGCTCAACGCCGCCACCACGCGCTTTCAAGTGGGCGAGGTGACACGTACCGATGTCGCCCAATCGCAAGTGCGCGTGTCGGATGCGCACACGGCCGTCATTGCCGCCGAAGGCCAGCTGAATTCGGCTATCGCCACCTTCGAGCGGGTGGTGGGCTATCGCCCCGAGGGCGAATTTGTCATCCCCACCCAAATGCCTGAACTGCCTGCAACGCTGGAGGAAGCGCTGGAGCGTGGCCGCGCCGCAAGCCCACGCCTGCTTGCCGCCATCCATGCCGCCAAGTCGTCGCTCTATGATGTGCGCACCAGCAAAGCATCGCTGCTGCCGCGCGTCTCGCTCGTGGGCTCCATCAGCCGCGACGACGGGGCAGGCTCCTTCGGAAACACCAGCTTCGACCAAGACCGGTTGGGGGTGGAGGTCACCGTGCCGCTCTATCAATCTGGTGCGGAATATTCGCGTGTTCGCCAAGCAAAAGCGGCTTCGCGCCAGCGCGAACATGCCTCGATCGATGCGCGCCAAGCGGTGGATGAATCCGTGGTGCAGGGCTGGGAGCAGCTGCAAGCCGCCACCGCCACCATGGCCACCCGCAACGCCCAAATCAAATCGGCCGAGCTGGCGCTCGAGGGCGTGAAGCAGGAACATCAGTTCGGGGTGCGCACCTTGCTGGATGTGCTGGATGCCGAACAAGAACTTTTCGCCGCCCGCACCGATTTGGTGCGCGCCGAACGCGACCGCATGGTGGCCGCACACACGCTTGCATTCCGCCTTGGCCAACTGACGCCAGCGGCGGTGGGGGTGCAGGCCGTGCCCTATAATCCGCAAGCAAATGCGGACGACGTGGCGTGGAAATCCATCGGATTTTAATGACAAAAACGCCGTTATCCCCAGCCTAAAATCCCCTTGCGCTTGACGCCAAAAGTGGCGTAACTTGGGGGCAACAAAACCAGTTCGAGGGAAGCATGGCTGAAGCCGCCAAAGATCAGGATCAGTCGATGGAAGATATCCTTCAGTCGATTAAACGCATCATCGCCGAGGAAGGCGACCCCGCGCCAGAAGCCAATGGTTCCGACGTGTTGGAGCTGACCGAGCGCTTGGCGGAGGACGGCTCCATCAGCCGCGTGACTCCGGAAACAGCACCCAGCGTTCCCACCATGTCGATCGAAGAAATTATGGCCGCACCCATTTCGTCCGAGCCGGCGATTGAAATGCCTGCACCCGCACCAGCGCCCGAACCTGTTGCTGCGGTGGCCGCCCCTTCGGAAGAAGGCCTAATTTCAAACTCCACGCTTTCGGCATCCGTTGCCGCACTCAACGCGCTGCGCGACTCGATGACGCCTGCGGCCCCTGTTGCTCGTACCGACATTGCGTTCCGTTCCGGCACCACGGTAGAAGATCTGGTGGTGGAGAGCTTGAAACCCATGCTGAAAGAGTGGCTGGATGCTAACCTGCCATCGCTGGTGGAAGCATTGGTGAAAAAAGAAATCAGCAAGCTAACCCAAAATTAACGCTGTTTTATAACGTGTTAGCTAGCGCTCCGTTGCTTGGGCGTATATTACTTTGCGGTTGTCATCATTTCGTAACCTATTCCTGTTACTCTAACAAGAATAACGCCGTTGCAGGGTAGGAACACCATGGAAGACGAAGACAAAAAACCAGCCGCCACCACACCAGCCACACCGCCAGCACAAGAGCGCTCGGTGAAGGTCATGGATCGCCGCAATGGCAAAAGCGTTGCCATTTTTCCGCTCAGCGGCTCCGAGAAAATTACGGTAGATGTGGAGGCGGTGGAGCAGATTGTGGTCGACCCATCCAAGGCGGTTTCGGGCGAAATGGAAACCACGGTGATTAAAGAACGCACCACCTTGATTCTGCAATCGGGCGGTAAAACCACTACGCTGGTATTGTCGAATCTCGTGCCGGCGATGGAAGAGGGGAGCGATAAAAGCAAACTTGTTGCCGTTCCGGATGGCACGGTGATGCTTCAGGAAAGCGGTAGCACCAAAAAGCTGCTCATCAAAAACCAAGAGCTGACCGATATTATTTTTCTCGCTGCCCAAGGCGCTAACACCGTGATGACCAAGGATGGTCGTCGGGTAGTGGAGAAGCTTACGGAATCAGAAGCAAGGGCGCTAAAGGAAGTGGTGGAATTGACCGCGGCGCGAATGCACGCCGTTGAAGAGACCGCTAAGAAAGAGTTGGCCACGGGCGAAAGAACGCCGCGTGGCGACCCCAAAAAAGGCTATGGCCCAGCGGAGCGCTTGGGGCCCATCTATTTCGAGAACGCCGATGTGGCTGAGATTAAGGTTGCCACGGCAAAAGTGTTCGCGAGCAGTAAAGAGCCCAGCCAAGGGCGCTAGTTTGGGTTGTGCTAAATCGGGCACAGCGTTCAATTTAACGGTGCATATCTTCTGAGGATCGGGCGATTTTTGCTGCCACGGTGCGCGGGGTTCTGTATTAACCTATGGCATGAGCAAACGCTCCTACAGCATTGAATTGATTATAAAAAGACTTAAGTGGGGAACAATCCTTTTTATGGGTTTGGGCGCCTATAGTTTTGCCCAAACCCCTCTTTCCCTGCCGTCGCTCCCACCATTGCCGAATAGCCCAACTGCTGCATCCGCCGCCCCCGTTCCACCGTTGCCGATGTTGCCAACGCCCGCATCCGAAAAGCCAGCGCCTGTGGCCAGCGCGCCAGCGCCCAGCCCCGCGACAGCAGCGGCGGATGAAACCCCCATCCTTGCCGATTTGCCCAAACCCGCGCCTGACAAAAGCTCCGCCAGCAAAACGCCGGAAGACCTGCTTGCGATTATTCCCAAGCCCGCACCCACCCCAAGCGCAGTGCCCGACCCACTGCCTGCCGCAACGCTAGCACCCGAGACCGAATCCAAAGATGCCCCAGCCGCCGAGGAAGAAGAAACCGCCGCTGCGGATGTTCCCGCGCCGCCGCCCGCGTTGACATTGACCCCGCCGCCATTGTCCGGAAGCGAACCTACCACCAGCATGCCGCCGCTGCTAAACCAGCCCAAGCAAGAAGAGGCAACGGCGCTGCCGGAAATCAGCGTCGCGCCCGAAAAGCCCCGCCTAAAAACATGGAAAACAACCCTTGCGCCCTCCATCATTCCGCCGGAAACCAAATTCCATTACCGCCGCCAGATTCTGCCCAACACCATTTACCGTAAGCAGTATCAGGAATTTAACGCGCATTTGCCCACCGCCATGACGCGGCAGGACTACGAAACACTGCTATTCGTCAGCGTCACCCGTAACGATATTCAAACCATCCGTTCGCTGCTCAATGCCGGTACCGACATCAACGCGGTGGATGCATCCGGCGCGACCCCCTTGCGTGTGGCGCAAGCGGTGGGGGCAAATGCCGCCGCACAGCTGCTAATCGCCCGCGGCGCGCGCTAATCTGCTTGACCATCTGCGCCTGCTGGGGCAATCGTTTCCCATCATTCAAGGGGCTCTTCATGACCAAAAAATACGGTAAATCGACGCTTGTTTCACGCCACGTGACGGAAGGCGCCTCCCGCGCGCCGCACCGTTCGTATCTCTACGCCATGGGCTTGGGCGAAAAACAAATCCACGCGCCGCTGATCGGTGTCGCCACCACATGGAATGAAGCTGCGCCCTGCAACATCACCCTTGGCCGCCAAGCGCAGGTGGTGAAAAAGGGCGTTGCCGCAGCGGGTGGAACCCCGCGCGAATTCACCACCATCACCGTGACCGATGGCATCGCCATGGGGCATCAGGGCATGAAGTCCTCCCTCGTCAGCCGCGAGGTGATTGCCGACTCCGTGGAGCTCACCATGCGTGGCCACTGCTACGATGCGCTGGTGGGGCTTGCGGGCTGCGACAAATCCCTCCCTGGGTTGATGATGTCGATGGTGCGCCTCAACGTGCCGTCAGTGTTCATCTATGGCGGTTCCATTCTCCCCGGTAATTACAATGGCCGCGACGTAACGGTGGTCGATGTGTTCGAAGGCGTGGGGCAACACGAAGCGGGCCGCATGAGCGAGGCGGAGCTGGAAGCGCTTGCCCGCGTGGCGTGTCCGTCCGGCGGCTCCTGCGGCGGCCAGTTCACCGCCAACACCATGGCCTGCGTGTCGGAAGCCATCGGCCTTGCCTTACCGGGTTCGGCAGGCACGCCAGCGCCATATGAATCCCGCGACCGTTTCTGTTTCGATGCGGGCGAAGCGGTGATGTATCTGCTCAAACATAAAATCCGTGCGCGGGATATCGTGACGCGCAAAGCGCTGGAGAACGCCGCCGCCGTGGTGGCGGCAACCGGTGGTTCCACCAACGCCGCGCTGCATTTGCCTGCTATCGCGCATGAAGCGGGCATCGAATTCGACATGCATGCCGTGGGTAAAATCTTCAAACGCACGCCCTATTTGGCCGACCTGATGCCAGGGGGCAAATACACCGCCAAGGATCTCTACGAAGCGGGTGGCGTTGAAATGGTGATGAAAACCTTGCTGGACGGGGGCTTCCTGCACGGCGATTGCCTCACCGTCACCGGCAAAACCGTGGCGGAGAATTTGAAAAAAGTGAAATTCCGCAAGGACCAAAAGGTTGTTTATCACTACAGCAAACCATTGCGTAGCGAAGGCGGCGTGGTCACGCTCAAGGGCAACCTTGCACCGCAAGGCGCGATTGTGAAAGTGGCGGGCATGACGCAGCTGAAATTCACCGGCCCCGCGCGCTGCTTCGATAGCGAAGAGGCATGCTTTGCCGCGGTCAGCGCAAAGAAATATAAAAAGGGCGATGTGCTCATCATCCGTTACGAAGGCCCCAAAGGCGGGCCCGGCATGCGCGAGATGCTCTCCACCACTGCGGCGCTTTATGGCCAAGGCGTGGGCGACAAAGTGGCGCTGATTACGGATGGCCGCTTCAGTGGCGGCACGCGCGGGTTCTGCATCGGCCATGTGGGGCCAGAGGCGGCTGTGGGCGGCCCCATCGCCCTGTTGAAAGACGGCGACATGATCACCATCGATGCCACCAAAGGAACCATCAGCGTGGCGTTGACGGAGAAAGAGCTCGCCGCCCGTCGCAAAGGCTGGAAACCGCGCACGAACGATTACCAATCCGGTGCCTTATGGAAATATGCGCAAGGCGTGGGCACGGCAGAGAAGGGCGCAGTCACCCACCCAGGGGCAGCCGCCGAAACCCATACATTCGCGGATATCTAACTCGAAACGTTGGTTGAAATAACGCTGGTCTCGGCCGCGGGCGCAGGCGCGTCCTTCGGGGGAAGCCATGCTTGGTAAATCGGCTTCATCATCTCAATGATGGCGTTAAATTCGTCCTGCGGGGGCTTGGCTTGCAGCACATTCGCAATACGCTCGATTGCTTGCGTGTAGGTCTGCAATAGGAATGTTACGGTAGGGGCGGCCTCGGCATCTTTCACCGCATCGCTGCCCAACAATTCTTCGCGCAGCACATCTAACACATGGATGGCTTTGCTGTTTTGCTCCACCATAAATTCCAGATTTCCTGCCGCTTGCGCGTCGCGCGCGAGGTACAGATGGTTGATGATTTTTTGGAATAGCTGCGCCATCATTTCGCGCTCGGACATGCCTTGATAGGCATTGCTCTTATACGCTTTTGCCGCGCGTTGCTGAGGGTTTTGTAGCGCAGTTGCGGACGAGGAAACGTCAGAATCAGGCGGCATGCAATCCCTTATAACTCATGTGAATCAGTCTCTCACTCTATCAAGGAATGAGCGCCGTGTCATGAATTAATCGCGCGGATTAGTTGTTGTTGCTGGAGCCGTCGAGGATTGCCTTAATCTGCTTCTTCACCGTGTCGGCATTTTTAATCAGTGTCTCGAGCTTCGCGTATTTATTGATAAGCTCGATCTGGTACGCATCCACACTGGTCTTAATGGCATCCGAACGTTTTTTGAGGTCGATATTGGTGCTTTGGAAGGCAGTGATGGCCTGTGTGATCGAACCGGACGAGGAGTTGCTGTAGCTGTCCAGCAGCGTGCTGCCCGTATCCGCCAAGCCAATCGATGCGCCATTCGTTTCAAACAACGAGCGCACATCGTTGAAGTTGTCTTTCAGCGCCGTCGTCAGCTTCGAAGAATCAATCACCAGTTTGCTGGTGGAATCAAGCGAGATGCCAAGCGCGCTCAAGCTTTTATAGGTTGTGGATGAGCCGTAGGTTCCCGTTACGAGATTGCTCAGGCTTTGCAGCAGCAGGGAGCCAACGCCCTCGTTATAGAGGTACGATGTTTCCGGAATCGTGCCGTCCTCATTGATTTTTCGGAAATCTGTCAGCGTTTGACGCAGCGTGTTGTAACTGGCTACGAACTCTTCAATCGCGGCTTTTACACCGTCCGTATTGTTACCAACGGTGACCGTAATCGTGGTGGAGGGAGAGGCGCTCACCACATCGATCGTTACGCCAGTGAGGACGCTAGAGAATTTGTTCGTGTCGCTCAGCACCGTAGTGCCGTTGAGGGTAATGCTTGCTTGCGTTGGCGGCTGAGTAACATCTAAGAACGCGCCGCCAGCGTTGGTAACGCCAAGCGTGTTCAGCACATTATCTCCCGTAATATTGGTAACGCTCACCGCTTTTGCAGTGTCCGCACCGCGAATCACGAGGCGATAATTACCGGGGGATACTTGCAGAATATCCGCCGAAACGCCACTGGTGGTGGTAGTTGCATTGATGGCGTTCGCGATATCCTGAATGGTTGAGCTGGCGGTAAAGTTGATGGTAGCAGCTGTCTTTCCCGCTTCACCAATATCGAAGCTGCCCGAAAGGTTCAAGGCGGTGGTCGTGGATGTTTGGTTAGTCCCTTGCGCAGAGAATGCCTTGGCGGTGTCGTTTACCACCACGCTGTAGCTGCCCGCTTGCGCGGCAGAGGTAACGGTAGCGCTAAGGACGCTTGCCGACGTTACGGTAGAATTCGAGGAAGCATAGCTCGCTTGTTTTGCCGAGAAGCTATTGCCGAGCACATCGCTCTTAAGTTTATTCAGTGCGGTGCGCAGAGACGCTGTCTGTGTTTGCACTTTTTGATAAGCGGAAATTTTATTCGTGTTGAGGGTGACTTGGTCATCAATCCGCTTGCGTGGGCGAAGCTTTGCATTCACGGCGTTCTCAATCAACGACTGGGTGTCGATTCCAGAAATCGTGCCGGAGAAGAAGGTGGTGCCTGCTGAACTGACGCTGAGGGTTGCCATAAAAGTCTCTCTTCCTTTGCGCTAGTGGGGGGAGATTTTCATCTCCCCCCACCATGCTACTTCACTGGTTTATAGCGTGTATACTACACTAAACTAGGATTGTAGTAAACGAAGCAGTGCTTGTGGAATCGCA
>JACCDH011496650.1_pt1 | contig 15289 bp, 9 predicted proteins | sample 7442481 | NCBI WGS metagenome assembly JACCDH01 (sample SAMN15323433, study PRJNA562643) | freshwater metagenome | isolation source: river surface water | place: USA:Blue River Watershed | collected 2017-08-15
ACAAAGTTGTTTTCAGCAATGCGCCAGTTCTTCAACGATGCTGGTTACATGGAAGTTGAAACGCCTGTTTTGCAATCAATTCCTGGTGGAGCTGCTGCTCGTCCGTTTGTGACGCACCACAATGCACTGGATATTCCATTGTATATGCGTATCGCGAATGAGTTGTATTTGAAACGTTTGATTGTAGGTGGATTTGATGGTGTTTACGAATTCTCTAAAAACTTCCGCAACGAAGGAATGGATCGTACACACAATCCTGAGTTCACAGCAATGGAAATCTATGTTTCGTACAAAGATTACAACTGGATGATGGAATTTACAGAACGTCTATTGGAGCATTGCGCGATTGCCGTGAATGGTTCTTCCGAAACGACATTTGGTGAACATAAAATTAATTTCAAAGCGCCTTACAAACGTGTAACAATGCGTCAATCGATTATTGATTTCACAGGATTTGATATCGCTGGAAAATCGGAAGATGAATTGCGTGCTGCTGCAAAAGGAATGGGAATCGCTGTTGATGAAACAATGGGGAAAGGGAAATTAATCGATGAGATTTTTGGTGAAAAATGTGAAGGAAATTACATTCAACCAACGTTCATAACGGATTATCCGAAAGAAATGTCGCCATTGTGTAAAGAACACCGCGATAATCCAGAATTGACGGAGCGTTTTGAATTAATGGTATGTGGAAAAGAAGTAGCTAACGCTTATTCTGAGTTGAACGACCCAATTGATCAACGTGAGCGTTTTGAAGAACAAGTTCGTTTATCTGAAAAAGGTGATGATGAAGCTGGACAATTCATTGATTATGATTTCTTGCGTTCGTTGGAATACGGTATGCCACCAACATCAGGTTTAGGAATTGGAATGGATCGTTTGATTATGTACTTAACGAACAATCCATCCATTCAAGAAGTATTGTTCTTCCCACAAATGCGTCCTGAGGTTCATGCAGTGAAAGTAGAATTAACAGAAAACGAGAAAACGATTTTCGATATCGTTGAAAGCACTGGAACAATGGATTTAAACACCTTGAAAGCGAAAGCTGGATTGAGTGGAAAACAATGGGATGTGAGCATTAAAAGTTTAACCAAACAAGGCTTACTGAAAGTCACGAAAATTGGTGATGAGTTAACCGTTGAAATGGTTTAATCTTAATACATGAGTTAAAAGAGGAGTGGTTTACATCACTCCTCTTTTTTTGCTCAACAAATTCCAAGAATCAATAAAGTAAACAAATCGTTTTTGTCGACAATAATTAACGGTTAGTAAACTATTTAAATGCACTGATAATTACTAAACTGATTTAGTAAGAATCCAAGAATGTCAGATTTTTTATTTCCTAAATCGTTTTAGTTGTCCGTAAATTTGCGGCGGTCAACAACCTGACAATTTATGAAACCATTTCTACACTATTTAGTAATGCTCAATGCATTCGTTCTATTTTCTACTATTTCCTTTGGTCAATGTACCGGAGGAACCTTATCTGGAACGCTTACACCAACTGCTGCTTATCAAACAGTTTCTGTTACGAATGGAAATTACTACAATGTTAATGTTAGCTGTGGTTCCTCATACAACTTCACATTTTGTTCAAATGGTGGAAGTGCAAGCTGGGATACGCAAATCACACTTTTAGACAATGCAGGAGTAACCACCTTGGCATATAATGATGACAATTGCGGCTTACAATCAAACGTAAGTTATACAGCTACAAGTACAGGTACAATACGTGTTCTTATATCTTTGTATTCATGCAATAATGTGGGTGGAAACACAGCAACATTGGCCTATAATGCGACGATTGTGCCAATTTCTCCATCCTTTACGATAAGTGCTGCAAGTTGTACACAAGCAACGTCAACCATTACCGGTTCAACAGGTGGAACATTTTCTTTCAATCCAGTTCCTTCCGATGGTGCAACAATAAACGCAACAACAGGCGCGATCTCAAATGGAGTTCCAGGAGCAAGTTACACTGTCCAATATACAGTTTGTGGAAATACTGCAACACATTCTGTTACTTTACAGAATTCTAATTGTTGGGAGCTAAATGGAAATGCACAATGGATCAGTGTTGGAGGACAAAATTGTATTCAATTGACAGCGGAAGTGAACAATCAAACAGGCTGTTCTTGGGATGAAAACGTGATTAATTTCAACACTGATTTCACCTTGTCATTGGACTATTATTTTGGAAATAACATCAATGGAGCTGATGGAACAACCTTTACTTTTCAACCAAATCCTGGAGCATGTGGTACTGCTGGAGGCCAACTAGGAGCAGGTGGAATTGCTAATTCACTTGTAATTGAGTTTGATACCTACGACAATGATTTCCCAACACATGCTGTAGATATTTCTCCAGATCATATTGCTGTTGAAGTCGATGGAAATTTACTAAACAGTACGCATTTATGTGGGCCAGTTGCTGCATTACCAAGTTCTGCTAGTATTGATGATGGATTTGTACATTCAGTTGATATTGATTGGAATGCTACAACGAAGATTTTGACAATTTTCTTTGATGGCAATTTACGTTTGACGTGCAATTATGATTTTGTGACCAACGTTTTTGGAGGAGATAATACTGTTTATTGGGGCGCAACTGCTGCAACGGGTGGTTTAAACAATCAGCAGTACTTTTGTCCACAAACAGTTACTGTTTTACCAGCAGAATTAATTTCTTTTACGAATGAATGTGAACACGAAGAATCAATTCTAAAATGGACAACTGCATCGGAAGACCGAGTTGATTATTTCGAAATAGAAAGCACAACGAATGGGATCGTGTTTCAAACGATCGGAAAGGTAAAGGCTGCTGGGACAAGTACAGAAGTTTTAAATTATTCCCTGCCAGTTGAACATTCAAATGTAAAACGCTATTTCCGAATTAAAACGGTCGATATTGATGGTCAAGAGGAAATTTCTGATTTAATAGCAGAACAATCTTGTTCAACCCAAAAACTTATTGAAAACTACCGTTTTGAGAACAATGAGTTGACGTTTAGTTTAATGAATGAAAATTACACCTTCCAATTGTTGACTACTGCAGGTCAAGCAATTAAAACCGTAACACACGAACAAAATGGTTTAGTTGAGATTCAAACCAACCAACTTGCTGCGGGAATTTATTTATTGAATGTATTCAATACCTTGACTTCCGAACATCAAATGGTGAAAGTTTATCACACTATTCGTTAGTGAGAACCCCTTTTGATAAATTCGCAGTTCAATAATAAGTGTTTTCCGGGAACTTGTGATTCTTTCAATCGATCCAATAAACGATCAACACTTTCGATTCCAATGTGACGAACAGGTTGACTCAACGCTGAAATTGGTGGCTCCATGTAACTGAATGCTTCATTGTCGTCAAAGGAGATTAATCTTACTGTCTTCGGAATTTCAACATTGAGTTTTTTCAAAGATGACAATGTTTTGAAAGTGGTTTTATTGTTCAACGGCAAAAAGGCATCAGCTCCTTTTTTCAATTCTTCTTGGATTGCCTTGTCAAATGCATCTTGATCTTCAGTTAAATTAATTACACTGAATTCAATTTTTGCTTTTGAACATGCATTTTTCGTCCCAATTATTCGTTTTTCAATCGTTACCACATTTTCCGAATCTGGAGCAAGTGCAACTAAACGTTTTGGCTGTATTGAAAATTCGTTGATTAATTTTTCAGCTTGCTTTTCATTATCTACTCCAACAAAATCAGCTTGATCATCTCCTGGTCGGTCAGCAAAGACAACAGGAATATGCGTTTCATGTAAAATTGGAATTAGTTCATTGATATGATTTGCAGGTGAAATGATCATTCCATCAATAGAACGTTGAATCAATTCACGCATCAAGGTTTTTTCCAATTCCTTGTCTTCATTCGTGTTTACAATGAAGGTATTGTAACCTTTTGCGTATAAATTCTCTTGTACCGTTTTACACAATTCAGCATAAAATGGATTCGAAATGTCTGCCAACACTAAACCAATTGTTTTTGTTGAACCCTGACGTAAACTTTTGGCGAAAAAATTAGGAACATAGGCTAATTCCTTTGCCTTTTCTTTGATTAAGCGTTGTTTCTCTTTGCTTATATTGAACTCATCCCCTTTGTCATTCAATACAAACGAAACTGTTGCTTTTGATACGCCAATGCTTTTGGCAATATCTTCCAAAGAAGTTCTTTTCTCTTTCATTACCGCAAATTATAAGGGACTAGTTTTTTGGTAACAAAGCAACCATCGCTTTGTATTCCGTTTTGAAATCTTTTGTGCCTGTACAACCCATTGTTGTTTTGGCATTGTTAAAATGTTCAATTCGATTTCCTGGATCTGGATGTGTGCTTAAAAATTCTGGTTGTCTTGCTCCACCTAATGCTTGAATTTTTTCAAAAAATCCTGCTCCACCCGCAGCATTGTATTCGGTTGGACATAAATACAAAACTGATCTTTCGTCCGCTTCAGTTTCATGATTTCGAGAGAATTTCAATCCAACCAAGGCAGCAGTGACTTGCTTAATGGCATCGCGGTTTCCAAGCAACACATCTTCCAACATTTGAACACCAAACATGGTTGTCATTTGACGTGTTGAGTGACGCATGTCTGCGTGACCAATCTCGTGTCCCAACACTCCAGCCAATTGATCTTCAGAATCTAAAAATTTCAAAATACCTGTATAAACATAAATGTAACCTCCTGGTGTGCAAAAAGCATTCAACGTACTATCGTCATGAATGATTCGTAATCTCCATTGAAAATCATTTTTTAAGTCAACTTTCCCAGAATTAAGGATATTATCTCTCACTTTATACAAGTAAGCATACACTTTTTTGTATTGGACGGAATCAAGAAGTGGATATTCCGTTGTATTACTATCAATTTCATGTGCTACTTGTGCACCAAGCGCTTTGTCTTGTTCAATGGTAAAAAGGTTAAATCCTTTCCCTTTGTTTTTGTCGTTTAATACTCCACATGCCGTAAAAAAAGCAAAAAATGCGACAGCTAATGTCAATTTAAAATGAATCGGTTTCATGATAAAAGTGAATCTAATTTACCCAATCGGATAGTAAAAATTAATTAAAAACGTGATTAAAACAGCTAATGACCAACCAGTATAAACTTCAGTTGGAGTATGTTTTCTTAGAAATAATCGTGCCATGATGGTTAAACCTGAAGCAAGAATGACGAAAATAATCGTCCAAAATTCAAAAGTTGCCTGATTCAATGAATAAGCAAAAATGAATCCTGATAAAATTCCAGCACCGCCGGCATGCAAACTAATCTTAATCCATCGATTGATTAAAGTATAACTAGCGGTTACAAAAACTCCTGCAAGTGGTAAGGCATATATGTACTTTGGCAACATGTGATCGTGTGCTTTGATGAGCAGAAGAAAATACAAAACCAAACAAAAGGACAACATGATAAGCATCGGAATCAAGCGTTCGCGTTTGCTTTCCATATCGATTGTTGTAATAATATTCATTGTGCGGAGAAAGACAAAAGATAATCCTGGTAAGATTGCGCTAAACACCATGAACATAAATAGAACAACCCATTTATTTTGTTCAACCATTAAAAAAAGTGAGTCATTGCTTACAAGCGATTCCGGACTAGAAGGAACGTACATAGCAATCAACAATCCATACAGCGGCATGAACAATGGTAAAAATACCCACGACAACAAATGTGATAATACTTTCATAGTTCTTTTCGTAAACGTGCTACAGGAATATTTAATTGTTCACGGTATTTTGCTACGGTTCTTCGTGCAATGTTGTATCCTTTCTCTTTCAATAAATCCATCAATTTTTCGTCAGTCAATGGTTTTTTCTTTTGTTCTCCTTCGATGGCTTCAGAAAGTATTTTCTTTACTTCGCGCGTTGAAACTTCTTCACCGCTGTCAGTAGAAAGTGATTCTGAGAAGAAATATTTTAAGGCAAAAATTCCATAACCCGTTTGAACATATTTGCTATTTGCAACACGAGAAATGGTAGAAATATCAAGCCCTACAATTTCTGCGATATCTTTTAGAATCATCGGACGCAAATTTGTTTCATCTCCCGTTAGAAAGTACTCTCTTTGGTAGTTCATTATCGCATCCATCGTAAACAAAAGAGTGTTTTGACGTTGTTTTATTGCATCAATAAACCATTTTGCTCCATCTAATTTTTGTTTCACAAACATCAAAGCATCTTTATCAGATTTTGATGTTTTTGCCCCTTCCGCGTAGGTTCTGAGCATCATTTCATACTCTCTACTAACTTTCAAATCAGGAGCATTTCGTCCGTTCAAAGTCAATTCCAAACGTCCTTCAAATTCCGTAATCATGAAATCAGGGATAATTTGTTGGTAGTTTTTGGCCGATTCAATCATCGAACCACCTGGTTTTGGATTTAACTTTAATATTTCATCAATTGCTTCTTTCAGATCTTCATCTTCAATTTCAAGCTTTTTGGCGATTTTATCGTAATGTTTTCGTGTAAATTCTTCGAAGAAATCCTCTAAGATGATTTTGGCAGTGTACCGTGTAATATCACCATCTTGTTTTCTTCTAATTTGAAGTAACAAACATTCTTGTAGGTCGCGAGCACCAACACCAGCAGGATCCAATTCTTGAATAATCATCAAGACTTGTTCAACCTCTTTTTCATCTGTCATAACATTGGCAGAAAAGGCTAAATCATCCACAATTGCTTCCAATTCTCTGTTTAAATACCCAGATTCATCGAGGTTTCCAATCAAGGTATCCGCAATTGTAAATTGGTGGTCATCCAAGTATAACAAATGCAATTGTTCTGTTAACTTTTCTTGAAATGATTGTTCGCCAGAAAGTGGGATAACACGCTCTTCGTCGTCTTTGCTGTGATTGTTTGCTTTTGTTTTGTAATCTGAACCTTCTTCGTCTATATAATCTGAAATATCGAAATCTTGATCATCATTATCAGAATCGTAATCATCATCAAAATCGTCATCGTTTCCATATTCATCTTCATTCACTTCAGCCCCTTCTTCCAGCGCAGGATTTTCTTCGATTTCCTGTTTTATGCGCTGATCCAATTCCATCGTAGGCACCTGCAACAATTTCATCAACTGAATTTGCTGTGGTGACAATCGTTGTTCTAGTTTCTGCGCTAAATGCTGCTTTAAAGCCATTTAATGAATATTTTATAGACGAAACTTTTCGCTATCTAAAACTACTAAAAATTTCTGAAAATTTTAACATTTCAGTTAAAACTCAGCATTTTGAGGAGTACGAGGGAAAGGAATAACGTCGCGGATGTTTGACATTCCTGTTACAAACATGACCATACGCTCGAATCCTAAACCAAAACCAGCATGTGGAACAGTTCCAAATTTACGTGTGTCTAAGTACCACCATAACTCTTCTTCTGGAATGTGAAAATCAGCACATTTCTTTTTCAAAATATCTAAACGCTCTTCACGCTGAGATCCACCTACAATTTCACCAATCCCTGGGAATAAAACGTCCATTGCGGCAACAGTTTTCCCATCATCGTTTTGACGCATGTAGAACGCTTTTATTTCAGCTGGATAGTTGGTTAAAATCACAGGGCATTTAAATTCTTTTTCAACTAAATAACGCTCGTGCTCACTTTGTAAATCAATTCCCCAAGAAACGTCAAATTTGAATTTTTTCTTTTTGTAGTGATTTGAGTTCTTTAGAACATCAATTGCCTCTGTGTATGTCAATCGCTTGAATTCATTGTTAACAACAAATTGTAAACGTTCAATTAAACTTAACTCGTTTCGCTCGTTTTGTGGTTTTGAAGCTTGCTCTTGTACTTCACGATCATTCAAGAATTTTAAATCATCTGCACAATTGGTCATGATGTATTGACAAATGTATTTCAAGAAATCTTCTGTCAAATTCATGTTATCCAACAAATCATTGAATGCCACTTCTGGTTCAATCATCCAAAACTCAGCAAGGTGACGAGAAGTGTTCGAATTTTCAGCACGGAATGTTGGCCCAAAAGTGTATACTTGTCCAAGAGCCAAGGCAGCTAGTTCTGCTTCTAATTGACCAGAAACTGTTAAGTTAACCGCTTTACCGAAAAAATCTTCTTTGAAATTAACCGTTCCATCTTCGTTAAGAGGTGGATTAATTGGATCTAAATTCGTTACTCGGAACATTTCACCAGCTCCTTCTGCATCTGAACCTGTGATGATTGGCGTGTGTAAGTAGAAGAATCCTTTCTCGTTGAAGTAATTATGAATTGCAAAAGCTACAGCATGACGAATTCTAAAAACAGCTCCAAACGTATTTGTTCTAAAACGCAAGTGCGCTTGTTCACGCAAAAATTCCAAGCTGTGTTTTTTCGGTTGCATAACCGTTTTTTGAACGTCATCTGGATTTGCTTCACCTATGATTTCAATTTCTGAAACTTGCAATTCCACTGCTTGTCCTGAACCTTGAGATTCAATTAATGTTCCTTTTAAACCCACAGCAGCCGCAGTAGTGATTTTTTTCAAAACCGCTTCATCGAAATTTTCAAAATCTACAACCGCTTGAAGTGTGTTGATTGTTGAACCGTCATTTAACTGGATAAAACGATTACTTCTAAAAGCTCTTACCCATCCTTTCACAAGGATTTCCTGACCAATTTGTGGTTGACTTAAAATTTCTGCGATTTTTACTCTTTTCATGTGATTCAAAAATTGAAGAACAAAAATAGTAAGAATGACTGATATTTACACTTGATGAAACAGCTAACTTGTAAAGCAAGCGTTAAATTGTTTATTTGATATAAACAAAAACAGCATTGTGAATCTTTAACCGATAACACAATGCTGTCTATATTTTATTTGTTAATGCTTTTAGTATTCTAAAGCTTCCAACTCAAGGAATTCATTGTACAATTCTTCCCCTAACTTGATTTTAAATTTTTCCGGATCCAAACTGTGTTGTTCGTGCAGAACAATTAAAAAATGATCAAATTCGTTTTGTTCGATTGCCAATTTTGCAACAAAAGCGAGTAAACCCTCTGATTTACCAGCTAATTGTTCTGCTAAATAAAACGCTCGACGATTAGTCATACTTTTTTACATTTTGATAATCACAAATTCTGTTCTACGATTTTGTTGATGTTCAGCTTCTGTACATGTCGATTTTACCGCTCCTTCACATGGACAATCAACTTTCAATTTGTATTCACCATACCCTTTTCCGTAAATACGTTCTGGGTTAGTGATTCTTGCTTTGATATATGCTGCAGATGCAATTGCACGATTGGTTGATAGTTTCTCATTGAACGCATAACTTGAACGACAATCCGTGTGAGATCCTAATTCAATTTGCATCGTTGGATAATCATTCATCACTTTTACAATTTTGTCCAATTCTAATGCGGCATCCTTACGAATCACATATTTACCAAGGTCAAAATAGATTGGCTTGATATCAATAATCGATGCTAAATCCATTCCGACATCCAATTTATCCATTGTTAAATCAAGTTCTTCGTGCACATTGATTACTCCAGCTTTGACGATTCTTTGCGAATAAACAACCGTTTTCGTCAAGTATCCTTCTTTTTCCAATTTGATGGTATACGTCAATTGGTCATTCAGTTTTTTGTCTGAAATTCCTTTCTTAGCATCACCTGTTGCCGGTGTTACTGTAGAAAGAAATTCTGTACCACTAGATTTATCCATGATAGTCAACTTAACTCCTTCCAATGGTAAACCAGATTTTCCATCAGTTACCAAACAATACAAGGCTAAACCTGGATCTTTATCCAAGCCTAAGTCTAGTTTAATTGTCTCTTCATCTGGATTTAATTTAGTCGTGCTGAAATTTGCTAAATCATCGAAATATTTGTCTTTAGATGCTGCAACAACATATTTTTTATCTGGCTCCAACTCGAATGAATATTGGCCTTTGTCATTTGCCGTAGTAGTCGCTAGGATATTCCCTAACTCATCTTTCAAATAAACTGTTGCCCCAGGCAATACCTCTTTAGATTGATTGTCGGCAACGATTCCTTCAACCATCAAGTTTTGCTTAAATGGCTTAATTAAAACGTATGAATAAATATCATCATCACCTTTTCCACCATCACGATTTGACGAGAAATAACCTGTTTTATTATCCTTGTTCATTGTGAAAGCAAAGTCATCGTGTTGACCATTCACTGGTTTTCCAACATTTAATAGTTTATCGAATCCTCCATTTTTAGTTGGCAACATAACAAAGATGTCTAAACCACCTAAACCAATGTGTCCGTTAGAAGAGAAGAACAAATGTCCATCATTGCTGATCCAAGGAAACATTTCTTGGCCTTCCGTATTGAATTGTTTACCTAAATTTTCAGGTTTCCCGTAGCTTCCATCATTGTTTAAACTTACTTTATACAAATCAGCACCACCAAATCCACCAGGCATATCTGACGCAAAGTAAAGTGTTTTTCCATCAGCTGAAATCGTTGGATGTCCAACAGAATATTCCTTTGAATTGAACGACAAAGCTTCTTCATTTTTCCAACTTCCAGAAGCATCAACTATTGCTCTATAAAGTTTTAAATTTTGAATCCCTTTTTTATCCTTGCGATTAGCTCCTTTCTCGATGTTATTTCTTGTGTAATAAACGAATTTTCCATCTGGCGAAAAGCACATCGGACCTTCATGAAAGCGTGAGTTCACTTTTTTCGTTATCAATTCTACATTTTCCAATTCCGCAGAACTAGAAACAGTAGACTTGTACAAATCAAGAAAACGTTTACTATTCCATGACCATTCATTCTGTACAAAAACGCGTTTTCTGCGAGATGAAACAAAATAGGCGTCTGAGTTTTGTGTAGACGGATATCCGCCAAAATCGGCAGAAGGTGTGTTACATTTTATATTATTGATTGTGAAATGAACGCCTTGTTTTTCAATTTTATCCATGTAGGATGGATTGTTGACATAGGACATTCCACGTGTGTCGTTAGAAGCAAATTTGTTGAATTTGTTCATCCACAAATCACTCTCTGTGTATTTCCCATTTTGTTTTAGTGCTTGCGCATAGTAAAAATAATCTTCACGCGTTACTACATCAGAGTTGATCATTTTAGCAAACATCTCTTCCGACTTTTTCATTTCACCGGTGTTGTAGTAGCATATAGCCAACTTCGATTTCATGGATGGGCTATCTACTTCACTACCGAGCAATTCTTCATACAATACCGAAGCATATGAATATGATAATTTTCCAAAGTAATTATCCGCTTTTTTTAATTTACCTCCTTGCCCAAAAACGGTGGTCATGGCAAGTAAAAAATAGGCTACTATTAATTTTGTTCTCATTTTAAAATACGTTTGTCCTTAGAAATATCGTGGTGAACGGATACCTTGTTTTTTGAATGTGAAATCGTATGAAGCAAGTAATTCAAATGTTCCATAGTTGTAATTACGAATCGCTTGTGTTCCAAAATCAGATGCGATACCTAATTTAAATTGAGGAGAGACTTGGTATTGCACAAATGCTCCAACGGCTGCATCTACACGATACATTGCTCCTAACCACAATTTTTCTCGATAGATTCCTGCAACACTTGCATCAATACTTGTTGGTGCTCCAACTGTCATTTTTACTTGAGCTGTTGGACGCAATTTCCATGTGCTTGACAAGGTAAATACACCACCAATAATTCCGTAATAGTGACGCTTTTCAAGATTGGTTTTACTCACTCCGTCGTACCCTTTTTCCAAAATTTTAGGAGTACTTGCACCAATAAAAAATTTAGGTGTGTGGTAATAAATACCAAAACCAAAATTAGGATTGATATTGTTTTTGACATTATTTAATAGTTTTGGGTCACCTGCCTCTGTTGTTTGAAGATTCGAAGAAGCAACTGAAATCATGTTCATTCCTCCTTTAAGTCCGAAAGCCAATTTTTTAGCTGGGTTTTTGAATCGAATCGTGTACGAGAAATCACCATAAAACATTGTTTGTTTAACTGGTCCTGCTTGGTCATTAACCATTGTAAGTCCAACTCCTACTGATTCATACGACAAAGGTGAATGTACACTTAAAGTTGTTGATGTTGGTCGTCCAGCAAATCCCATCCACTGTTCACGGTGAATTCCTGTAACATTCAACATTTCTTTACTACCTGCATACGCTGGATTAACAAACAATGTATTGTCAAAATACTGTGTGAAATGTGGGTCTTGCTGAGCAAACAAAGGAGTGCTTATTCCTGTCAACAGCAAAATTCCGACAACTTGAATTAAATTTTTCATTTTCTTATTTTTTAAAAGCACTCCTCCGAAAAGGAGTGCATTCCACATTATCGTTGTAAATAAATATATCCTTTGTAAACCTCGTAACCTTCTTTTTTAGGATCGAAGATGTAATAGTAAGTTCCCGTTGGCAAGTCTTCTCCACCTAGATTCATATTACTGCTTGAAGTTCCAGTCCAATTGTTTTGGTAGTTAGCTGTTTGGAATACAACATTACCCCAACGGTTCAAGATTACAATTTCATTGTCAGGGAATAATTCAATTCCTTCAATGACAAACTCATCATTAATTCCATCTCCATCTGGCGTAAATGCTTCAGGGATAATAATATCACATGGGTTCGGACTACATGGATCAAATGGATTACTTCCTTCATTATATTCCTCTCCGTTTGTTACTCCATCTCCGTCACAATCAGCAAGCATCCACTCTGTACTTGGAGTTACTGTTTGATCTGCCACGTTGAATTCACATGGATTCGTTGGATTCGTTCCGTTTGGTCCAGGTGTTCCGTCACCATCTGGATCGATTTCATCACCATCTGTAACACCATCACCATCCGTGTCTGGATTCAATGGATCTGTTCCATTTGGACCAGGTGTTCCATCTCCGTCAGGATCGACCTCTTCACCATTCGTTAATCCATCTCCATCACAATCCAAGTTGTTCCATGCTGCACTTGGAGTTACTGTCTGCGAAGCCAATACTAAATCACAAGGATCTGTTCCAATTGTACCATCAGCAACCTCAGTATCATCTGTCACTCCGTCACCATCTGTATCCGGATTCAATGGGTCTGTTCCGTTTGGACCAGGTGTTCCATCTCCATCTGGATCAACTTCTTCACCATTTGTTAATCCATCACCATCACAATCTAAGTTGTTCCATGCTGCACTTGGAGTTACTGTCTGTGAAGCCAATACTAAATCACAAGGATCTGTTCCAATTGTACCATCAGCAACCTCTGTTCCGTCAGTCACACCGTCACCATCTGTATCTGGATTCAATGGATCTGTTCCGTTATTAACTTCCTCACCATTCGTAACACCATCGTTATCACAATCTAAGTTGTTCCATGCTGCACTTGGAGTTACTGATTGAGAAGCCAAAACGAAATCACAAGGATCTGTTCCAATTGTTCCATCTGTTACCTCAGTTCCATCTGCTACTCCATCACCATCTGTGTCTGGATTCAATGGATCTGTTCCATTTGGTCCCGGTGTTCCATCTCCGTCAGGATCTATTTCCTCTTCATTTGTCAATCCATCACCATCACAATCTGTTGTCAACCAAGTTGAAGAAACCGTTGACAGATCTTGTAAAGTTGGATCATACGAACATGGATCGTTCGGATTTGTTCCATTCGGTCCAGCAATTCCATCACCATCAGGGTCAACTTCTTCACCATTTGTTTCACCATCGCCATCACAATCTGCTGCTAACCACGCTGAAGAAACTGTTGCAAGGTCTTGGTTTGTAAGGTTGAAACTACATGGATCAAATGGATCTGTTCCGTTTGGACCAGGTGTTCCATCACCATCAGGATCGATTTCATCACCATTTGTTACACCATCTTCGTCACAATCTGCCAATAAATCGGATGCTGAACAAGGGTTAACTGTGATGAAAATTGTATCATTCACACAAAGTGCTGGTAATGGTGTTCCATCATCACAAATTTGAACGACAATTGTATCTTGTCCTACAAAGTTTGTATTTGGTGTATATGTGTAAGTACCATCCGCATTAATAACAATTGTTCCATTGTTAGGAGCATCTATTGGAGTTGTTGTTACCACTATATTTCCGTCAACATCTGAGTCACCTGCATCAGTCAAATCACCTGTACCTGTTCCATTATAAGTAACACTTACATTTTCGTCATCCACAATTGGTCCATCATTGATTGGATTAACTGTAATGAAAATTGTATCATTCACACAAAGTGCTGGTAATGGTGTTCCATCATCACAAATTTGAACAACAATTGTATCCGCGCCATTAAAGTTTGTTGAAGGAGTATACGTGTATGTTCCATCAGGATTAATAACAATTGTACCATTGTTTGGTCCATCAACTGGAGTTGTTGTAACAACTAAATTACCATCTAAATCAGAGTCACCAGAGTTTGTTAAATCTCCTGTAGCAGTGCCTTCTTCGTTGATTGTATGCGTTTCATTATCAACTACTGGTCCATCGTTTACAGGATTAACAGTTACTGTTAAATTCGCTGAGTTTGATGTCGCACCAGCATTATCAGTGATTGTGTACTGAATTGTTGCTGTTCCATTGAAATTCGAAGCTGGAGTGAATGTTACATTTCCTGTAGTCGTATTTACAACCCAAGTTCCTTGAGCATTAGTAAACGTTGTTTGTTGACCCGGTTGAGTTGGATCCAAGTCAATAGTTCCAACAACTACAGTACCATCAGCATCAGTATCATTTGACTGAACCGAAGATAATACAACTGCTTGATCTTCATTGGTTGTTGTTGAATTTCCTGTAGCTACTGGTGGTGTGTTCACATCAACAATTGTAACAATTGCTTGTTGTGATCCCGATTCAGTTGCACCATTTCCTCCTGTTACTGAAGTAATATCTGCAATTACCGTTTCTGATCCTTCGTATACAGCGTCAACTGTTGGATCAATAGTTACTGTTCCTGTTAATGAACCTGCTGGGATGGTGATTGTCACACTTGATGCTGAGTAATCGCCTCCTGTTGCTGTTCCTGTGTATCCAATTGTTACTGTAACATCTGTTGTTGCTGCGTTAGATAATGTAGCTGTCAAAGTTGCTACTCCTGCTGCATTTTCTGCTATCGTTGTTGTTCCTGTTAATGTTACTGTTGGAGCATCGTTATCCGTAATTGTTACAATCGCTTGTTGTGATCCTGATTCTGTTGCACCATTTCCACCTGTAACATTTGTAATATCTGCAATAACAGTTTCTGATCCTTCAGAGATTGCATCATCTGTTGGGTCAACTGTTACCGTTCCTGTTAAAGAACCAGCTGGGATGGTGATTGTCACACTTGATGC
>JACCDH010488544.1_pt1 | contig 15288 bp, 3 predicted proteins | sample 7442481 | NCBI WGS metagenome assembly JACCDH01 (sample SAMN15323433, study PRJNA562643) | freshwater metagenome | isolation source: river surface water | place: USA:Blue River Watershed | collected 2017-08-15
AGGGACAGGTACTTCAGCGGGTCGATGCCGGTGCCTCGGCTCTTGGACATCTTCTCGCCGCTGACCGTGATGAAGCCATGCACGTTCACCTGGCTGGGTGTCTTGCGGCCGGAGAACTGCAGCATCGCCGGCCAGAACAGGGTGTGGAAGTACACGATGTCCTTGCCGATGAAGTGCACCTGCTCCACCTGCGGGTCAGCCACGAACTCGTCGAAGCTGGCGGTGGTGCGCGAGGGCACATGCCAGTGGTCCTTCGCCTGGCCCTTGTCGAAGTGGTTCTTCAGGCTGGCGAGGTAGCCGATCGGCGCGTCCAGCCAGACGTAGAAGTACTTGCCCGGCGCATCGGGGATCTCGATGCCGAAGTAGGGCGCCTCGCGCGAGATGTCCCAGTCGGCCATGCCCGCCTCGAACCATTCGCCGGCCTTCTTGGCCATCTCGGGCTGCAGGCGGCCGGGGGACTGGGTCCAGGCCTTGAGGAAGTCGACCACCTTGGGGTCCGAGAGCTTGAAGAAGAAATGCTCGGAGCTGCGGATCTCCGGCGTGGCGCCGGTGAGGGTGGAGTAGGGGTTGATGAGGTCGGTCGGCGCGTAGACCGCGCTGCAGGCCTCGCAGCTGTCGCCGTACTGGTCCTGCGCGTGGCAGTTGGGGCACTCGCCCTTGATGTACCGGTCGGGCAGGAACATGCCCTTGACCGGGTCGTAGAACTGCTCGATGGTGCGGGTGGCGATCAGGCCGGCGGCCTTGAGGGTTTTGTAGATCCCCTGGGCCAGCGCGGTGTTCTCGGGGCTGTCGGTGGAGTGCCAGTTGTCGAACCGCACGTGGAAGCCGTCGAGGTAGGGCTTGCGGCCCGCGGCGATCTCGCCGACGAACTGCTGCGGCGTCTTGCCGGCCTTCTCGGCGGCGATCATGATCGGCGCGCCGTGCGCGTCGTCGGCCCCCACGAAATGCACCATGTGCCCCTGCATTCGCTGGAAGCGCACCCAGATGTCGGCCTGGATGTACTCCATGATGTGCCCGATGTGGAACTTGCCGTTCGCATAGGGCAGGGCGGTGGTGACAAAGAGCTTGCGCGGGGTCATGGTGTTTCCGGAGGGAGCCCGGGATTTTAGTTCCCGTCGTTAAACTGGCCGCCGTTCCCGACCTTCCCACCCCGAAGCCGTATCCGACCATGGCCGCCGCCCCTGCACCGACCTCCCCCGACAGCCCCCCCCTGCTGGCCGCCCTGGCCACCGTGCCCGCCCCCGATGCCGGGCAGGACCTGGTCTCGGCCAAGGCGGTCCGGCAGGCCCGGCTCGAGGGCGGCCGTGCCACCCTCGCCATCGAGCTCGGCTACCCGGCCCGCAGCCAGGAGCCGGCCCTGCGCCAGGCGGTGGAAGCCGCCGCGCGCAGCGTCGACGGCGTCACTTCGGTGGAAGTGCGCGTCACCACCCAGGTGGTGGCCCATGCGGTGCAGCGCGGCGTGCCCCTGCTGCCCGGGGTGAAGAACATCGTGGCGGTGGCCTCGGGCAAGGGCGGCGTGGGCAAGTCCACCACCGCGGCCAACCTGGCGCTGGCGCTGGCGGCCGAAGGGGCGCGGGTCGGCCTGCTGGACGCCGACATCTACGGCCCCAGCCAGCCCATGATGATGGGTATCACCGGTCGCCCCAGCTCCGAGGATGGCAAGACCATGGAGCCGATGGAGAACCACGGCGTGCAGGTCATGTCCATCGGCTTCCTGGTCAACCCCGACCAGGCCATGATCTGGCGTGGCCCGATGGCCACCCAGGCGCTGGACCAGCTGCTGCGCCAGACCCGCTGGCACGACCTGGACTACCTCATCGTCGACATGCCCCCGGGCACCGGCGACATCCAGCTGACCCTCTCGCAGCGCGTGCCGCTGACCGGCGCGGTCATCGTCACCACCCCGCAGGACATCGCGCTGCTCGACGCCCGCAAGGGCGTGGCCATGTTCGACAAGGTGGGGGTTCCCATCCTCGGCCTGATCGAGAACATGGCGGCCCATGTCTGCTCCAACTGTGGGCATGTGGAGCACATCTTCGGCGAGGGCGGCGGCCAGCGCTATGCGGCCGAGCGCGGTGTGGACTACCTGGGTGCCCTGCCACTGGACATCGCGATCCGCCTGCAGGCCGACGGCGGCCGGCCCACCGTGGTGGCCGACCCCGACGGCCCGGTGGCCGGGCAGTACAAGGCCATCGCCCGCCAGCTGGCGGTGCGCATCGCGGCGCGCGCCAGGGATTTTTCCTCGAAGTTCCCCACGATCACCGTCTCGCGCGACACCTGAGCCGGTCTCGGGGGTACGAAGGCGCCGGGACCGCCTTCGTGCGACTTTCTGGCGATTTTCGAGCGATTGGTCCGCGCGGGCACATCGCTTCGTGCTCTAGCGCGGCACAGACGTCGCAAGGTGTAAGGCCCGGCCTCGGCCGGCGCGGACGCTGCCTAGCATGGCCGCCACTTCACCTTGCGAGGCATGCATGCACTCTCCCATCCGGGCCGTGTTCGTGGGCGACGGCAGCCTGCTCGTGCGATGCGTCGACGCGTTCCGGGAAGCGGGTCACGCGGTGGTGCGCGTGGCCAGTGCCGACGACGGCGTGCTGGCCTGGGCCTCGGGCCAGGGACTGCCCACCGAGCGGGTGCGCGAGGCGCCCGCCTTCGAAGGCGATGTCTTTGACATCCTTTTCAGCGTTGGCTGGCTCCATCGCCTGCCCACGGCGCTGCTGCAGCGCGCGCGCCGCCTGTCCCTCAATTTCCACGACGGGCCGCTGCCTCGCTATGGGGGGCTGAACGTCACGTCGTGGGCGCTGCTCGAGGGCGCGCGCAGCCACGGCGTCACGTGGCACGAGGCCACGCCGCAGCTGGACGCAGGCCGTATCGCCCGGGCGCTGGCCTTCGAACTTTCCCCCGACGAGACGGCCTACAGCCTCAACGCGCACTGCTACGAGGCTGGTTTCCAGGCCTTCCTGCAGCTGCTGGACGACCTGAAGCGCGAGGCCCTGGTGCTGGTGCCGCCGGCAGGTCCACCCCGCCTGTACCGGCGCGACGACCGGCCACCCCTGCTGGCCACGCTGGACTGGCGCCGGCCAGCCTCCGTGCTGGAGGCGCTGGTGCGTGCGCTGGATTTCGGCGGTTATCCGAACCCGCTGGCCTTGCCCAAGCTCTGGTGCCGCGGGCGGCTGCTGGGGGTGCGACAGGCGCGGGCCCTCGCCGTGGGAACGCATGACGACACCTGCGACGGCGCACCGGCCGCCCCCGGCACCGTGCTGGCCGTCGGTCCGCAGCGCTGGCGGGTGCGCGCCGGCGAAGGCGTGCTGGAGCTGGGCGACCTGCAGGCGCTGGATGGCGGCGCGCTGCCGCAGCCGCAGGTCGGTGAGCGGCTGGAGCGGGTCGCCCCGGCGATCGCCGAGCGGCTCGGGCAGGCGCAACCCGCGCTGGCGCGGGCCGAAGCGCACTGGCGGGCGATGCTGGCCGACGCGGTGGCGGTGCCGCAGCCGTTTCCGGTGCGCGCGCAAGGAGCCATGGCTTCCGCGGCAGAGGCGGTGGTGGATGTGGAGATCGATGTCGCGGTGGAAGGCGCCGCCCGCGTGCTGGCCGGTCTGGCGGCCTGGCTGTCCGCCCTCACCGGACAGGAGCGTATTTCGGTGGCCTACCGCGATGCCGCGCTGGCCCGGGCCTGCGAAGGGCTGCAGGCCTATGCCAGCGCCTGGGTGCCGCTGACCCTGCTGGCCGGCCCGGCGCAACTCGCGCCGGCGCTGTGCCTGTCGGCGCAGGAGGCCATCGCGCAGGCGCGCGCCGCCGGTCCGATGACGCGTGACCTGCCGCTGCGCCTGCGGCGGCCGGGTGCGCCCGGGGAGGATGAAGCGGCCGCAGGCGCGGTGTGGCCCTGGGTGGGCCTGTCCGTCGACGTCGCTGCGGGCGAGCCCGGGGCGGGCCCGGCCGATACGCTCGCCCTCGAGTTGTGTTGCGATGCGCAGGGCCGCCCGCGCCGGTTGCGGCTGGACGCGCGGCGCTGGCTGCTGCCGGCCGCCCGCGAGATCGCGGCGCAACTGGCGCAGGGCCTGCACGCCTTCGCCTCGCACGACGGGCCGCTGGCGCGCCTGTCCCTCCTCACGCCCGCCGACGAGGGCCGGCGGGCAGCCCTCAACCGCACCGCGATGCCGGTGGACCTGCGCGGTGGGGCGCACCATGCGGTGGAGCGCGCTGCGCTGGAGCGGCCGCAGGCGCAGGCCCTGGTCTGGCGCGACACCGTTCTCACGCACGAGGCGTTGCAGGCGCGGGTGCGCGCGCTGTCCGCCCACCTGCGGCAGCGCGGTGTGAGGCCTGGCGACGTGGTCGGCATCTGCCTGCCCCGAAGCCCCGACCTGGTGGTAGCGGTGCTGGCGGCGCTGCGCTGCGGCGCGGCCTATCTGCCGCTCGATCCCGCCTACCCGCGCGAGCGGCTGCGGTTCATGCGCGCCGATGCCCAGGCATCCTGGGTGGTCGGGGACCGGACCGCCGCGGCGCTGCTCGACGTACCGGCAGCGCAGATGCTGCCGCCCGGCGCCGATGTCGCTACCGACACCATCACCGATGTCGCCGTGGATGTCGCCGCCGATGTCGGGCCTGATGCCGTGGCGTACCTGATCTACACCTCCGGTTCCACCGGCCAGCCCAAGGGCGTCGAGGTGACGCACGGCAACCTGCTGAATTTCTTCGCCGGCATGGATGTCTGTGTGCCGTGCGCCCCGGAAGGCCGCTGGCTCGCGGTCACCAGCCTGTCCTTCGACATCTCCGTGCTGGAGCTGCTGTGGACCCTGTCGCGTGGTTTCACCGTGGTGATCGACGACGCACAGGAAGCGGGGGAGGGGACGGACGCCGGTGACGGCCCCGCCTTCAGCCTCGCCTATTTCGCCAGCGGCGGCGCGCAGGGCGCGGGGGACTACCGCCTGCTGCTCGAGGGCGCGCGCTTCGCCGACCGCCACGGCTTCGCGGCGGTGTGGACGCCCGAGCGGCACTTCCACGAATTCGGCGGGCCCTATCCGAACCCCGCGATCACCAGCGCGGCGCTGGCCACCGTCACGCGCCGGGTGCAGCTGCGCGCGGGCAGCTGCGTGCTGCCGCTGCACCATCCGCTGCGCGTCGCCGAGGACTGGGCGCTGGTGGACAACCTCTGTGGCGGTCGCGTCGGCATCTCCTTCGCCGCCGGCTGGCAGCCGCAGGACTTCGTGCTCGCGCCGCAGGCCTTCGCGCAGCGCAAGCAGGCGATGTTCGAGGGCATCGCGACGCTGCGGCGGCTGTGGCGCGGCGAGCGCCTGGCCTGGCCCGGGCCCGACGGGCAACCGGTGCAGGTGGGCATCCTGCCCCGGCCGGTCCAACCCGAGCTGCCCGCCTGGGTGACCACCGCCGGCAATCCCGACACCTTCGCCGAGGCGGGCCGCGCCGGCTGCCATGTGCTCACCCACCTGCTCGGGCAGACGGTGGAGGACCTCACCGCCAAGGTCGAGGCCTTCCGGCAGGCCTGGCGCGCCGCCGGCCACCCCGGCCGGGGGCAGGTGGCGGTGATGGTGCATGCCTTCGTCGGCGACGACGAGGCGCAGGTCCGCGAGCTTGCCCGCCCGCCGCTCAAGGCCTACCTGCGCAGCTCGATGGACCTGATCCGCCGCGCCGGATGGCGCTTTCCCACCTTCATGCCGCCGGGCGGGAACGACCGGGTGGACGTCGATGCGCCGCAGGGCCTGCCGCCCGGCCCGCTGTCGGACGCCGAGACCGAGGCGGTGCTGGAGCACGCCTTCGATCGCTACTGGCGTGGCAGCGCCCTCATCGGCGCGCCGCAGCGGTGCCTGGCCCTGGTCCGCCGGCTGCAGGAGGCCGGCGTCGACGAGGTCGCCTGCCTGATCGACTTCGGCATCGATGCAGACACGGTACTCGCGCACCTGCCCCGGTTGCATGCGCTGATGGCGCAGGCACGCCCCCCGACCGGCTCGTCCGGCCCGACCCGCGCCGCACGGCCCGGTCCTGCGGCGGGCGGACTCGCACTGGCGGCGCAGATGCAGCGGCATCGCATCACCCACCTGCAATGCACGCCGTCGATGGCCACCCTGCTGGTGGCCGACGCGCAGGGCCGTGCCGCCCTGTCGCGGCTGTCGGCGCTGCTGGTCGGCGGCGAGGCGCTGCCCCTGCCACTGGCGCGCGAGCTGCGCGCACGGGTGCCCGGCCGGCTGTTGAACATGTACGGCCCCACCGAGACCACCGTCTGGTCCACCTGCGCGACGCTCGAGCGCCTCGACGACAGCGTGCCCCTGGGCGTTCCCATCGCCAACACCACGCTGCAGATTCGCAATGCCTGGGGCCAGGAGTGCCCGGCGCTGGTCGCCGGCGAGCTGTGGATCGGCGGCGCCGGCGTCGCGCGTGGCTACAGGGGCCAGCCCGAACTCACCGCGCAGCGTTTCGTGGCCGACCCCGAGCGGCCGGGGGCGCGCGTGTACCGCACCGGCGACCGGGTGCGACGTCATCCCGACGGCCGCCTGGAATTCCTCGGTCGCATGGACCACCAGGTGAAAGTGCGTGGCCACCGAATCGAACTCGGTGAAGTGGAGGCCGCGCTCGCCCGCCAGCCCGGCGTGCGCGAGGCGGTGGTGGTGGCTCGCCCGGACCCCGCCGGCGGCGCGGCCCTGCATGCCTTCGTCACCCCGCGCGATCCGCAGCAGCCGCCGCCGGCACAGGCCCTGTCCCGCGGGCTGGCGGACCTGCTGCCCGCGTTCATGCAGCCACAGACCCTTGCCGTGCGGACCGAGCTGCCACGCACCCCCAACGGCAAGGTGGACCGGCAGGCGTTGCAGCGGGCGACGGGTGACGCCGCGCCTGTGCTGGCCGCGTCGCCATCCCTTCCGCCCGTGTCGACGTCCACTGTGCCACCGCCGGACGACGCCCTCGCCGCTGCACGCGCGCGGGTGCTGCGCGCCTGGCGCGAGGTGCTGGGACGGGACGACCTGCCGACCGGGGCGAACTTCTTCGACGTGGGTGGCCACTCGCTCGCGGTGGTGCAGGTACAGCGCCGCCTGCGCGAGGCCACCGGCGTGGAGATCGCGGTGGTGGACATGTTCCGCATGACCACGGTGGACGCCATCGCGGACCACCTCGCCAGCCGCCTGGCACCCCTCGCAGTCGTACCCGCACCTGAAACCGTGCCTGCAACCGGACCCGAACCGGCGGGCCCGGCCGATCCACCCCACGCCGCGGCCCCGTCCCCTGCCGCGGTGGCGCGCGGCCTGGTGCGCGCGCAGGCCCGCCGCGTCGCCGGCCGGCCCTCCTGAGGCCACCGGCGTGGTTGCCATCCGCGATCCCCAGGACGCCGGGGCGGGTGTCGCCATCATCGGTCTGGCCGGCCGCTTCCCGGGCGCGTCCGACATCCGCGCGCTGTGGCGCCTGCTGCGTGACGGACGCGAGGCCACCCGCTGGCCTGACGACGACGCGCTGCGCGACGCCGGCGCGAGCCCGGCCGACCTTGCCGACCCGCACTACGTGCGCGCCACCCTGCCGTTGGACCACTTCGACTGCTTCGACGCTGGCTTCTTCGGCCTGAGCCGGCGCGATGCCGCGGTGATGGACCCGCAGCACCGGCAGTTCCTCGAATGCGCCTGGGAGGCGCTGGAGGACGCGGGCCACCCGCCCGCACACTTTCCCGGCGCCATCGGTGTCTTCGGCGGCTGCGGCCAGCAGGCCTACTTCGCGCGGCACCTGCTGCCCAACGCGCCGCTGCTGCAGTCCATGGGCCTGTTCCTGCTGCGGCACACCGGCAACGACAAGGACTTCCTCACCACCCGCGTCTCCTACCTGCTGGACCTGCGCGGGCCGAGCGTCGGCGTGCAGACCGCCTGCTCCACCTCGCTGGTGGCGGTGCACCTGGCGGCCCAGAGCCTGCTGGCCGGCGAGTGCGACATCGCCCTGGCCGGAGGCGCCAGCATCGAACTGCCGCACGGCCAGGGCTACCGGCACGTGCCCGGGGACATCCTCTCGCCCGACGGCCGCTGCCGCGCCTTCGACGCGAAGGCGGCCGGCACCGTCTTCGGCAGCGGCGTCGGCCTCGTGGCGCTGCGTCGCCTGGCCGACGCGCTGGCCGACGGCGACCATGTGTGGGCAGTGATCCGCGGCTCGGCCGTGAACAACGACGGGCGCGGCAAGGCCGGCTACCTCGCCCCCGCGGTCGACGGCCAGGCCAGCGTGGCGGCCGAGGCCCTGGCGGTGGCCGGCGTGTCCGGGGCCGACGTCGACTACGTCGAGGCCCACGGCACCGGCACGCCGGTGGGCGATCCGATCGAGCTGGCCGCGCTGTCGCAGGCCTATGCGGGCGCGGCACCGGGGGCCGTCGGACTGGGGTCGGTCAAGACCAACATCGGGCACCTGGACACCGCCGCCGGCGTGGCCTCGCTGATCAAGGTCTGCCTGGCCTTGGCGCACGAACGCCTGCCCCCCAGCCTCCATTTCCACCGTCCCAACCCGCACTTCGACCTCGCCGCCGCCCCGTTCGCGGTGGTGGACCGCCCGCGCCCCTGGCCGCGCGGCGCCCGGCCCCGCCGGGCCGCGGTGCATTCGCTGGGGGTGGGCGGGACCAATGCGCATGTCGTGCTCCAGGAGCCGCCGGTCGCGGCCGCGCGTGCACCGGCCGGGGCCGACGGCCGGCCGGACAGCGGGCCGGACATCGGGCCGGACGCCGCCGCCTGGCAGGTGCTGGTGTTCTCGGCCCGCACGCCGCGCGCGCTCGAGGCCTTGCAGGCACGCTGGGTCGACTTCCTCTCCGAGGACGAAGGCGGGGCTGCGCCGCTGGCCGATATGGCCTTCACCCTCCAGGAGGGCCGCGAGGCCATGCCGCACCGGCTCGCGGTGGTCGCCCGCGATGCGGCGGGCCTGCGCGCCGCGCTGGGCCCGGCACCACCACGGCGGCCCCAGCCCGCGGCCACCGGTGTCGCGCGCGCACCTGCGCCGGGAGTGGCCTTCCTTTTTCCCGGCGGTGGCGCGCAGGCGCCCGACACCGGGCGTGACCTGCTCTGGCACCCAGCCTTTCGCGAGACGGTCGACGAGGGCCTGGCCGCCCTGGCCCCGGTGCTGCCTGCGGCCCTGCATGCGCAGTTGTCGCAGCGCCTGTTCGCGTCCGGCGGCGGCGGAGACTGGCTGGAGCAGCCGGTCCTGGGCCTGCCGGCCCTGTGTCTCGTCGAGGTGGCCCTGGCCCGCCTGTGGCACGCTGCGGGCCTCACGCCCTGCGCGGTGCTGGGGCACAGCGCGGGCGAGGTGGCGGCCGCCTGCGTCGCCGGCCTGCTGGACCTGGCGGATGCGATGCGCCTGGCCGCCTGGCGCGGTGAGCTTCTGTCGTCGGCCGAGGGCGGCATGCTCGCGGTCGATGCGCCGGAGGCGCGCCTGCGCCCGTGGCTCGAGGCGCTCGGGCTGGACCTGGCCGCCGTCAATGCGCCCGACCTGTGCATGGTCTCCGGCCCGCTGGAAGCGCTGGCTGCCCTGCGCGCGCGCCTTGAGGCCGCCGGTGTCGAGTCACGCCGGCTGCGCGTGGCGGTGGCCGCGCATTCCGCTGCGGTGGATGCCGTCGCCGGCGAACTCGCGGCCCGCGCCGCCACCCTGGCCGCACGGCCCGCGCAGCGGCCCTTCCTGTCCTCGGTTGACGGCCAGTGGGTCGCACCCGGCCAGCGCCTGCCCGAGGGCTACTGGGTGCGGCACCTGCGGCAGCCGGTGCGTTTCGCGCAGGCGCTGCGGGCCCTGTGGCGCGACCATCCGCAGGCGGTGCTGCTCGAGTGCGGCCCCGGCCAGGGGCTGGTGTCGCTGGCCCGTCACAACGGCGCAATGCAGTCCACCGTGCTGGCCTCCACCGCCAAGGCGGGTGATGCGGCAGGCGACCGGCCGGCCTGGCTCGCGTCGGCCGGCGCCCTCTGGTGCATGGGCCATGCGCTACGCTGGTCGGTGCTGCGGGGGCCGGTGGCCGGCCGGCGCCGCTCGCTGCCCACCTATGCCTTCGAGCGGCAACGGCACTGGATCGATGCGCCTGCATGCCCTGCACCAGACGCCGTGCCGGATTCCATGCGGAACCCGCCACGGGATCCGCCACCGCGCCGGCCAGCGGTGGCCGACTGGTTCGCCACCGAGCGGTGGGTCCGTACGCCGCTTGCGCCGCAGGACGACATGGACACCGCCCTGCGGCAGCGGCGCTGGCTGATCGTGGGGACGGCATCGCCCGCCGCTCAGGCCGTGCGACGGCGGTTGCAGGCCAGCGGCGCCGCATTCGAGGGGGCGGACCCGGCGATGGGGCCCGACGACCTCGCCCGCCTGCTGCAGTCGCTGTCGGACCGGGGTGGACTTCCCGATGTGGTCCTCCTGCTCGGCGCGCTCGAACCGCTCAGGCCGGCGACTTCGACGGCCTCCGCCCTCGAAGTCGGGCTCGCCGGTGCGTTCGACAGCGCGCTCGGCCTCGCGCAGGCCTGGTCCCGGTCGGACATCGCCCACGCCGCGCGCTGGGTGTTCGCCACGGCCGGCTCGCAGGCGGTGGGCGAGGGCCGACCGCGGCAGCCGCTGCAGGCCCTGGCCCTCGGCCCCGCCCGGGTGATCCCGCGCGAACTGCCCGGCGTCCGTGCCCGCCTCGTCGACCTCGACCCCGACGCCGCGACCGACGCCTCGGTGGCGGACCTGCTCCTGCGCGAGGCCCTGCAGGACGCATCGTGGGATGACGATCCGGTGCGTACCGACCTCGCCGGCTGGCGGCAGGGCCAGCGGTGGTGTCCGCGCTACGAGGCCCTTGCGCCCTGGCCGGCCGGCGCGCGACCGCCGGTGCGGCGTTTGCGCCGGGGAGGCTGCTACCTCGTCACGGGCGGGCTGGGCGGCATCGGCCTGGCCCTGGCGCAGTGGCTCGCGACGACCTGCGCCGCGCGCATCGCCCTGGTATCGCGGCGCGCTCTGCCGCCGCCGGCGCTGTGGCCGGACTGCCTCGCGCAGGCGCAGCAGCGTGGCGATCCCGATGGCCTCGCCCCGCTGCTGCGCCAACTGCTGGCCCTGCAGGCGCGCGCGGGCGAACTGCACCTGCATGCGGCCGACGTGTCCGACCGCGCCGCGATGGCCCGGGTGGTCAACGCCTGCGCGCTGCGCTGGGGCGAGATCCATGGCGTGTTCCATGCGGCCGGCGAGATCGGCGACGCGCCCCTGGCCGGCAAGCCGCTGCCAGCCATGCATCGGCTGATCGCGGGCAAGGTCGGAGGTGCCCTCGAGCTGCACCAGCTGCTGCCGGGACCACTGGATTTCTTCGCGATGTGTTCGTCGACCAGCGTCACGCTCGCCCCGGCGGGCCAGGTCGATTACGTCGCCGCCTGCGCGGTGCTGGAGTCCCTGGCGCGAAGCCGCGCCGACGGGCTCGCGATCCGATGGGGCGTGTGGGCGGACATCGGCATGGCGGCGCGCGCGGCGGGGCTGTCCGACCCGGTGGCCGGTGAGGGCGCGCATCCGTGGTTCGCAACGCCGGTGCAGGAGGACGGCGGCGGCCTGAGGCTGGAGGGCTCGCTCGACCCCGCCAGCGCCTGGGTGCTGCGCGAGCATCGCGTGGCGGGGCAGCCGGTGCTGCCGGGGACCGCGTACCTCGAAATCGCCCGCGCCGCGCTGGAGGCCCGCCATCCGGGCTGCGGCATCGCCGTGACCGACCTGCTGCTGCCCTCGGCCATGGCCTTCGGCGACGGCCCGCGGCAGGTCGTCGCCCGTCTGCGGCCGGCACCCCCCCTGTATGACTTCACCGTCGAGAGCCGGGGCCATCCGGGCGAGCGTTGGACCTGCCATGCCCGTGCGCGCGTGGCGCCGGTCGCACCGGGCCCGGCCCGCGCGCCGTGCGACGAAGCGCTGGCCGATGCCGCCTGGCCCGCCGGCCGCGCCCCGCAGGCGGGGCATCCGCTGCTGGCCTTCGGCGCGCGATGGGACACGGTGCAGGGCCTGCTGCGGCGCGACGCAGGGCCCACCTGGGGCCGCGTGACGCTGGGCACCGCCTACGAAGCCGACCTCGCCGTCACGCCCCTGCATCCCGCCCTGCTGGACATCGCGCTCACGCTCGGCCTGCCGCCCACGCCGGAACCCCGTGCAGGCGAAGCGCCACCCCCGCTGCACGTGCCGGTGGGCATCGCCTCGGCGCAGCTGCCGCCCCGCCTGCCCGCGACGCTCATCGCCCGCTGCGAGGCGCGCGGCGCCGCGCACGAGGGCGAGCGTTGCTTTGACATCGCGTTGTATGACGGGCAGGGCGCGCCGATCGGCGAGGTCCGTGGGCTGGCCCTGCGTGCGGTCGATGCCCGGTGGCTGCAGCCCGCCGCATCCCCGCGTGATCCGGCCCGCGCGCTGCGACGCCTGGTGGCCGGGGGCATTCGCCACGAGGATGCGCCCGCTGTCTTCGACCGGCTGTTCCGAGCTCCCCCGGGGTTGGTCGTGGTTTCCTCGATGGACCTCGACCCGCTGGCGCAGTGGATGCAGGCGCGCGCGGCAAGCGCGGCACCCACCCCGCGTCCCGTCCTGCGTCCCGCCCCGGCCCGCGTCGACGGGGCGCCGCGCACGGCGGGACTCGCACCGGTCGAAGGGGCCATCGCCGACTTGTGGCGCGAACTGCTTGGCGTGGCCGAGGTCCGGCCGGACGACGACTTCTTCTCCCTCGGGGGCCACTCGCTGGTGGCGGTCCGTCTGTTCGCGCGCCTGCGTCGCCGCTTCGGCGTGGAGTTGCCGCTGTCCACCCTGGTCGAGGCGCCCACGCTCGCAGCGCTCGCCGCGCGGGTGCAGGCCCTGGCCCCACCCGGGGTTGCCGATACGCCCGAGCCGATCCGCGCAACGCCTGCCCGCCTGCCCGCCGATGCCCCGCCGATGCAGCCGCCGATGCAGCCGCCCGTTGCGACGTCTTCCACCACGCCGGCCGCCTGGAGCCCCCTGGTCCACGTGGCCGCGGGCGACCCCGGCCGGCGGCCGCTGGCCTGCGTGCATGGCGCCGGGGGCAACGTGCTGAACTTCCGGCTGCTGGCCGACCGTCTGCCGGGCGTTCCCTTCCTGGGCCTGCAGGCCCAGGGCGTCGACGGCCGCCTGCCGCCGCTCGAGTCCATCGAGGCGATGGCCGACCAGTACCTGCGCGCGCTTCGGCAGGCGGTGCCCGAAGGGCCATACCGGCTGGCCGGCTATTCGGCCGGTGGCGTCATCGCGCTGGAGATGGCGGCCCGCCTGCGCGAGGCGGGTGCGCAGGTCGAACTGCTCGCGATGATCGACACGCTCTGCCCGGTGGCCGCCCGCACCCCCGTGCCGCTGTGGCACCGCCTGTGGCTGGCGCGTCACTGGTCACTCCGTTTCGCCCTGGGCTGGCCCGACCGCCGGCGGCGCGGCCACCTGATGGAGCGTCGCTACGCGCAGGCCGTCGAGGCGCTGGCCCGCGGCGAGGCGCTGTCCCCGGAGCTGGTCGAGTTCCACCTGTTCCGCAGCTTCCTGCGCGCCCAATCGCGCTACCAGCCGCGCCGCTGGCCGGGCGACCTGCTGTTGTTCAAGGCCGGCGATGCCGAGGTGCCCTACCTCGCGGCCGGCCAGGCGCTCGGCTGGAACCGGTGGGTGGAAGGCGGCATCCGCGTGGTGCCCTTGCCTGGCTCGCACTTCACCATCATGCGCGAGCCAGGCCTGTCGCACCTGGCGGCGGGCCTCGCGCAGGCGCTGGACGACCTCGACGGCCGGGCCGAGGGCAGGGGCCAGCCGCCGCGGCAGCACCCCGGCGATGCGCCGGGCGGCACGCCAGGCGCGTCCCCGGGCGCATCCCCCGGTCTGGGGCGCCTGGCAGGCTGGCTCGGCCTCGCGGCGGGCTGGCGCCCGGCCCGCGGTGCCTGAGCCTCCCCCAGGCTCCAGGCCCCTTGGCCCCGCAGGCCCTTGTCGAATCGGGTACCTTCGGCCGATGGATTCCCGCCTTCGTCCCCCCAACGCCTGGCAACTGGGCTGGCGCATGCTGCTTCGCGACCTGCGCGCCGGCGAGCTGCGGCTGGTCCTGCTGGCCATCCTCCTGGCGGTCGCCGCGCTCAGCGCGGTGGGTTTCTTCGCCGACCGCCTGCAGGGCGGGCTCGCACGCGACGCGCGCCAGCTGCTCGGGGGTGACGCGGTCGTTGCCAGCGACAACCCCACGCCGCCCGCCATCGTGGCCGAGGCGCGGCGCCTGGGCCTGCAGTCCGCTGCCTCGGTGAGCTTTCCCACCATGGCGCGGGCGCTCGACGCACAGGGCGGCGCCACGCGCCTGGTGGCCCTCAAGGCGGTCTCGCCCGGTTATCCGCTGCGCGGGCAGGTGGTCGTCGCCCCCGCGCCCGGCCAGCCGGGTGCGCCCTCGCGCGAGCCGCCAGCCCCCGGGCAGGCCTGGGTCGACGCCGCGCTGCTCGACGCCCTGTCCCTGCGGGTCGGCGACCCGCTCGCCCTGGGCGACGCGCAGCTGCGCATCGCCGGCGTGATCGTCACCGAGCCTGATCGCGGCGCGGGGTTCATGAGCTTCGCCCCCCGCGTCCTGCTGCACGAGGCCGACCTGCCCGCCACCGGCCTCGTGCAACCCGCCAGCCGCATCAACCACCGCTTCGCCGTCGTCGGCGAGGACCGGCAGGTGCGCCGCTTCCAGGCGTGGGTGAACGAGGGCGTGGCCGCCGGCACCTGGCGTGGCCTGCGGCTGGAGTCGCTGGACAGCGGCCGTCCCGAGATGCGCCAGACGCTGGACCGCGCCGAGCGTTTCCTCAACCTGGTGGCCCTGCTCGCGGCGCTCCTGAGCGCGGTGGCGGTGGCCCTGGCCGCGCGCGGCTTCGCCGCTGGCCACCTGGACGACTGCGCGCTGCTGCGGGTGCTGGGCCTGCGCCAGCGCCAGATCGCACTGGCCTACGCGGCGGAATTCGCCCTGGTGGGCCTGGCCGCCAGCCTGCTCGGCGTGGCCACCGGCTGGTGCGTGCACTTCGCCTTCGTGCAGCTGCTCTCGGGCCTGGTCGATGCCACCGGCCTGCCGCTGCCCGGCCCCTGGCCTGCCTTCTTCGGCCTGGGCATGGGCCTGACCCTGCTGGCCGCCTTCGGCCTGCCGCCGGTGCTGCAACTGGCGCAGGTGCCCCCGCTACGCGTCATCCGCCGTGACCTCGGCGGCCTCAAGCCGGCCTCGCTGCTGGTGCTGGGCCTGGGCGTGGCCGGCTTCGCCGGCCTGCTGCTGGCGGCCAGTCGCGACCTCAAGCTCGGCGCGATCGCGGTGGGCGGCTTCGCCGCCGCGGTGCTGCTGTTCGCCGGCCTGGGCTGGGTGGCCGTGCGCGTGCTGCGGCG
>JACCDH010655493.1_pt1 | contig 15288 bp, 15 predicted proteins | sample 7442481 | NCBI WGS metagenome assembly JACCDH01 (sample SAMN15323433, study PRJNA562643) | freshwater metagenome | isolation source: river surface water | place: USA:Blue River Watershed | collected 2017-08-15
AGCACAAACTCTTCTTAATAAATTAATCAGCAATCAACCTGTACTCACTCAAATATCTGCTGCCAAGAGAATGCGAGATGAGGCAGAGCTTGAAGCACGTAAACAGAATATCGAAAGAGTCACAGTAGATTGTGTGCAGAAGTCATCCTTCTCTATAACAGCGGGAGAGGTTGTATGAAGTCAGCACAAAAAAATTACCCTGAGCAAGGGTTAAACCAATATGACTTTTTAAGGTCATGTCCTCAAATCTACAGGGGTGATGTAGAAAAGACCGTAAGGTCAGTTTCAAGGAGTTGTCATCATGAGTGAAAACAGATCTATATCTGGGCTTACCGATGCAGAAGCTCAAGAATTCCATGCATTTTATGTGCAAGGTCTTTTGGGGTTCACTGCAATCGCAGTCGTCGCGCACATACTTGTATGGGCATGGCGTCCATGGTTCTTTTGATGCAGTAGTAAGTACATAGTAAATAGCACCGCTAAAAGGAGTAGTTCTTATGAAGACCAATACAAATTTAATCAATAAAAATGATTTACAGGACACCATGTCCTTTAAGTTCATTTTTTTAATTAGTTATGTCGTGATCTTTGTGGTGGCCCTCATTTTGGTTGTGTTACCTGCCTCCCAAAAGAGTTGGTTATTTTCGGAGTCTGACGGAGCTTCATTTTTTAAGTCAGTTGAGTCAGGTGTTTACAGCTTTATGTCTTACTTAAATTAGGAGAAATATTATGTGGAGAATTTGGAAGTTATACGACCCGTTACGTGCGATGGTTGCACAGGGCGTTTTTCTCTTTGCTTTGGCAGCCATGATTCATCTCATTTTATTGAGCACTGCTCAGTACAAGTGGTTGGATGGAATGAGTCAAGAGCAGTACAAAGCAGCAATTGCCGCAGCGAAGAAGTAAATAGATGTGCAAATCGTAGGCGAATTTCTAGAGATAGGCATTCGTCTACGTACGATTAATTAGTTTTGAGAAATATTCTCATAATGTAAGGAGCGCAATATGGCCATGCTCAATTTTGAAAAGAAATACCGCGTTCGCGGTGGAACCCTCATTGGTGGAGATCTTTTTGATTTCTGGGTAGGTCCTTTTTATGTTGGATTTTTTGGTGTCACCACCTTATTTTTTGCATTCTTAGGTACCGCAATGATTTTATGGGGCACATCTCAGGTTGGGGTGTGGAACATCTGGCAAATTAATATTGCCCCGCCAGATTTAAAATATGGCCTAGGAGTTGCGCCCCTTATGGAAGGTGGTTTGTGGCAACTCATCACCATTTGTGCTCTCGGAGCATTTGGTTCATGGGCATTGCGAGAGGTAGAGATCTCACGCAAGTTGGGCATGGGCTTACATGTGCCAGTGGCATTTAGTATGGCCATTTTTGGTTACTTCACCTTAGTGGTGATTCGACCTGTATTGATGGGTGCATGGGGTCATGGCTTTCCCTATGGAATATTGAGTCACTTAGATTGGGTTTCCAATACGGGCTATCAATACCTGCACTTTCATTACAACCCTGCACATATGATTGCAGTGACCTTATTCTTTACAACCACACTAGCGCTATCACTTCATGGTGCATTAATTTTGTCATCAACGAATCCTCAGCCGGGTCATACCGTTAGAACCCCAGAGCATGAAGATACTTTCTTCAGAGATATTGTGGGCTACTCCGTTGGAACTCTAGGTATCCATCGCTTAGGCTTATTTTTGGCTTTAGCAGCAGTATTTTGGAGTGCTGTATGTATCGTGATTAGCGGACCATTTTGGACTAAAGGTTGGCCAGAGTGGTGGACATGGTGGTTGAATTTACCAATCTGGGGTTAGTTTTAGCTCAATTGAATATGCGGAGAGCATGATGGAATATCAAAACCTATTTACACAAACGCAAATAACCGGCCCCGCTAGTCATGGCGTTCCTATTAACGCATACGATATGCGTGAAAGAACGAAAACCATCGGTTTTAGTCACTTGATGGGCCGACTCGGCAACGCTCAACTAGGACCTGTATACCTCGGGCGCCTTGGTGTGGCATCTTTGATGTTTGGTATGACTGCCTTTTTTATTATTGGCATGAATATGTTGGCGCAAGTGGATTGGAATCCGCTGCAATTTGTCAGAAAACTATTTTGGCTATCGCTGGATGCACCTTCACCTAAATATGGACTCTCATTTCCACCAATGAATGAAGGAGGTTGGTGGTTAATTGTTGGCTTATTTACCACCATCTCCATCATGTTATGGTGGTTACGGACTTTCCGCAGGGCTCAAGCTCTTGGTATGGGAACTCACGTACCCTGGGCATTTGCATCCGCTATTTGGTTATTTTTAGTACTAGGTCTCATTCGTCCAGTATTAATGGGTAGTTGGAGTGAGGGAGTTCCTTTCGGGATCTTCTCTCATCTCGATTGGACCGCTGCACTCTCGATTCGTTATGGAAATTTGTTCTACAACCCATTTCATATGCTATCGATTGTGTTCCTATATGGATCAGTACTCTTATTTGCGATGCATGGTGCAACCATTCTTGCAGTAAGTCGTTTTGGTGGCGAAAGAGAGATTGAGCAAATTGTGGATCGAGGCACTGCATCTGAGCGTGCTGCCTTGTTCTGGAGATGGACGATGGGCTTCAATGCAACGATGGAGTCGATTCACCGTTGGGCCTGGTGGTTTGCAGTATTAACACCACTCACTGGCGGCATTGGAATTTTGTTAACAGGTACGGTAGTAGATAACTGGTATTTATGGGGTGTTAAACACAACATCGCTCCTGCATATCCAGCGATTTATGGGACTGTAGCTGACCCTGCCTTAAAAGCACCAGCAGCCCCAGTAGCAAAAGGGGATAAAAAATGAAAAATATCACTCGACAAATTACGGTTGCATTCAGCGTTCTTGCGGTAATGCTACTGACTGCATGCGAAAGACCGCCGATAGATGCAAAGCAAACAGGCTTTCGCGGCACCGGTATGGACCAGATTAATAATCCTAGGACTGAAGCACAGCTAGCCAAGATTAATGAGCTGCCAGTAGCTATTCCAGCTTCATCAGAAGGACCAAAGGCTGGCGCAGTTTATAAAAATGTAAAAGTTTTGAATAATCTGAGTGCTGCGCAATTTAGTACTTTTATGGTGACCATGACTGCATGGGTTGCTCCAAACCAGGGTTGTGCTTATTGCCATAATGTACAAAATTTTGCTGATGATTCTCTTTACACAAAAACAGTAGCAAGAAGAATGATTCAAATGAATCAGCAAATTAATGACAACTGGAGTAATCACGTTAAAACCACGGGAGTCACTTGTTATACCTGCCATAGAGGTAATAACATTCCACAAAATGTTTGGTTTGATCCTGTCGAAAAACGTGGCGGCAATATGTTGGGCAATAAAAATGGTCAAAATGATCCAACGGTAGGCAGTGCTTATGCTTCTTTACCGAATAACTCCTTTGGTAGTTACTTCGTGTCCAAGGCTTCAGCAGCTCGTGTCATTGGCGATACAGCCTTACCTACTGGCAATAAAGCATCATTACAAAGCACGGAAAATGTCTACGGGGTGATGTCGCATATGTCCCATTCGCTAGGTGTCAATTGCACCTTTTGCCATAACAGCCGCGCATTCTCAAGCTGGGAAGAAAGTACGCCACAGCGTGTTCAGGCTTGGTATGGCATTCAAATGCTTAAGGATGTGAACACCACCTTTATTACGCCATTGGCTGCTATATCACCGCCAAATCGTAAAGGGCCAGATGGGGATGTTGGAAAAGCAAACTGCGCAACCTGTCACCAAGGCGTCAATAAGCCGCTCTTAGGTCAAAGTATGCTGAAGGATTATCCATATCTTGCGCCAAACAGAGATAAGCCTGCAGACGCAATTCATGCAGCGAAGAAGTAAGTCGTGTTACCTCTTGATCATTGGTATCAAGAGGTAATTTACATTGAGGGTATCTGATGGACCAAAAGGTCGATCACTTTAAAATTCCAGAGAACATTGGCATATCTGGTCATGGGAACAATGCTGAACGTGCGCTAGTAATAGGTTCTGGCTTTGGCGGGCTTGCAGCTGCAATTCGCTTAGCTCTGAAAGGTTACGATGTTCAAGTTCTCGAGAGACTTGGCAGCGCAGGTGGAAGAGCGTATGTTCATCGTCGCAACGGTTTTACCTTTGACGCAGGCCCCACCATTATTACGGCCCCATTTCTTTTAGAAGAGTTGTGGGAGTTATGCGGCAAGAAGATGTCAGACCACGTAGATCTTCGTGCCATGGATCCCTTTTATCAAATCCGTTTTGCTGATGGGCGAGTATTTAACTACACCGGTGATTTAGAGCGCATGAAGGCAGAGGTTGCCAAATTCAGCCCAAAGGATTTACCAGGTTACCTACGTTTTTTAGATGAAGCAGAGAGTTGTTACAAGCTTGCATTTGAGGATTTAGGTGCTGTTGCATTCGATGGCATTGGCGATTTAATTAAGGCCATGCCTAATCTCATCAAGATGCGTGCCTGGAATAATTTATACAGCTTGGTGGCAAAATATATTAAGGATCCCCAGCTCAGAGAGGTCATGAGTTTTCATCCCTTACTCATTGGTGGAAATCCCTTCTCGGTTAGCTCAGCATATGCATTAATTAACTCCCTAGAAAGAAAATGGGGCGTTTACTCCTCTATGGGCGGTACCGGCGCAATTATTCAAGGCCTGGTTAAGTTATTGGAAGGCTTGGGTGTTTCTATCCGCTATGCCAGTACAGTGAAAAAAATTAATATTGTGAACAATAAAGTCACGGGAGTGACTTTAGAAAATGGTGACGTGCTGTACGCCAACAAGGTGGTCTCAAATGCAGATACTGCTTGGACTTATAAAAATTTGATCGACCCACAATACCGAAAAGTTTGGACAAATAAAAAGATTGAAAATGGTAAGTACTCCATGAGTCTTTTTGTTTGGTATTTCGGCACCAAAAAACAGTATCTCCAAGTGCCACATCATATGATGTTATTGGGTAAGCGTTATAAAGAATTGCTAGATGATATTTTTAAACGCCACCACTTAGCTAAAGACTTTAGCCTTTACCTGCACCGTCCTACTGCGACAGACCCGAGTCTCGCGCCGAATGGCTGTGATACCTTCTATGTGCTGTCTCCAGTCCCCCATTTGGATAGCGGTACCCATTGGGGAGAGGTGGCAGAGTCTTACAGGCAATCCATCGCCAAGATGCTGGGTGAAACGGTACTTCCTGGTTTAGAAGAAAATTTATTGGAATCATTTGTGATGACTCCCCAAGATTTTCAGGATCGCTTGCTCTCTTATAAAGGGGCAGCCTTTGGTCTAGAACCTTTGCTCACGCAGAGTGCTTGGTTTAGGCCGCACAATCGTAGCGAAGAAATTGATGGCCTATATATGGTAGGTGCGAGTACGCATCCAGGCGCTGGAATTCCTGGGGTGTTATCTTCTGCCAAGGCTTTAGATTCTCTAATTGCACCAGCAAAAGTAATGGTAAATCATGATAGATAGAGCCATCACTTCAGAATACGGCTTTCAGATTGATCTTGAGACTTGCGAGAATCTCATGCGAGATGGATCTAAATCATTTTTTTCTGCTGCCAGAATATTGCCCACCAAGATTCGCGACTCCGCTATCGCTTTATATGCATTCTGTCGTTTATTGGATGACATGGTGGATGATCTAGATGCACCCGAAGATGTGATTGCGCAAATTGAATATCGGCTAGATCGAATTTATGCTCAAAATCCAGTGGATGTTCCTGCTGATCGGGCGCTCGCAATTGTGGTTGAGCGCTTTCTGATTCCGCGCGAAATCCTAGAGGCTCTAGTTGAGGGCTTTAGATGGGATCGTAGTGGGCGTCAGTATCAAACGATTGATGAGCTTTGTGATTACGCCGCGAGAGTAGCCTCCACTGTAGGTGCCATGATGACTTTAATCATGGGTGTGCGTGATCGCGATATTCTAGAGCGTGCTTGTGAGCTTGGATTGGCAATGCAGTTAACAAATATTGCGAGGGATGTTGGAGAGGACGCCAGAAATCAACGCTTATACTTGCCGCGCGAATGGCTTGAAGCTGAAGGTATCAATCCAGATGTATGGTTGCAAAATCCTGAGTTTAACGATGCGATATCCAGAGTGATTCAAAGGCTAATTCGCTATGCTGATGATATGTATGAGCGGTCTTCTTATGGAATCTCTGGATTGCCGCGTAATTGTCGTTCAGCAATTGCTGCTGCAGGTCTGATTTACTCTGAGATTAGTCGCCAAATTGAGCGTCAGGGCTTAGATAGTATTAGTCAAAGGGCAGTTGTTTCTAAAAAGAAAAAGATGCTGCTGTTATTGAAAGCCCTTCAGTCCACCATCTATAGCGCTAAATCAAAGCAAAGCTTAAGCAAAATAGCCGCGATTCAGTTTTTGGTAGACGCTGTTGAACCCGAAGCTCCATACGCGCACTATACTGGCTCGGTAGAGGATAGATTGATCTGGGTGGTCGGCTTAATGGAAAAGATTGAGCGCAGAAAAGTTCAGTCCTTCGAATCTTTGGCTCAACATTAAAAAATCCGAGTTGGATTTCTGGGCATTCTCCACGGTAGCATAAACTGCACAATATTTGATTCTAAGCGTTTTACATTGAGCGTCTCATGCATAGAAATCACATCCTGACCGAGCAACCGTGATTTCAGCATCGAGCGGGCATAAAAAGGGGTGTCCTCAAACGTATTCAGTAAATCAATATTGGCATGACCATTATTGATTTCGGAGCGCATATTGCGTTGAATGCGCCAACCGGTTTTGCGTAATTGAACTCTCTCGGGCGGTATAAAAGACTCAACCGAGCCATCTAGATTAAATTTACTCGCAATAACGCGTTCATTCCCATTCTTTTGTCGTACGTCGTAGATCACTGCTGTACTTCCATCTTGTAGGTGTGCCCTGGACCAATCCCATTCACTAAAAGGTTTGCTGATGGCCTCATCACCTTCATTGGAGTCAAAATAGGCACTCCCATGCCATTGAATATTAGGTTCAGTAAAAGCAACTTCTACTCTTGCCGAAGGTGCTATTGGACCCCAGCGATGCTTTTCTTGATCATCCAGTGCTACAACATGATGAAAAAGTTGCTCCGTAAAGACCTTGATCTCTCCTTGCACTTTGTTACCTAGTAGCGGAACGCGTTCCCGAATCTTGATTGTCAGCACGCCATTTTCCCAGTGTAAATGACTGGGACCCACGGTAAATTGATGAGCAGTTCTCTCAATCGCATTTTGACCACGCTCAGTCATCGTCCAATATTTTTTGCCGGGATTGTAGAGCGCAACATTGATTGCGCAATAGTCATCAGCTGCCGCTAGTTTTTTCTGATTTGCCCAAGCGTAATAGGGAGAAAAGACACTTCCTACAAAAGCAATGATGCTAAAGCCGTAAAGTCCATTATCACTTAACCCGTCGATGTACCACCAAAGATAGTTACCCGGATCGACTACTTGATTAAACCTAGGCGATCCATCAGGGTGGCGGCCGCCAGACGTCCTGACATAGCTGCCATTGGCACTCCCGGTCCCGGATGGGTACTGCCCCCTGTTAGCAGAAGATTGCTGATTTGAGACTGAGAGCCGAGCCGTTGAAAAGAGCTCATCCAACCGTGAGTCGCTTGTCCGTAAAGGGCCCCACCCCGACCCGGAAACAGCTTGGCGAATTCCTGGGGAGATGTACGAGTAATCTGTGCATCCTGAAGTTGAAGGCCATATTGGCTCATGAGTGAAAACGCTTTTTGTTCGCATCGTTCTAATTCCTCATCATCATATGATTGACTATCACCATTAGCAGGTGCATTGACCAAGCAAAGAAGTCTTTCATGGTCATTATGATTAACTGCTAGATCTGTTCTATCTTGGGCACAAATATAGACAGTCGGGTTCGTGGGTAATTTATTCTTCTCAAAAATATCGGTAAATTCACTTTGATACGGCCGATTAAAAAATACGTTATGCCTTACGAGTGGAAATCCGGATGCTTTAACGCGCATCGACCAAGTAACGGCTGAAAGAGAATCAGTTTGTTTTAGACTTTTGGGGATCGCTGTATTAGCTTGTTGACCTAGCAAGCCTTTCTGCAGGGCGTTGATATCGCCATTAAAGATCAAGTAATCACAGGCAAGTACTTCACCAGATCTCAATTGAACTCCGCTGACTTTGGATCCTGAAAATTCAAGCGATTTCACCTCGGCCCCGTATTGGATGTGACAGCCCTTTTTTTGTGCCAAGCGTGCAATCACTTCAGGGATTTTGGCCATACCCCCTTTAATAGACCAAACACCTTCCATTTCGACTTCGGCAATTAACATTAAAGTCGCGGGAGCTAAATAGGGTGACGAACCACAATAAGTAGCATAGCGTCCAAATAATTGATGCAAGCGCGGGTCTGGAAAATAGCGCTCCAGAGAAGACCAGAGAGTGCTAAAGGGGCCAATATTTAAGAGTGTTTTACTCTTTTGTAGCCCTAATGCAGACATCATGCCAAACATATTGGGGCGAGGGGACTGAATGAAGGGTTCTTTTAGTGCTCCATAAACCTTTTTAGCCATCGTGCAAAACTCTAAAAATAATTTAGCCTGCTGAGTACTGCTAAATTGTGCAATAGCATCGGCGCTTTTCTGAGTATCTGCATACAGGTCTAGTGGTGTGTCGCCCCAACTATGACGAGCCAAAATATCGAGCGACTCTAATTCGAACTCGGAGGCAAAATTCTCGTCGCAATCAGCAAAGAGCTTCTCAAATATCCAGCGCATTGTAAAAACAGTGGGTCCTGAATCAATCGGTGCGCCATCAATATTGATTTGACGGATCTTTCCGCCCGGATATTGATTTTTTTCTAATACGGTGACATCAAGTCCGCGATGGGAAAGTTCAAGCGCGGCAGTTAGCCCACCGATGCCTGCGCCAACGATCAAAACCTTAGGGGATTTGGACATATTTACCCTGCCAAGTTCCCTGCGCCTTCAATACTCTGAAACGTGTAAACATCGATTCGGAGAAATACGATTGGCCGTATGCGGCTTTGATCGCAGATAAATGAGCGCCTTGTTGAGCATATTGCTCTAGAGATTGAGCATCATCCCAAATAGTGAAAGTTGCTTGACGAAAATAGGGTGCTTCACCAACACCCGCAGTCAGAATTTTTCCTGACGCAAGCTTAATGGCATCTTCTGCTGGCTTTGCTTTCGCCCAAAACTGCATTGCCTTACTGGGTCGAATGGATGCTCGAGTTAAAGATGCAATCGGTGCATTGACTGGAGGATTGGTATCGGTACAAGACATGGAAAATCCTGACCAAGAGCCTCTACTAGAGTAGGCCTGTACGCTAGCTAAAAAGAATTCTTGGGCATGGTCTTGATAGGCTTTGAGAAGGGGAGAATCTTCAAAATGAGCAGCATTTTGAGCGGAATCAAAAACACAAAAGAAACCTTGTTTGGTAAGACTGGGTTTGGTGCTAAATCCCCCGTTAAAGCCGGATCCTAAAACCTTGCAAAACTGAAGACCTGGAATCCCTTGAAAGGGAAATTGACCAAGGATGTATCTTGAGAATCCCCAACCCCTAGAATTCGAAGCAATATCAATTAAACCTAATACTGCTGTCTGATTACTCATTCGAACTTAAGCGTCGATATCGTCGGCAGCATTGCTATCCACAATCCCAAATCGTCTCATTTTGATATAGAGACCTTGTCGTGAAAGGCCTAGCAACTCTGCTGCAGAGGCTCTGTTAGACATGGTGAGATCAAGTGCTGCCAGAATGCATAATTTTTCAATGATGTCAGTAGTCTCGGTCACAATTTGCTTGAGTGGTACCTTACCAACTAGCTGAGTAAGCTCTTTCGCGTTCTTGCCAAGATTGTCAGGCTTATCAACAGGCTGATTTAAAGCCTTCGAAATTTGGTGAATGCTAATTGCTACTAATGAAAGTTTGGCACTATTAAAGCTGATAGCAGAAATTCGGACATCAATTGGGGAGCTGCCATCATCGGCTGTAATGGTACTTGCGTAATCCTTAATAGACCCATGTTCACGCACTGTGCCTAAAATAATTTTAAGATCAACACTCGCTCTGCCAAGCCATATTTCTAAAGATTTACCAAGAACACTCTCTTTTTGTGTTGATTGCGACATCGACACAAATGTATTGTTGGTGGTCAGGATCACCCCGTTCGAGCTACAGACAATAAAGCCATCCTGAAAATCTTCTAGCGCTTGGGAGAGTAATACAGCTTGTTCATTAGCTGTACCCAGATTTGCCATTTTGGATTTTGGCTTAATCGATACTAAGCAGATATTTTGGTTTCCCTCACGCAAGAGCGAGCTTGAGATTTCTACATTCTCTTTGAGATTTTCCAGAGTAGTTTGGAAAGAGGATTGTAGGATTCCAGATTTTGATTCTAAAAGATAGCTCTGGATTGCTTCATGATCTTTTGCGGGGAATAAATTCACAAAGAATTTACCTTGAATTTTTTTCAGATCACCCACTAAAAAGCTAGCAGATTTATTCACTTCAATAATTTTTAAAGTCTGACTATCTACGATGAGATAGGCTTGATCAATACTATTAAAGAGCTGTAAATAGCGATTTTGTATGACATGAAGATTGGCATAATCACGCTCAATTTCTTGCTGGGACTCAACTAATTTTTGTTGCAGCATCGAGATGCCACTTAAGTCTTTTCCTATAGCGACTAGTTTATTTTGCTTAGGAAAGAAGATTGTGCTGAATTGAATCGGTAGCGAAGTAGCCCCATCAATCTCTTGATTTACTTGACGCCATTTTTGTTCGTCTTGCTCTTCGCTTGTTTTGAGCAATGCATTGACTTTTGGTTGACTATCGATCGCTACAGTATCTAACCATTTTTTTCCAACTAAATAGGCAGTATTTGTGGCAACTGGTTTTGAGCCATTAATGACTTCTTCAATAACACCTGATTTATCAATAATGAGCGTTAAGTCTACTGAAAGCGCTAGAAGCTCAGCTGCTAATTTCACATCTAAGTTATTTAATTCAGAAGAATCTAAATTATAAATTTTAGTCACGTTTTATTTTCTACTTATTTAACTAAGTATTATTTTTCTATTTGGCTGAGATGTTGCTCAAGTTTTTGAACAGATTCTTCAGGACTAAATGCCTTTACTTCTGCCTGAATATGATCAAATGCTTCGGGCAGTTTATTATAAAGCGGGCCACCAATGAGAACAACGATATTAGGGTTTTTTGATTTTTGTCTGAGTAAATCAATCAAGCTTGGAAGTTCTTCAAGTTGCTCGCTAGTGGATACAGAAATAGCAATAGCTTGTAGGTCCTTTGAAGAGACTCCATAAACGATAGAATCAATATTCACTTGATTTGGACGGTGAACCTGCCAACCTGAGTAAATCAAAAAATTGGCAAAAATGAGAGTGCCTAAACTATGCTGCGATCCAGGAAAACCAGTAATAAAAATAGCCTTATTTTGCTGTCGATCCAATTGATTGGCCTGAAAAAGATAATCTAGCTTATGTATAACCCGCTCTAGTCTATTTACTCCAATGGAGACATCTGCAAAGCTCAAGCTATCGTCTTCCCACTGCTTGCCTAGTTTTCTCGCAATGGCAGGAATGAGATCTAAGACAATGTAATCAATCGGGGCGCCATGCGTTTTTAATACAGTGATGGCAAGCTCGAATGAACCTTCTTCAGTATCCAGTAGCAGATTGGTAAGCTGATCAACCTCCTCTTCATCCAGCATTTTGGAATACTGATTTTGCTTTGCTTGGGGTAGCTGAGCCCAGTTCTGATTGGATGAGGGCCTAGGCTCAAACTTTTCTACCTTGCGTTCAATCTCCTCAATTAAGCTGGGCAATTGAGTGCTGAAGACTTCCCTGATGAGTTCTTTTTTAGCTAATGAATTCACTAGATAGCCCTTAGGATATTACCTACCTGTTTTAATAGTAAAATGTAAAATAATTATTACACCTGCCGTCTATTTAAAGCAATAAATTTACTTAAACTAGGGTATATACTTACTAAATAGCCTTTATATTAGGGAAAGTACTAGTTTTTGTAGAGCTTTTTTGGCGTAAAGTTTTGTTTACACATAGCCAACAAGGCAGCGTCATAAAAATGAAGATGAGTAAGCCCCTCTATAACCCAGAACAGCGTGCAAGACGCGATGCCACGGTGTGGACCCTGGTTCAGGGAATACTGGCCCCCATTCAATTCTTGGTATGTCTCATCAGTCTTTTTTTAGTGCTCAGATATCTGACTACTGGAGATGGTTATGCGCTCGCAACCCTCTCTGTGGTGATTAAAACCCTATTTCTCTACCTCATCATGCTGACCGGAAGCATTTGGGAGAAAGTCGTTTTTGGTAAATACCTCTTTGCAGAGAGCTTTTTTTGGGAAGACGTATTTAGTATGTTGGTCATTTCCCTGCACACGCTTTATCTCTACTTCCTCTATATAGGGGATATGAGTCAGCGTGGACTGATGTATCTCGCTTTAGCAGCCTACGCATCATATTTTATTAATGCAGGCCAATTCATATACAAATTACGTATGGCCCGTTTAGAAATGACTAAGGGGGCCACTGCATGAATGCCATCGTTGACCTGCCAAAAAATCAGTTGAGTAGTGTTGGAAAAAATATTCCTATATATAAAGAGCGTGGTCAGCGCGAGGTATTTTGTGGTTTGACCGGAATTATTTGGCTGCATCGCAAGATTCAAGATGCATTCTTCTTGGTGGTTGGTTCGCGTACCTGCGCGCACTTGGTTCAATCAGCCGCTGGAGTCATGATTTTTGCAGAGCCACGCTTTGCCACAGCCATCATTGATGATCGTGATCTTGCTGGCATTGCTGATGCGCATGAGGAGCTAGATCGGGTCGTGAAATCGCTTTTGACCCGTAGACCAGATATCAAAATGCTATTTTTGGTTGGATCATGCCCCTCTGAGGTCATTAAGCTTGATCTATCAAGAGCTGCGCAAAGATTGAGCAAAGAATTTCTGAATCAATGTCGTATCTTGAGTTATTCGGGCAGTGGGATCGAAACGACCTTTACTCAGGGTGAGGATGCCTGTCTTGCATCGCTGGTGAATGAGCTTCCTAAGCAAGCGCCGGCACAGCAAAAAAACCTATTGATTGTTGGATGTTTGCCTGATGTGGTCGAAGATCAATTCCAGCGCCTATTTGTAGACCTTGGAATAGATCAGGTTTCATTCTTTCCGCCAAAAAATTCACAGCAAAAGATTGAAATTCATAGCAATACTCAATATCTATTGGCGCAGCCATTCTTGGCTGAAACCGCAAGACTGATTGAGGAGCGTGGTGCCAAAAGAATTTCAGCACCATTTCCGTTTGGAGTAGAGGGTACAACGGCTTGGCTCAAAGCAGCAGCCAATCAATGGGGCATCACAGCCAGTCATTTCGATGATGTAACTCAGCCCAAAATAGAGCGAGCTCAGAAGAGTTTGGCGCGCTACATACCGATGTTAGAGAGCAAGCGTATTTCATTCTTCCCGGACTCTCAGTTGGAGATTCCATTAGCGCGTTTTCTATCTCAAGAATGCGGCATGAAAGTACTTGAAATTGGAACGCCCTATCTCCATAAGCAACATCTTGAGGTGGAGTTGGAGTTGCTCCCGGAGCATTCCCGCATTGTTGAAGGTCAGGATGTTGAGAAGCAGCTAGATAGATGTCGTGCCGATAAACCTGACATTGTGGTTTGTGGTTTGGGCTTGGCAAATCCTTTGGAGGCAGAAGGTATTACAACGAAGTGGTCAATCGAGTTGGTATTTAGTCCCGTGCACGGCTATGAGCAGGCTGCGGATTTAGCAGAGCTCTTTGCGCGACCTTTAAATCGCAGTATGAAATTAGCGGCCTAAGGTAAATCAATGCAATTAACACTCTGGACATACGAAGGCCCTCCACATATTGGAGCAATGCGCATTGCTACCTCTATGACGGACTTGCATTATGTCTTGCATTCGCCTCAAGGTGATACCTACGCAGACCTCCTTTTTACGATGATTGGACGTTCGCGCAAGCGCCCTCCAGTCACTTACACCACATTTCAGGCAAGAGATTTAGGCGGTGATACAGCGCAGCTATTCCAAGATTCAGTAAACGACGCTTATCAGCGTTTTCAGCCCAAAGCTATGATTGTGGGCGCGTCATGCACTGCTGAGCTGATTCAAGATGATCCTGGTGGCCTTGCGAGAGCATTGAGTTTGCCGATTCCAGTGATTCCATTGGAACTTCCTTCGTATCAGAAAAAAGAAAACTGGGGAGCGTCAGAGACTTTTTATCATATTGTTCGCGCACTCGTGTCTGCCGATAGGTCAGTGTCAGCACAGCAGTATCAAGAGAAGCGCATAGCTAATAAGCAGGTAGGACAAAAACCACTTTGTAATATCTTGGGCCCAACCGCTTTAGGATTTAGGAATCGGGATGATGTTCAGGAGATCCAAGGTTTATTGGAATCCATGGGTATCGAGGTAAACGTAGTAGCACCTCTCAATGCATCAGTATTCGATTTAAGTCGAATCTCGGAGGCAGATTTCAACGTATCGCTCTATCCTGAAATTAGTCAATTGACCTGTACTTGGTTGTCTAAAACTTTTGGTCAGCCATTTACAAAGACCATTCCCATTGGCACTAAAGCCACGAAAGCTTTTATTCAGGAAGTAGCTCAATTAGCCAATTTAGATGCTGAAGAAATTCTAGCCAAGCAAGAGGAGAGGGCGCGCTGGTATGCAAAATCAGTGGACTCAACTTATTTAACTGATAAACGCGTATTTATCTTTGGTGATGCAAGTCATGCGATTGCGGCAGCTAAAGTAGCTGCAGAAGAAATTGGTTTTAAGGTGGTTGGCTTAGGAACCTACAGTCGCGAGTTTGCCCGTGAAGTTCGTGAGGCTGCAAAACTTTACGATGTCGAAGCGCTCATTACCGATGACTACCTGGAGGTAGAGCACAAGGTTGCAGAATTAACCCCAGATTTAGTCTTGGGCACGCAGATGGAACGCCATATTGCTAAGCGCTTAGGCGTTCCTTGTGCGGTGATCTCAGCACCCGTACACGTGCAGGATTTCCCTGCACGTTATTCACCTCAGATGGGTTTTGAAGGTGCTAACGTTCTTTTTGATACTTGGATCCATCCTCTGATGATGGGTCTTGAAGAGCATCTCATCATGATGTTCCGTGATGATTTTGAATTCAGCGCAAAAGCGGCGCCATCGCATCTTGGCCATGCTG
>JACCDH010497500.1_pt1 | contig 15286 bp, 14 predicted proteins | sample 7442481 | NCBI WGS metagenome assembly JACCDH01 (sample SAMN15323433, study PRJNA562643) | freshwater metagenome | isolation source: river surface water | place: USA:Blue River Watershed | collected 2017-08-15
TAGGAGCTGAATTGTCTTTTTTCAAAGGAACGCTTGATAAATTAGAAGTGGAAGTGCAAGTGATTCGCGGTTCTAACAACGATTTCAAAAGTGCTGTTGAACCGTTCTTCCGTGAAAACATGAGTGACTCAAGCCGTGTGCAAATTGAGCGCTACTTGACTTCAATGTGGGAAGACATTCGCACGGATATTTCTGCTGATCGAAAAGTGAAAATTGAAAAATTGAACATGATTGCAGACAGTGCTTTCATTCGCAAAGCTGATGATGCCGTAAAATACAAATTGTTGGATGGAACAAAATACCGCGATGAAGTGATTTCATTGATGTCTGAAAAAGTTGGTTTAGACGAAGATGAAGAATTGGAATTAACCGCTTTTGAAAAATACGCGAAGAAAAAATTCTATCAATCGCAAATGTTGGCGAAGTCCGCAAGTCCAAATGTGGCGGTGATTTTAGCTGAAGGAGATGTTTCTGTCGATGGTGATGGATTATCATCTCAACAAATCTGTAAACTATTCCAAGAAGTGCGCAAAAACAAAACCATTAAAACAGTTGTCTTCCGAGTGAATAGTCCAGGAGGAAGTGCATTGGCAAGTGATGAGATTTGGCGTGAAGTAAAACTGACGAATGAGAAAAAGAAAGTAATTGTTTCAATGGGTGATGTGGCTGCTTCTGGTGGTTATTACATTTCTGCTCCTGCAACAGCGATTTTTGCAGAGCCTTCAACGATTACAGGTTCAATTGGTGTTTTCGGAATGATTCCATACACAGGAAAAATGTTACAAAACAAATTGGGAATGACTTTCGATCGTGCTGCAACGAATCAACATTCAGTGATGACAACGAATCGCAAATTGACACCTGAAGAATATTTGTTAGTGCAAGCGGAAGTTGATGATATTTACGATCAATTCTTGAGCAGAGTTGCTGAAGGTCGCGGAATGACAAAAGAACGCGTAAATGAAATTGCACGTGGTCGTGTCTGGACTGGTCGTGATGCCTTAGAAATTGGCTTGGTCGATAAACTTGGAGGAATTCAAGATGCAATTGCGTACGCTGCGAAGAAAGCAAACATTTCTTCTCCAAAAGTATTGTATTACCCCTTGAAAAAGTCGGACAAATGGGGAGAATTGTTTGAACAATTTGAAGAGGAACAAGCAAATGAAATTCATGTTTCTCAGCAAGGTTCTATGCCGCAAGAATTAGTGAACTATTACAATCAGTTAAAAAGCATTGAATCAATGAGTGGTATGCAAATGCGTATGCCATTCGAATTATTGATTCGATAAATCAATCATAAGCTACGGAAAAGGGGAATCGTTTTAACAATTCCCCTTTTTTCTATCCTGTATTTTTGCGCTTGTAGCGTTGCTTTCCGTGTACCCATTTGTATTGGGCTTTTCCTTGCTTAAATGGTTTTTTCAGTGGCTGCATGCGGTAAACAATTCCAGCAGAATGTTGAATGTAATCTGCATTTGAATTATAAATATCATTTACCAAGGCTAATTTCCCAACTGTTTGCAATTGTAAGCCCCAACGTTTTGTCAACCAAAAGTTCATTCCAAAACCTAAATTCACGGATGGATTGAGCGGATTATCGCGCACAGTACGATACGTTACTCCTAAACCACCTGTCAAATACGGATCAAACCATTTCGCTGAAGTTGGCATAAAGCGATTGAAACTGTATTTCACGTGAAAATCTCCTGAAACAAAAATTCCAGAAACTCCGGTTGTATCATTGATTAATTTGCTAGATGAGTAAGTGTTATACGCTACCATTCCTTCTAAGCTCCACCCTTTTCGCAAATATTTATCTGCCGATAAGCGCGAAGGATAAGGTAAGTAATTCCATGAACCTTGGTAATCGAACAAATTTCCGAACGCATTTCCATCATCGTCAATCACACTCCAACTTAATCCAAACATCCAACGATACGGATTCTTCTTACGATTAATCGACGAAGGTTGCGCCCAACTTACGCTGACAACAAACAACAGGACAATCGCACTTATTTGTTTCATTCTTTCCAATTTGAATTTGCGGTAAAATTAAGGAAAAGATTGTTACCTCGCGCTTCTTTGAATTTCACTGAAATACAGGCACAAAAAAAGTCCTCCACAAAATGAAGGACTCTTAAATTATTGTTTTCTTCTAATTAATTCGAAGCCAAAGCAATGAAATCATCGTAAGAAACTTCTTTCTCGTTTAATTTCACTGTGCTTTTGAAGTAGTTTGTCAATTTTTGTTCCGCTAACATGTCGTAAACGCGTGTTGCTTCTTCACGGTTTTGTAACACTTGCATTGCAGAAGCAGTCAATTCTTGATCTTCTGGTGCAGGAATTCCGTATTGTGCGTAGTTGCTTACTAACAATCCTTTAGTGAACTCAATTACTTCAGCATTCTCCAAACGGATTTCGTTTGTTTTGAAAATGTTTCCTTGAATTAATTGCCATTTCAAGTTGTCAGCGTAACTGTTGTATTCGTTTTCAATTTGCTCCATTGAAATTTCTTTTTCGTTCGATAATTTAATCCAACGTTTCAAGAATTCATTTGGCAAATCAACTTTCGTTTTATTTACAAGGTCTTTGTAGATTTCACGTGTTAACAAACGATCTGAATCATTTGCGAACATTCCAGTTAAATCTGTTGCGATGCGCTCTTTCAATTCTTTTTCAGTAGTAACAACGCCAGCACCAAACAATTTATCAAACAAGTCTTGGTTTAAGTCAGCCATTTCCATTTGTTTGATCTCTGTGATTGTCATTTGGAATTTATCTGAAATTGTTGCTAATGCATCTTCAGCAATTCCTAACATTGCAGCTGTATCTTTAGGACCTCTCGAAACTGTAGAAGGTTTAACAACAACTTTGTCGCCTTTCCCTTTTCCGATCAATTCTTTTTTCACTTTTTTGTCTTCCACAAATTCCATTGAAATCGTTGAAGAATGCATGATTCCACCTTCTAAGATTTCACCTGCATCATTTAACTCAACGAATTGTGCCAAGATCATATCTCCCTCACCTACGTTTTCCACAGAAATTAATTTTCCGTATCGACGACGTAAATCTTCCACTTGCTTGTTCAACAATTCATCGTCAATTTTCACTTTTACGTAATCGTATTTGCTTTTATTTGACAATGGAATTTCGAACGTTGGAGCTAAACCAATTTCGTATTCGAATGTGAACGTATCTGGTTGATCAAAGCTTCCAGCAACTTCATTTCCTTCTTTCGGAATTGGGTTTCCTAAAATTTCGATTTTGTTTTCTTCAATGAACTTGTACAAAGAATCGTTCACGATTTTGTTCAATTCTTCAGCCAATACAGCTTTTCCATATTGTTTTTGGATCATTCCGAAAGGCACGTGTCCAGGACGGAAACCAGGAATCTTAGCTGTTTTACGGTATTTCTCTAAAGTTGTTTTTACTTTATCTTGGTAATCAGCAGCTGCGATTTCCACTTTTAATACGGCATTCAATGCATCAACATCTTGACGAATTACGTTCATATCTTTACTTTTTTATCAACTATTTTAAACAAAAATGGCCTCGCTTGAAAAAACGAGACCATTGTTAGTGCGGATGGAGGGACTCGAACCCGCACACCTCTCGGCACTAGATCCTAAGTCTAGCGTGTCTACCAATTTCACCACATCCGCAAATTTATTTCAACACCTTGACAAGCTCGGTGCTTTCGATTAGGTTTCGTTTAACCTACGCCGCTTCTTTCGAATTGGAGTGCAAAGATATTGTTTTATTTTAAATTGAGAAATAATGCGAAAAAAATATTTACGTGAAAATGGATTTTTTGTGGAAAAGTCTTTCTTTCTTTTCACTTTTCCCGTTTAAATTCAAATTACCTTTGCAAAAAGTCTTTTAAGAACATGTTGAGTATCGATCCAAAATCATTGCCAATCCCTAAACTCCATCAGTATTTACTTGGAGCGATTGGTCCTCGTCCGATTGCATTTGCATCGACAATTGACGCTGAAGGAAACCACAATTTGGCTCCGTTTAGCTTTTTCAATGTATTTAGTGCGAATCCTCCAATTTTGATTTTTTCACCGGCACGTTCGGGAAGATCGAATACAACAAAAGACACGTATAATAATGTAAAAATTGTTCCTGAAGTTGTCATCAATGTTGTCAATTACGAAATTGTGCATCAAATGAGTTTGGCAAGTTCACCGTATGCTCCAGGGACAAGTGAGTTTGTAAAGGCTGGCTTCACTCCTCTTGCTTCAGAGAAAATTAAACCAATGCGTGTAGCAGAATCACCAGTTCAATTTGAATGTAAGGTGAATGAAGTGATTGAATTGGGAACTGAAGGCGGCGCTGGAAACTTGATTATTTGTGAAGTCGTTCAGATGCACATCAATGAAGCTGTTTTAGATGAAAATGGAATGATTGATCAGCACAAGATTGATTTAGTTTCTCGTATGGGTGGCAATTGGTATTGTCGTGCTGACGAAAAATCAATGTTTGAAATCGCTAAGCCAATTACGACGTGTGGCATTGGTTACGATCAATTGCCTGCAGACATTAAAGCAAGTACTATATTGACTGGTAACGACTTAGGTCAATTGGGCGGAATCGAAGAAATTCCAAACGAAACCGATGTTAATGAATATAAGCTCTTGGAATTAAGCGAAATCTTTGTATCTTTAGAAGACAATCCTGCTGAATTAGAGATGGCTTTACACAAAAGAGCGAAAGAATTATTAGCAGAAAACAAACTGGAAGAAGCGTGGATGACACTTCTTTCTTTTAACAATGGATAAAACAAAAACAACAACAAAATAATAAAAAACCAATATGTTTAAATTAACCGGAACCGTTAAGGTATTGAACAATACAGTTCAAGTGTCAGAGAAATTTTCGAAAAGAGAATTCGTTGTAACAGATACATCTAGCATGTATCCGCAAGATATTATGTTCCAAGCAACACAAGATAAATGTTCAATGCTAGATGCTGTTCAACCAGGTGAGCAAGTAGAAGTTTCTTTCAACTTACGTGGTCGTGAGTGGACAAGTCCGCAAGGAGAAGTGAAATACTTCAATACGTTAGAAGCATGGAGAATTGAGAAAGTTGGTGCTGCTGCTCCACAAGGAATGCCACAAGGCGGACCATCTGCCATGAATTTAGATCCAATTGCTGCTGCTCCATCTGCTGCAGTGAACGTTGATAGTGAAGACGACGATTTACCTTTCTAATTAGGGAAAACGCAGACATAATGAGCCGAGCAGCAATGTTCGGCTTTTTTGTTTGGATTTAGTGTAATCCGAGTTGGTCTATTTTGTTTCCAATCGATACATCTTTCATCGCAGCTTCCAATTCGTGAAATTGATCTTTTTGAACGGCCGTTTCGAATTGACCATTTTTTAGCAAATGGATTTCGTCGCACGTATCTTTTAAGGTGCTGAAAATATGAGACGAAATCAGCACAATCTTGTTCAAGGATTTTAATTTCAAGATGATTTCTGTAATGATCATGTTGCTTTGAATATCCACTCCATTAAACGGTTCATCAAGAATAAAATACGAGTTGCCTTGCAAAAGCAATCCCGTAATGGCCAATTTCTTTTTCATTCCAGTAGAATAGGTCGAAGCATATTGATCCAATGGCAAATCAAAAATATTTCGCTCATCGATATTGGTTTCTGAAACCAAACGAGCGTTACACAACAATTGGATATATTCTCTTCCTGTGATTTTAGAAAAGAAAAAGGGTTCTGTCAACAACAATCCTAAATGATCTTTTAGCGGTTGTTTGCTGGAAGTAATCGTTCCTTGGTAATTTTCCAATTCTGCTATGCAGCGAAAAAAGGTTGTTTTTCCGGCACCATTTTCCCCAACGATTCCGTATACCTTTCCCTCTTCAAAGCGCAAGGAAACTTGTTTCAAAACGTCATTCGTGCCATAGCTTTTGGACAATTTTTCAATCTGAATCATTTCAAATAAGGTGTTAAGCGCTGTTTAGCTTGATTGTAAAAGAAAGGAATAAACAATAACAAGAGGAACGGTAGCAATAAACTCAATCCCAAAAAGAATACTTGCACCAGTTGAATTTCATTTGGATAAGCCGCATACTTTGCTAAAACAATTGCAATCATAAAGGCATAAGCAGTGAATAAAAGTAAACCAATGTATTCAATCAACGAAGGATAACAGCACGCGAGTAGAATTGCGAGTGGTAGACTTAAAACGCTAACTTGTAGCACCGCGATTATAACCTTTTGACGCAGAAAATCGTGCGCAGAATGATGATGAATCCACACATAAAATTCATTTTCAGGTTGCGTGTAAAATCCCATACAGATGACAAATACAGCGCCAATCGAGAACATGCCCAAGTTGAAGTTATCGACGAATAGTGCAATTCCCATCAAACAATAAATGGCAATAAAAACTACAATTGTTGATCGAAATCCTACAGCGAATTCAAACGGTTGTTTCGAATATGGCGTTGGAATGGTCTTTTGTGAGGCGATTTTAATGTTCACCAACGCGAGGGCAATTGTGCTTGTGAATGTCAAGGCAAGCGCAATCCATTGCTGATAAATAATGAACTCTATTAAACATGGAAGCGCAAGTAGGAAATTTTCAATTAAACGTATTTGTCGAAATTTAATGGTCGTGAAGCATGTTTTCAAAAAATCAGTGCGTTTCGATTCGCCTAAATTCAATTGCAACATCATCACCAAACTAACAAATACATAAGGAGCAAACGAAAAGCGTTCAAAACTTTGATGCACCGCAACAGCCAATGTTACCAGCAACAACACATAAGCAAACCAGGGTTCGAATCCAAGATCTTTGAATCGTCTGTTGAGCAATTTGAATTGAAGTTGTAAATACACTGTTGGATTTGGGATTCGTGATTCGTGATTTGTGATTTGTGATTCGTATTTGTGAGCAACGAATGTATTCATTAATAATGATTCGAAGAATGAATCTGTGATGGATTAACGAAAATTGGGATGAAAGGTGTTTGTGGGATTTGATGATTGAGTTGGTTGTTGGGGGTTGGGTTTAGGTTTGGGTTGGGGATTGGGTTGAACATGGAAATTCGCTAATTTGCAATATTACGAATGAACGTTCATCTTTTAAGGAAATTTAGAATTGGATGCGAAAATAAGAAATTTCTATTCTAAATGAATTTGATAAATCCATAGAGCATTCCCAATTGAACAATGAAAATCAGTAAACCAAATCCCAGTCCTTTTCGACCTGAGCTAATTAATTTACTGAAGCTTACTTTCATTCCAATTGCTCCCATCGCAATGGTTAAAATGATTTTCCCAATCGATTCCATTGTTTCTAAAAAGCTTTCAGGGAAAGTGACAAAAGTTCCCAGAATTGTAATTAAAATAAAACCAATCAAATACCACGGCAACTTAAAATGATCTTTCCAAGATGCAGCTGTTTTTCGGTTGATCAAGAAATTGATAAAAATTAATCCTGGCGTCAACAAAGCAACACGAGCAAGTTTAATTGTAATTGCTGCTTCTCCCGCTTCAGGTCCAACAGTAAATCCAGCTCCTGCAACATTTCCTACTGAATGAAGTGAACCTCCAATCATAAGTCCCATGTCGTTGGCACCCATTCCAACACGCAGTAAAATCATGGGTAAAAAAATCATTCCCAACGTTCCATACAAATTCACAACTGCCATTGAAACGGCTACATCTTCTTTGTCCTTTGTCACGCTAGGTGAAAGTGCTGCGATTGCAGAAGAACCACAGATTGCCGTTCCGAAACCAATCAGCCAACCAGTTGAACCTGTAAAGTTGAATCGTTTTGAAAGAAAAACGGTTAGGAGTAAAAGAACGAATAGCACGACAGCAACAGCAACAAAACTGCCACTTCCAATTTTCGCGATATTCGTATAGTTGATAGCAAAAGCTAAAAAGATAATAGAAAGTTCGAGCAATTTACCGCTTGTAAATGAAATCCCTGAACTAAACACTTCAGGTACTTTCCAACTATTTCCCAAAGCAATACCTAAAATCAGCGCGATCATTACGCTGTTAATTGCACTTGGAGTATACTTTGCCAAAAAAAAGGAAATTATCCCAATGGCCGTAGCCAAGATAATTCCCTTTCCCTCTCTATTTATAATATCTTGCATTATGGCTTCACAACGTTACCTGTCCAACCCGTAATTCCACCTTCAAGGTTATATACTTTTTTGAATCCGTTGTCAATCATGTATTGAGATGCAGATGCGCTGCGACCACCACTACGACAATAAATTACGTATGCTTTTGACTTGTCTAATTTTGCAATTTCAGTAGCGAAAGTGCTTGCCTTGAAATCAATCATCATGTCACATCCTTCGATAACTCCTTGAGCCGTTTCTTCTGGAGTTCGAACATCAATCACAATGGCATTTTGTTCATTCACCGTTTTTTGAAAATTTCCTGCTGTAATGTTTGTGTACGTTCCTCCTGTTTGTGCGCTTTCTGCAGTTGCAGATTCTCCGTTTGCCTCAGTGCTCGAAGCACAGCTTACTGTTGTAAAAACTCCTACTAGTGCTAAAATTGAAAATAAAATTGTCTTCATAGTTAAATTTTAAAATGTTTGACAAACCTAGGGTTTACGAACACTTTCTGTTGTAACAATAGTTACAATCTTGAACAATATACAACAAAAAAGCCCAACATCACTGCTGGGCTCTTCAAAAAAATGATCGAGTATCTTAAGCGATAACTTTCACGTTAACCGCGTTTAATCCTTTTCTTCCTTCTTGTAATTCGAATTCAACTTCGTCTCCGTCGCGAATCTCATCAACTAATCCAGATACGTGTACAAAGTACTCTTTACCTGTTCCTTCTTCATTAATAAAACCAAATCCTTTTGATTCATTGAAGAATTTTACTGTGCCTTTACTCATAATAATGTAATATATAAAGTGCGAAGGTACGTTTATAAAACCGATAAAGTCCTTTTTATTTTTTTTATTGGCAGTCGACGCATTAAAAAACTAAGTATACACTTCATTTACAGCTATTTAAATTCTATTTTATTTTTTACTTTCAACTTAATAGTTTAAAAAACGTAGCTTTAACACTTCTTTACGCATTCAATTGATCTTTTTTTGCGTCTAGATGTAAACGTTTTAAACAATTAATTTTCACAAATGACAAAATCTTTATTATTCGTTGCTGTCGCGACCTTGTTTAGTTTACCCACCGTTTATTCACAGAATGTTAAAACAGAAACCACTCCTTACACATACATTCAACTACCAACCAACCCTTTAGCAAAATCCATCACTGGATATCAATCAACTGTTCAAGCAGTTTATGAAGCTGAAAACCAAAAGAAAAATGCAGCTTATGAAGCAGAAATGGCAGCTGCAGAAGCAGATTACCAACGTGAATTAGCAGCATATCCAGCGAAACAGAAAGCGGCTGAAGATAAATATGCGGCTGAATTAGCTGAGTATGAAAAGAAATCGTTGGCAACGAAAGTCGTTGAAAAACAAATCTTGAATGAAAACAATAAACCAGTAAAACAAGTTCCACCTGCACCATACAAACGTTATGTGGCAAAACCAGTTTTACAACGTTCATATGATTATGCAGCATTAGCCGGAACCTATTTAACATTGGGCGGTTATGAAAACTCATCGATCAATGCTGTGAAAATTGAAGTAACCTTAAATGGATTTGATTATACAAAACCAGTTCAATTAAGTGAAGTAAAAAAGGAAGTTACACGTGTAAATGGTACATCAACTACAAACAACGTAACCTATTACCATGTTGAGTTTACTTATCGTCACACGATGTCGGTAAAAGTAACTTTGCCAGACGGAAAAGAATTGTTTTTCCTTTCTCCACAAGAATTAAACACTTACAAAACGTATAAATCTGCTGAAACTAAAACAAGTCAAACTGTAAACGAAGACCAATTAGTTCAAACGTATGAAGAAAAAATTCTTCAAGAAAACTTGAAATTTATTGGTGATTTAGTGAATGACCGCATTGGATTCAAACCGACAGAACGTCAAGGAAAATTATCATACGTGAAATCAAAAGATGAAACATATGCTGATTTAATGAAAGCATACAACGAAGGAAGTTCAGCTTTGAAAACGTTAAAAGACGATGAAGTTGGTTCTAAAGCAAAATTGATGGCCGTTGCACAAACGTATCAAACTGTCTTGTTGGAATCAAACTTAAATGACAAAAAAGCACGTATTGACAAAGAGGTAACGACAATGATTTATTTCAATTTATTGGAAATTTACTTCGCTACAAGAGATGTTGCTGCGGCAGAAAAAACACTTTCTTCTTTAAACAGCATGGATTTGTCAAATGGTGATCGTAAAGAAAAAGAAGCGATGGAAAAAGTAATCATCGATTTAAAAAAACGTGTTGCTGCTAATGGTCTATAAGAGTTCGAATTTAGAGCTGGAATTTAGAGATAGAATTTAGAGTTAGAGATAGAATTTAGAGTTAGAAATATGAAAATGAATATATCAAAAGGAATTATTGCATTAGGATTGGTATTGGGTTTCAATACATCAGCGCAGGTTACAACAACATTGGGTGGTGAATCTGCCAATTACCAAAAAAAAGGTGCAAATTATTTGAATTTCAATGCTGGCGGGAATCACTACTTTTTCACAAGTACCTTCGAACAAGCGATGATGCAATTCTATTTAGAGTGTTTCAGTGCAAGTGGACAAGTCTTAGCACAAAACAAATTGGAAATCAACGTTGGTGTTTTTAATAATTCGTATAGTATTTCGGATGTTGTAGCCTTAGGCAATAATGTGTATGCAACTGTTGAACACTTGGATAAAGCTGCTGGAAAAAATTCACTTTCTGCGCGATTAATCAGTACAAAAGGAAATGTTGCAACCGAAGAAACTGCATTGTTGAGTATGCCATTTGAAAAAACAATGAATTCTGGTATCAATCATGCTGCCGTTTCACCGAACCAATCAGTTTTGGCAGTTGTTGGTGAAATGCCATTTGTGAAAGAAGAGCCTGCAAAAGTTAAAGTCGCTTTATTCGATGAAAACTTAAAAGAAACTGCTTCACATGATGTTAGTCTTCCAGGAGTTTTAACCAAAAACAGAAACATCGATGTTTATGTAGCGAATGACGGAACTGTATACTTGTTAATGCGCACAACCACAAAAAATGGGGAAATTGCTTTACAAGTATTTCAAATCAACAACGACGGCTCTTTAAAGCAATATGGAATTGAAACAACAGCACCAACTTACATTATTTCCTATACGGCAACAACAAATGCAAGTAATGAATTAATTGTTGCTGGAACAACCTACGAACGCAAAACGGTAACAGTTGGAGAAAAAATGGCGAATGGTGTTTTCTATTTCACGAACAAAGGAAAAGCAGAAAATAGTTTTACATATAGCGAACTTGACGCTCCAGTGGAGAATTTAACAGCTCGTAAGCTATTGGTTAATGAAACGACTATTTTCCTATCTGCGGAAATTTTTAAAGAAGAGAAAATTGTCCCTCCTGCTTCCGCTGCTGGAACTGCGGCTAGTTACGAAACGAATTACAATTACACGCACAAAAACGAGTACGTATTTGGCTTCGATGAAACAGGTGCAAAGAAATTCGAATTAAATGTTGCGAAAGAATTCACAGCACGTGATTTCAATCGTCAGTATCTTTCTGGAGCATTTGTGATCAACGGTAAATTAACACTTGTATACAATGATGCGTCACGAAAATATGAGCAAACAACTTCAAATAATTCAATTGTTCCTGTGATTGTTACCATTACAAACGACGGAATGATGTCATCTCCAATTGTGATGATCGACAAATTGAAATTGCCGTATAACTTCATTTTGTATCCTTCGGTAAGTATGCTTAATGGAGATACAATGCTATTTTTGATGAAGAACAATGACAAATCCCAATTTGTAAGTATGAAATTGAACTAAAACGTACTTTATCATTACCAAATTTTAAGAAAAAGCTGCTTCAACTATGAGGCAGCTTTTTTGTTTGTATGATTTGCAATGCTTGAAACTGAGTAAAATCGGGAGTTTTAAGTAAGATTGTTAACTTGCAAAGTTGCTAAGTTGGAAAATTGTAATGTTGTAATGTTGCTATGTTGTAATGTTGCTATGTTGTCACATTGCAAAGACTAACTATCTAGTCTTCTGATCTTCTAAAATTTTAAGGGTTTGAACTTTGAATATTTGAATATTTGAATATTTGAATATTTGAATATTTGAATTATCACATGATTTTCAAGCCTTTTCCTATCTTTGATAAAACACTCAACATGAAAACGCTTCTTTCACAAATCGCAATCCTATTTATCTCATTCACTTCCTTTTCTCAGCAAGTTCCTTTTTCAATCGGAGTGATCGATTCTATCCATTCCAATATACTCAATGAAACACGGGTTATCAATGTGTATCTACCTCAAAATTATTCTTCAGATTCATCGAAAACCTATAATGTAATTTACTTATTAGACGGTTCCGCAGATGAGGATTTTATTCATGTAGCTGGATTGGTGCAATTCTGCAACTTCGAATGGATCAATCTTCTTCCACCTACCATTGTTGTTGGTATTGCGAATGTTGATCGAAAAAGAGATTTTACCTTTCCTGCAAAAGACAGTATTCTCCCGGAAATCATCCGTGCCTACAATGTTGATTTTTCCTCTGCGGGTGGTTCTGACAAATTCATGTCGTTTATTGAATCAGAATTGCAACCGTTTATCGAGAAAAACTATAAAACCAATTCGAATAAAATGCTGATTGGTCAATCTCTTGGTGGTTTATTGGCAACCGAAATTCTTTACAAAAAACCTCATCTGTTTAATCAATACATGATTATCAGTCCTAGTTTATGGTGGGATTATGAATCATTACTAAATTATGACGCCATAGTCTTACAGTCTTCATTCACACAAAAACTTGAACTATTCGTTGCAGTGGGAAATGAAGGAAAAGTGATGGAAGGCGATGCTAAAAAACTATATAAACAATTAAAAAACAGTAAATCAAGTTCTGTTAGTGTTGATTTCAAATTTCTCGGCAATAAGAACCATGCGACGATTATGCATCAAGCAATATTAAATGGATTTGAAGCATTTAACCAACTTAAAACAATCGAATGAGCGACTTTCTAGATTCAGATTTTCGAGAATCAACTAACGAACCGTTGGAGCGAATTACGGTTAAAACATTCGACACGTCGGTAAATGCTCATCTCTTTCGTATTGAACTCGAAAACGAAGGAATTGAGTCGTTTATTTATGACGAAGAAACCATTACGATGGATCCGCTCCTCTCAAATGCCATCGGTGGAATTAAGGTCAAAATCAATGTAAAGGATATTGAGCGCACAAAGGAATTCCTTGCGAAGCGCGACGAAGAACTGAATCCTCCTTGTCCCAATTGCGGTTCAAAAAAGATCATGACCAATTTTCGATCCTTCAAAAGTGCATCTGGAATTATCTCGGCCATTGCTGCATTTCTGTTTACCATTTTTCCGCCAATGTTTAAAACAGTCAACAAATGCCTCGATTGCAATCATGAATTTGAAAATGAAGATCAGTAATTCTTCCACTTCCACTACGTTCACTGCAATTTCCTTCGTATCTTTGCGCCTTCAAAAATTACACAGATGATTTCAGTTGACAATATTGCAGTAGAATTTAGTGGAACAACTCTTTTTAGTGATGTTTCTTTCGTAATCAATGACAATGACAAAATTGCCTTGATGGGAAAAAACGGCGCTGGAAAATCTACGCTTTTAAAAATTCTTGCTGGAGTCAACAAACCAACTCGCGGAGGAATATCTGCTCCAAAAGATGCTGTCATTGCTTATTTGCCACAGCATTTATTAACGGAAGATGATTGTACTGTTTTTGAAGAAACCTCCAAAGCATTTCAAGCGATTTTCGACATGAAAGACGAAATTGAACGCTTGAATAACGAATTAACCGTACGCACAGATTACGATTCAGATGAGTACATGAAAATCATCGAAACGGTTTCTGAATTGAGTGAAAAATACTATTCCATAGAAGAAATCAACTACGAAGCAGAGGTTGAAAAAGTACTGCAAGGTTTAGGTTTCTTGCGTGAAGATTTTGTTCGTCCGACATCTGAATTCAGTGGTGGATGGAGAATGCGTATCGAGTTAGCTAAAATTTTACTTCAAAAACCAGACTTAATCTTATTGGATGAGCCGACCAATCACATGGACATTGATTCAATTGAATGGTTGGAGGATTTTTTGGTGAATCAAGCAAAAGGAGTTGTTGTTATTTCTCACGATAGAGCTTTTGTCGATAATATTACTTCACGAACAATTGAAGTAACGATGGGACGTATTTACGATTACAAAGCAAAATATTCGCATTACTTAGAATTGCGTAAAGAGCGTCGTGAACAACAACAAAAACAATACGAAGAACAACGTCGTTTTATCGCTGAAACAACTGATTTTATTGACCGTTTCAAAGGAACGTATTCAAAAACCAATCAAGTTCAATCGCGTGTAAAAATGCTAGAGAAGTTGGAAATAATTGAAGTGGATGAAGTCGATTCTTCAGCTTTGCGTTTACGCTTCCCTCCTGCTCCTCGTTCTGGAAACTATCCTGTAACGGTAAAGGAATTGACAAAAAAATACGGTGATCATGTCGTTTTTCAAGATGCATCTTTGACCATTCAGCGAGGTGAAAAAGTAGCGTTTGTTGGAAAGAATGGTGAAGGTAAATCGACCATGATTAAAGCAATCATGAAAGAAATTGACTTTGAAGGAAGTTTAGAACTTGGACACAACGTTCAAATCGGCTACTTTGCTCAAAATCAGGCTTCGTTATTGGATGAGGATTTAAGTATTTTCGAGACGATTGACAACATTGCTGTTGGTGATATTCGTACCAAAATCAAAGATATTCTTGGCGCCTTCATGTTCGGTGGTGATATCTCTGCAAAGAAAGTAAAAGTACTTTCTGGTGGAGAAAAAACGCGATTGGCAATGATTAAACTCTTGCTTCAACCAGTAAACTTGTTAATTCTCGATGAGCCAACGAATCACTTGGACATGAAAACCAAAGACATTATCAAAGATGCCTTACGCGATTTCGACGGAACATTAATTCTTGTTTCGCATGACCGTGATTTCTTGGATGGATTAGCAACGAAAGTGTTTGAATTTGGAAACAAACGCGTGAAAGAACATTTCGAAGACATCAAAGGCTTCATGGCAAAAAAGAAAATCGAACACATGCGCGAGTTTGAGAAGTAGAATTGGA
>JACCDH011341552.1_pt1 | contig 15286 bp, 14 predicted proteins | sample 7442481 | NCBI WGS metagenome assembly JACCDH01 (sample SAMN15323433, study PRJNA562643) | freshwater metagenome | isolation source: river surface water | place: USA:Blue River Watershed | collected 2017-08-15
ATTTCAGAAGAAAGAGGGTCTAATCCTGCAGTGGGTTCATCCAAAATCAATATATCCGGTTGAAATAAAAAAGCTAGACAAGCCCCTACTTTTTGGCGCATTCCACCGGATAGTGTCCCCATTCTTTTATGGTAAATTTCTTTTAAGTGGTATTGTTCAATCAATTCCTCGTCCAAGTTTTTTTGATCTTTTCGGATATCAATCATCATGGATATGACCTCCCCGATACACATGTTTTCTGGATAACGGGTCATTTGTGGCATAAATCCGATTTTTGCTCGATAGGCCCATTGCCCAGTGATATCCTCTCCTTGAAAAATGACTTTCCCTGAATCAGGAATAACCATTTGTAAAATACTTTTAATCAAGGTAGTTTTTCCACTTCCATTGGGACCAATCAAGGCGATGCAAGCACCAGGACGGCATGTAATATGTATGTCTCGAAGTACCTGCTGATTTCCAAAGCGTTTGCTGATATGTTCGGTAATGATCATAATTTGACCGGTTTAATGAGTGGAAATTGATCTTTTAATTGTTCCGGAGTTAAGCTTGGGATTAATTTTTCCGTCTTATCCATTAAGGCAGAAATGAAACTTCGGAACATGATAAGTGTGGTTGGGTTTTTTTCTAAAATGACGGAAAATAAACTAACAGGTCTAAAAGGAATATCCCCAACCTGATCTCGGTTTAGATCATAGCCATCGTATTTATCCCAATAATTACCATTGAAATTGTTTAGGACTAGCGTGCCATTGGTACTCACATCAAAAGTATTGTTCAGGAAATTATTATGATGGATGGTCATGTCTTGGCAACTGGCTTGAATTTTTAGCCCCCAGCCATTATTGGAAAAGGTATTTCGGTTCATTTTTACCCGACTAACCCCTTCTAGGTAAATGCCCGTGGTGTTTTTTGTAAAGTGATTTCCTTGTATGATACCATCTGAAATTTCTTTGAGTAAGATTCCATAGGAGGCATCTCCCCAATTTTGATGAAAGGTATTGTAAAACATGTTGACATGGTTGGAAAACATGACGGCTACCCCAGCACCATTGTTGGTGAAAACATTGGAAATGTAGGTATCATTATTAGAAAACATGAAGTGTAAACCATAACGTAGGTTACGGAAGGAGCGGTTGTTCTTGATGATGGAATGAGTGACAAATTCAAAATAGATCCCATCACGGTGACCCTTTATCACATTATTTTGAATCTGTAAGAAGCTACTATTCCAGCAGTGAATACCATTACCACTTTGTTGTTCTTCAATACCATAGGCGATAATGCGGTTGTTTTTAATGGTACAATGTTTCCCATATTGAACATATATGCCAAAGAAGGAATTGCTTAGTAGGTTATTGAGAATCTGTACGTGCTGAGCATCATATATTTTGATGCCTGCCAAATCTTTTAAACTGGAAATACCGGAGTTGCGAACATGAAAGCCCTGAATCGTCACTTGAGAGGCTTTGATGGAAAGGACTTCGTATTTACCCTCACCGTCCAAAACCGGTAATCCTTGGCCTATGATGCATAAGGATTTATCAACGATGAGGTTGTGTTCATGATATACCCCTTTTTTAACCAAGATGCTATCCCCAGATTGGGCATGTTGGATGGCTTGGGTTAAGGTTGTAAACCTTTCATGTTTTCCTACCTTCCAAGTACTTGCTTGGGCTGAGGGAAGAAACCAAGTGGTTAAAAGGGCTACTATCAGGTAAGTTTTATGGGTAATCATTGGCGAATACTTTCCCAAGTTTTTTCTTCTCCAGCTAAAGCTTGGTTGTTTTTTGTTAATTCATTTTTATCGACAAAAGCAGCAAAATTACCCGCCATAGGGCTTCCCAAGGAAGGACTTGTCATGAAATAGGCTTGGGTGGCAAGGACTAACTCATGTTTACCCGTGTATGTGCTGACATAAATATCTTTGACCTGGATATCCTTATTGATTTGTGTATAACTCAATAGGCATTTCAAATCATCAAAAGGCAAGGTCTTTCCTTGCTGGGTAAGTATGGCAGTGGCGAATCGCAAATCGCTAATGCCCATTTTACAAAAATGACAATGATCTCGACCTAGTTGAATGGGTTTTACTTCAATCGTGCAAGCTTGAAAAAGGAATAACATAGGTAGGAAGAATAAAACTGATCTGGGGCCTTTGGAGATTCTCCATTCCAAAATAACCCCAGTCAGTAACATCAAACCAATACCAATAAATATCCAACCACCCACATCAGGAATGGAATAAGCTCCAAAATTTAAAAGTTGTTTAAACCCTATAAGAGGAGGCTGATAAGCCATACCAGGCACTTGAATGGCGGCATTAGGATCTAAATCATGACCATAATCGTATTCCCATTTCCAGAAGTCTACCATGGCTACGATGCCAAACAAAACAAAGGCTGAAAAGAGAAAATAGAGTATTTTTTTACGATTGACCCAAGCACCAATGAAAAACAAAATGGCAAAACCTACAATGATATAAGGCAATACAGTAAATTCTATAAAGTCCTCTTTGTGCATGGTTTTCATTCCAATGTAGTGGTTTAAGCCATTGATGATATCCACGTTTCCTCGAATATCATTGGCATGAATTTGAAGGCTCAATCCTTCCGGATATTGAGGTGCGTCTAATTCAATTTTCCAGATGGGCAAATAAACGACAAAGGGTAATAATATGGAGGAGATGAACAGCAGTAAGCGTGCTGGTTTTCCCATTTGTTGCGTATTCATGTGTCAGGCAATTTAAACTATTTACTAGGAGGCAATAAAACACCATCAATAACATGTATGATGCCATTGGATGCAGGTACAGAAGCAATGATTGTAGCAGAATTATTTAACATGATTTTACCATTTTTGATGCTCACGGTAACATTGTCGCCATTGACCATACCCAATACTTGTCCATCTTGTAAGTAATCAGCTATTAGTGCAGATACGGTAACATGGTATTGAAGTATATTCTGTAAATCCGCCTTTTTCTCATCCGTCATCAAGGCGGTTAAGGTTGCTTTATCTACTTTATCAAAAGCCGCATTGGTTGGGGCAAAAACAGTAAAAGGTCCTGCGTTGGATAAGGAGGTAACTAAATCCGCTTGTTTTAAAGCGGCCACTAAAGTGCTATGATCCTTGGAACCCACGGCCACTTTCACGACATCTTGTTGAGAATCATCATCTTTGACATTTTCTTGACCACCTGTATTCGCTGTGGTTTCCGTTGAACTGGAAGAAGTATCTGCCTCCGAGCTTGAACATGCTGCTGTGAATAGGAACATAGCAGCTAACATAGTTATGGATAAAACTTTCATAATGGTTCAAATTTTAATGGAAGAAAAGGAGAGTATGGAAAGCCATACTCTCCTGATTGAATTAGTTTTTAGCTATGGGTTTAGTCTTTCCTAAACTAAAGCTTAATGGTACACTACTTCCTTTGGGAGATACTCGGATGTAGCCCGACATTTCTTGATGCAAAGCACTACAGAAGTCAGTACAGTACATAGGGAAGATACCTACCTTATCAGGCTCCCATTTCATGGTTTGGGTTTCACCTGGCATAATTAACAATTCAGCATTGGTGGCACCTTTAATGGCAAATCCATGAGGAACATCCCAATCTTGCTCTAGGTTAGTCACGTGGAAATACACCACATCACCCATTTTAATGCCTTCTATGTTGTCCGGAGCAAAGTGAGAACGAATGGACGTCATGTACACATGAACGACATTTCCTTCCCTGACTACTTTGGCTTGGCCTTCACCTTTGGTTACATACTTGTTCTCATTCTCATTAATCTTGTAGAACTTAATGGAACGGTCTCTCACTAAATCTGCTGAAATAGCTTGGGCATAGTGAGGTTCTCCAATGGTAGGAAAATCCAGAATCATTTCCATTTTATCACCGCTGATGTCGTATAGTTGCGCACTTTGAGTCAACTCAGGGCCAGTAGGCAAGTAGCGATCTTTAGTGATTTTATTATAGGCGATTAGGTATTTTGCGTTTGGTTTCTTGCTGTCTCCTCCTGGGATACATAAGTGACCTACAGAATAGTAAGTTGGCGCACGATCAAGTACTTTCAAATCCTTGATGTTCCACTTAACCACTTCACTAGATACGAAGAAGGTGGTATAGGCATTCCCTTTTCCATCAAATTCAGTGTGCAAAGGTCCTAGACCTGGTTTTTTCACTTCGCCATACAATGCGGCTTCATATTTAATCACTGGTATTCCTTCAAAGCTGCCGTCGAACTGTTTTCCTTCAATGGCTTTCAACATTTTGTCAAAGCTAAATACAGGAATCAAAGCCGCTAATTTTCCAGAACCTACAATGTACTCACCAGTTGGGTCTACGTCACAGCCGTGAGGAGATTTAGGGCAAGGGATGAAATAGCAGATATCTTTTAATGCTTTGGCATCCAAAACCAAGACCTCTTTTTTCATTTCTGAAGTTGCAGTATGCGTTTTCTCGCTGTATTTATTGTGTGCGTATTTAGCTGCTACACGTTTTGCTTTTCCTGCTTTGATGTATTCCTCTGCCTTTTTCCAATTGACTGCCATGATGAAGTCTTTGTCACGCTGAGAAGCATTTACTTCTAAAAGCGTATTGGCTTGTTCAGTATTGTAGCAACTGAAGAAAAACCAACCATTGGATTTGCCTTTTCCGGCATGGCTCAAGTCAAAGTTGACCCCTGGGCATTCAATTTGGAAGGCCAAATCCATTTCACCACTTTCTTTTTTCACCGAGATGAAACTGATATATCCTTTGAAGTTTTCTTTGTAAGTATCAATCGGAATATCACCATTGGCATTATCTGGTGGTACGGAGAAACGTGTACCTGCGACCACATATTCCGTATTTTCTGTAATGAAAGGAGAGGAGTGATTACCAGCACTATTGGGTAATTCAATGATTTCAGCAGTTTTAAAGCTAGCTAAATCAATACGTGCTACGCGTGGAGTGTTATTTGCATTACCAAAAATCCAACGACCATCCACTTCACCATTCGTTTGAGAAAGTTCTGTGTGGTGAAGATCATCCCAAGGAACAAATCCATGGGAGGTGTTTAACATGGGTTTTGTCTCTTCACTGTAGCCATAACCTTTTTCTGGGTCCACAGAAAATACTGGTATAACTCGGAATAAACGACCACTAGGTAGGCCGTAAACACTCATTTGTCCAGAGAAACCTCCTGATACCAGATTGTAAAATTCATCATATTTACCTGGGGCAACATAGGCTTTTTCCGCAGAACCTGAGGAAGAAGCATTTCCTGCATTTTTAGGTTTACAAGATTGAATAGTCAATCCAACAAACATCAAAAGAGCTAGGATTTTGGTTAAATTAGTCTTCATGTGATTAATTATTTGGTTGAAATTTATTTTACGCCGTCGTTTTGACGCATGTACTCATAAAGGGATTTAGCCTCATCATCACTTAAGTTTTGATTCGGCATTCTTACTAAGCATATTTCAAGCTGGGCTTGTGCAGCAGGGTCTTTGTTAATCATTTCATCCGTATTGGTCATGAAATTCAAAATCCATGCAGGAGTATGTCGACTAGTCACGCCTTTCCATCCTGGTCCAACTAATTTTTCATCCGTTAATTTGTGGCAGCTACCACATTTGACATCCGAAGTTGCTTTTCCTTTTTCAGCTAAAGCTTTGTCAAGGGTTGGACTGATGACCACATCGTTGAATTTTCCAGTTCCACGTTTTGGATCATAATCAGGATTTCCTCCAGTGCTTTCAGAGGAGGCAGCTTGAGCACTTGAATCAGCGGAAGCATTCGATCCATCATTACTTCCACAAGAGGTCAGCCAAAGGCTCAGGGCAAGCATCATTGTTACTGTTTTCATTGTATGATTTTTTTGTTGGGACAATATTAGAGCCCAGATTTTTTGAACTTTATGCGTGCAGTCGCAAAGTGGTGGTTTGAGTCTATACGTATATATATAAGGTATGTTAAAATCCTGAAAATCAACGTATTGAGCTGATTTTCAGCCTATTTGGCTAAATGTGATTTTAATCACAAATTGGTATGATTTCGCTCATATTTGAACTCATCAGAATGCGCTTTTTTCGCTAAAATTTTCAATCATGATTGACGAAAAATTGTTGGTTTCTTGGGGAGGTACTTACCGTACTTTAGAAAAAAATGAAACCCTTTTTTCGGAGGGAACCGAATGTCTATTTTATTACCAATTGGTAGAAGGGCAATTGAAATGGGTCAATATTACCGACGATGGTAAGGAGTACTTGCAGCGTTTAATTAATCCAGGAGAAAGCCTAGGAGAAATACCTTTATTTGATGGAGGGAGCTATGTTTCATCCTCCATCGCTTTAGTAAAATCCACCGTTATCCGATTACCTAAATCAAGTTTTCAAGACCTATTAAAAGATCATCCTGAAATTCATTTTGAATTGACGAAAAGATTAGCTCAATACCTGCGATTTAAGTTCTTTTTATTAAAAGAAATGACCAGCAATGAGCCTGAAAAATTGGTATTTGCCGTTTTAAATTATTTAAAAGATACCCAGCAATATGTTTCTCTAGATGATCATTTAGTGCATTTGACGCGTCAACAGATAGCTGATTTAACGGGTTTGAGAGTAGAAACAGTCATACGTGTAATTCGAAATTTACATGTGGAGGGCAAATTGAAAATTGAAAATCGAAAAGTCTTTTTGTTTGAATAAGTACAGGGTATGAAAGGGAAGGGTGTCAATTTTTGGGTGCAAATAGCTTTATTTAATCTAGTGGTAGTAGCCATGTTAGGGGTAATGCTGCGCTATAAAATTGCCTTCTCGTTTCCTGTCATTCATCAAAAACACCTACTGCATGGGCACTCCCATTTTGCTTTTTCCGCTTGGGTAAGTCAAATGATCATGACTTTGTTAGCATTTAGTTTGCAAGAAAGAAATCAAGGAAAAGAACCATTTGTATATAAAAATTTACTTGGATGGAACACCTTGGCAGCATTTTTCATGCTATTTGCCTTTGTTTACCAGGGATATGGACCCTTTTCCATCTTTTTCTCCACCCTTAGTACAGCCATCAATTTTTTATTTTGCTTTCGGGTTTGGTCGTTTATGCGCCGTTCTTTATCATCTACCGTAGGGGATTATTATATAAAAGCCAGCATTATTTTTAATGTTCTATCCTCTTTGGGGACCATTTTTTTGGCCTACTTGATGTCCAATAAAATCAATAACCCAGAGAAATACTTAGCATCGGTATATTACTATTTACATTTTCAATACAATGGCTATTTTATCTTTTCTTGCTTAGGTCTTTTTACCTACTTTTTAGATCAAATAGGGGTTAAAATAGCCCATTCACGACGCGTATTTTGGCTATTTTCAGTAAGCTTACCCTTCGCTTATTTATTGTCCATCATGTGGGCTAAACTGCCCTTCTTCGTGTACATAATATTGGTTATTGCGGCCATCATTCAGTTTATAACCTGGTTTTATTGGCTTTTTCAAGTCAAGAAAAATCAGCACAAAATTTTACAAGAAGTATCAGGTTTGGTCCTTTTTTTATGGATTTTAGCGGCTTTGGCTGCCAGCTTGAAATTTAGTCTGCAATTATTGTCCATTATCCCAAGTCTAAGTGAATATGCTTTTGGATTTAGGCCAGTAGTTATTGCTTACTTGCACTTGGTTCTTTTAGGCGTAATTAGCCTATTTGTATTGGGCTATGCCTTGTGGAAAAAGTATATTTATTTTAATCGTTTCTTAGTCGCTGCAGTTGGATTATTTATAGCCGGCATTTTATTCAATGAACTCATTTTAATGTTACAAGGGATGAGTTTTCTGAATTTAGTTCAGATTCCTTATAGTAATAAAATTCTGTTTGGAGTGGCTATTTTAATGTTTTTAGGTACACTTGGAATATGGTTGAGTCAAAAAATGAAACAAAATTTAATCTAGAATTTTCGATGTATATCTACCTGTAAAAGTATAATTTTGCGAATCAACATGAATCGAATCATTGCCATCATTTTACTGCTTGCCATTCAATTGCCTCTGATGAGTCAATGGGCATCTGTGGCATATTTTCAGGTGAATAGGAATTATATCGCTAAAAATCTGTGCGAAAATAGAGATAAGCCAAAATTGAATTGTAATGGACAATGTTATCTGGCTAAAAAATTAAAAGCCGCAGAAGATAAAGAGCAAAAATCGAATTCCCAGCGTTTGGAAAAAATGCCTGAAATTCAATTAACTTGTCAAGCGTTTTCCCGTTTAACATTCGAAGTTTCGTTATCTGATGTTTCAGAGGATCATTTTCCTGCGGCTTCCATGTCTGTTCAGTCTTCTCTTCATCTGCCTTTTCACCCTCCACGCCATTGCTAATTTCTTGATTTTAAGGCTTGAATAAATTATTCAAGCTTATTTTCTCATGTAAATTAGTTTAAAATGAAAGCTTTATTCTTAGCGTTCTTTTGCTTGCTGGCTTTAGCAAGCAATGCCCAACAACGTACTTTTAAAATTCTAAATGCCAATACTCAAGAGCCCATTATTGGAGCCTTATTGTCTCATGACAATAAAATCATCGCATTAAGTAATGAACGAGGAGAGTTTGTTCTACGTTATCTTCAGTCCTCTGAGGAATATGTAATTTCCTCCTTAGGCTTTCAAGCCTTAAAATTGAAAGGAACAGATTTCAATTCCATCATTCAGCTGGAAGAAGCTTCTACGGATTTAACGGCCGTGCTTGTTACTGCCTCCCGACAAGCCGCGGTTCGAACAGAAACTCCCGTAGCAATCCATAAAATTAGCTCGACTTTATTGCAAGATACCAAAGCCATACAGTTGACAGAAATCATCAATAAAGTACCAGGAGTGGTCATGTTGAACTACAACAATGAACAACATGCCATGGGTATTCGTCAGCCTTTTGGGACTTCACCCTATTTTTTATACATGGAAGATGGCCTTCCATTGCGTCCGCTAGGTGTATTTAATCATAATGCCCTTATTGAAACCAATTTACAGGGTCTAAATTCTATAGAAGTAATCAAAGGCCCAGCCTCTTCTTTATATGGACCTGAAGCTGTTGGTGGTGCTATTAATCTAATCAGTAAAATGGCCCCGGGTATACCTACCGCATCCATTGGTTTTCAAGCAGATGAATGGGGATATGCAAGAACTCAATTCACATCAGGTGGCCCATTCAGTAAAAAATGGGCTTTGATGACTGGTGGGTATGTTGCCCGACAAAAAAATGCTTGGGCTTCCAATTCTGATTTTGATAAGTCTTCCATTAATATTCGCTTGGATTACCAGATTTCTCCTCATACCAAATTGTGGTCTTCCTTTGCGTATAACGACTATTTTTCACAAACAGGTGGAAATATTGATAGCTTAGGATATTATTCTAGAAGCTATAAAAGCCCCGCTGATTTTACCTATAGAAGTTCTTTTTCTACTCGCTCAAGAATTACATTGGAGCATAAAGAATCCAATAATTCATTTTCTAGTTTAACGGCATTTTATCGGGATAATGCTTTAGGTCAAATTCCTGCTTATAGCATTGCATGGACCGCACCATCCACAAGTGCTTCTGGCCAAATCAATTCGAATAGTTTTACTAGTTTAGGAATCATGGGTCAGCACAGCAGACAATTCACATGGCTTGATTCCAAAATCATTTTTGGTTTTCTATTTGATAGATCTCCCAATACCTATTGGGCTTATAAAATCAATTTAACTGCAACCCTTCGACCAGATAAAAAATCCGTTGAGCATTATGAAATCGCTCAGTTATTGCCTACTACATATTTATCTAATTATCAGGCGATTATTTGGAATAAAGCCTTGTATGCCCAATGGGATATTCATCCTCTAGAGCAATTACGTATTTCTTTGGGCGGCAGATTGGACGATATGTCATTTGATTATAGCAACTATATGGATCAAAGTACTGGAAATAAGTCATATACCCAGTTCTCACCCAAAATTGGCATGACTTATGAAGCCAATCAACATGTAGGCTTTTATGCCAATTATTCTAAAGGTTTTTCGCCACCAGCTTTGTCGGCAGTATTTAGATTAAGACCTGCTGCGCAAGCAATTTCTACTGGGGAAAAATTTTATTTGAGCATAGATCCAGCTGTTTTTGATAATTACGAAGTGGGAGGATGGGCTTCATTATTTCAATCTAAAGTATTTCTTGATTACTCGATTTATCGTTTATATGGCCAAAATGAATTGTTAGGTATTCGTCAACCCGATAATTCTACCGATTACCAAAGTGCAGGGAAAACGCTTCATGAAGGAATTGAATATGCCATTTCATTTCGCCCAAACAATCAGTGGAATTTACGATTGGGTGCTACCAATGCTCGCCACATTTTTGTAGATTTAGTTTTAAGTCAAAAAGCAAGTGATGCCTTAAAAAATGTCAATAATAAAGAAATGCCTCAAGCCCCACATTTCATTGCCAATGTAGAAATCAGCTATAAACCCAATTGGGTTAAAGGTGCTCGAGTAGCTTTGGAATGGCAAAGAATTAGTTCATGGTATCAAAATCAAGTGAATACGGTTGCTTACTCCGATGCTGGTTTTGCAGGGCTTCCAGGAGTTTCTGTATTGAATGTACGACTAGCTTATCAAAGGAAAGCTTATCAGGTTTTTATGAATGTGATGAATCTGAGTAATGAATTATACGCAAACTCGGCTAGTAGAGGAAATAATGCCCAGGATAAAAGTACTTATACTCCTGCGGCACCTAGAACTATCAATATGGGATTACAAGTGGATATATCTTCATTATTTAAATTGAAATGATTATGAAATTTTCTTTATGTATATCCATGATTTTGTTAACCTATTTGTGTGCAGGGCAACAAATCTCTAGTCCGAATCGACAAGCCATGGATCCATCTTTTTCGACTAAGGCAGATGGAAGTATTGTGCTCTCTTGGGTCGAGAAACAAGGGGATTCGACGCTGTTTTTTCGAAAAGTTTGGGATAAGTCTAGTCAAACCTGGTCCGTTAACGAGTTTATACCGATTCATCCACATGCATCAACGCATGCAGAAGGAATGCCCAAATTGTCATATAAGGCAGATGGAACTTGTATTTTATTATTTGAAGTAAATAAACCAAGTGAAAAGTCCCGATTTAGTGGGGACTTATTTTATGCTATGGAAATACAAGGGAATTGGTCTAAAGCACAGACCATTCATCGAGATACGACCGCTGGATTGAGTCATTCTTTTGGCAAGACATTTCCTTTGGCTAATGGACAAGTTGGTGCACTATGGCTGGATGTGAAGTTTGGACCCAAAGGCAGGACATTGGTGTTTGCTGAGACTTCCGACGGAATGGGATTTGGAGAAATGAAGGTTTTGGATAAACAAACCTGTGAATGTTGTCGAATTGATGCACTAGCCGATAAAGATGGCAAAATTGATTTGATCTATCGAGATTTGAATGATCAAGGAGAAAGGGATATGGCCTACATCCATTCCAGCGACTTTGGAAAGACATTTTCACAACCTGTTACCTGGATGGCGGATCATTGGCAAGTTAATGCCTGTCCACATGCAGGACCTAGTTTAGTAAGAGGACCACATAGTTTAGAAGCTACATGGTATACAGGTGCCAGTAGCGGTTCCGGAATTAAGTGGGCTTACCAAAATAAAAAAGATTTGATTTTGCATTTGAAAGGAGATAAATACCGACAAGCTCAACTAGCCTCGAATTCAAAAGGAGAGGTGGCTTTGGTCTATGCTCAAATTAAACAAGAAGGTGAGCGTTATTTTAAACAAATTGGGATGTATATCAAGGATAAACAAGGAAAATTAAGGCATCAAATACTTTCTAATCCCTCTGCTGATTGTTCTTATCCTGCCATACAATGGAATGGAAAATACTGGTTAGTCGCCTATGAGTCTTGGAAAGGAGAAGAGCGGTTGATTGAAGTAAAAAAGGTAAATTAAGGTTTTATTTCAAATAGAAAGCCCTAGCAATGGCCGGGGCTTTCTTATGTTTATTAGTCTGTTGAATGAAATATTAATAGGTGAATCGAAGCGTGACACCATAAGTAGCTGGATCGCCCAATACAGCTGCATAATGTCCAGCACTTCCTGCTGCTGGTAATAATTGCTCAAAGTAATCACGATCTAAGATATTTCTTCCCCAAAGTAAAACGGAGAATCCATTTGAAGCACGGAAACCAATTCGACCATTGACCAAGTTATATCCAGAAATATTTAGGTATTGCGAGGGTGATGCACTTGATGAGAAAGTAGAACGAGCGTAAGTGTCTAGGCCAATGAAATAATTACCTTTTAAGGATAAGAATTTACCCGAATTGATATATTCTCCACTCAAGGAACCAGCCCATTTAGAGATACCAGGTAATTCACCACCTGAAACATCTTTAAATGCGGATGTTCCGCCTGTTTCTTCCAAAGGTACTGGTGCATTTTTGAAAGATACGTAAATGTGGATATTCCGCTACAAAGTACCCCACTAAGCAACGTTTAACCGTCATTTCTTTTAAGTTTGATCTATAATCAAACTTACTTTTTATGGCAAATAAACTACTTAGTATGCATAAGATTAGACAGATCCTGTTATTTCTCGACCGAGGCGTTTCACTACGAATCATCGAAAAGGAAGTTAAAATTACCCGCAAGACCATTGCTCATTACCGCAAGAAGTTGCTCTAAACGGGAGTTGACTTTACTGAACTGTTAAAACAATCCGATCAGCAACTAGAGCAATTAATGGGCTTAACTAAGCCTCTTCTAATTGAGGAAGAAGACCCTAGAAAAGTTCATTTCAATAGCTTGAGTGATTATTTCCATCAAGAACTAAGTAAAACCGGAGTTACTCGGCTACTGCTTTGGCAGGAATATATCCGTGAATATCCACAAGGGTTCCAATACTCTCGTTTTTGTGAGCTGTTACAACTTCATATCCGGTTAAATGATGCGGTCATGCATTTTGTGCATCAACCGGCGACGCTATTAGAAGTCGACTTTGCAGGTGATATGCTACATTATGTAGATGCTTCTACTGGGGAGTAAATTGCTTGTCCTGTGTATGTTGCCGTACTCCCTTTTAGCGGCTAAGGATATATAGAGGCTTTAGCTAATGCGAGGCTAGAACAAGTACTGAAAGCGTTAAATAATACGCTGGATTACTTTTCGGGTGTTCCCAAGAGTGTTAAATCAGATAACATGCGTCAGTGGGTATCCAAAAGCTGGAAATACGAACCTACATTTCCAGCGATGCTAGAGTCGTGGGCTAACCATAATAACATTGCGTTATTGGCTGCTCGTCCCTATAAGCCTAAGGATAAACCTACGGTAGAGAACCAGGTTAAAATCTTTTATAGGCGCATATATGCCACGCTGCGTCAAGAGTTGTTTGATACCCAAGAAAAAGAATGGCTGCAGCCTTTGCCCGCATCGGTTTATAGCATAAAACATTACACTAAAGCCAAAGTCCAAAAACATTACCATGTGCTAATCGGCGAAGACTGGCACTTTTATTCGGTTCCTTACCGCTACATAGGAAAGGAAGTTCGCATCATTTATTGTACCAGCCAAGTAGAAATATACCATGACGGGCAACGAATAGCTGTCCATTGCAGAAACTACACCAGCCACGGTTATACTACCATCAAAGAGCATATGCCTGAGCGACATCAGGCCATTAGTCGCCAACGGGGTTGGAGCCCTGAATATTACCTAAAAAAGGCAGAACAAAACGGTCCGCATACGTTAGAGTACTTCAAAAAAGTAATGGATAGCAAACTAGTAATCGACCAATCCTATACGGCTTGTTTAGGTTTGCTAAGATTGATAGATGGCTATGGTTGCTTGCGCATGGAGGCGGCTTGCAAAAGAGGTTTACAAGGCCAAAAGTTCAGCTATGGAGCCATCAAGAATATCCTAGAGAATAATATGGATAGGCAGCAAGAAGAGGAAAACTCCACCTTTCGCCTTCCTATACATACTAATCTTAGAGGCCCCGAAGCTTATAATTAATTCCCTACACTTAAAATATCACCTAATCCCCTTTCAAAATGAACACACAAAACACCGTTGATCAACTTAACACCCTTAAGTTAACGGGTATGGCTAAGCGCTATGAAGCCACCTTATCACTGCCTATTCATGACTTGCAGGACGTGCATACCCTAGTGGGAAGCATTACGCAAGCAGAAGTAGAGTACCGCCAGCACGCTAGGACCCAAAAGTACCTTAAGGCCAGCAAACTGCGCTATAATGCTTTACCAGAAGATATTATCTGCAATGCAGAAAGAGGTATCACTAGAGAACAAATACTTCGCCTATCAGATGGCATGTTTATCGAAAAAGCCGAGAACGTACTTATAACGGGAGCTACAGGGTGTGGCAAATCTTTTCTTGCTTGTGCCTTGGGTCGGAGTTCTTGTTTATTAGGCTACCGAACTCAATACTTCAGCATGAATAAATTCTTAGAAGCCCTTGCTCAAGTTAGGCTGGATGGATCGTATTTAAAATGGATCAAAACAATAGCGGCAAACAAGCTACTGATCCTAGACGATTTTGGATTAAAAGCACTTAGCAATGATGCCAGAATAGCGCTTCTAGACATCCTAGAAGATCGATATGGAGTGGGCGCCACTATTATTACTTCGCAGCTACCCGTAGACAGCTGGTATAACTTTATTGATGAACCCACACTAGCGGATGCAATTATGGACAGATTGGCAGCTTCTGCACACAGAATTGCGCTAACTGGAAAGTCTTTGAGAAAGAAAAAAAATCACTAATTTTGAAAAACCCACGTTAGCTTAGTGGAAAACAAAGGCTGAAAAAGTGGGGTACTTTGCTCCGGAATAAATGGCGTACTTTCGAGCGGAACGCTGGGGTACTTTCGTCGGAATATCTACAAATGTTTTAGCCTTGCAGATGAGCAAAAGGCTCAACTAGTACATCTAATGAACCAGCTAATGGTTACTGTTTTGGTGACTGTGCACGATTACCCAACAAAAAACCCCCTTAATTTTCATTAAGAGGGTCGTTTTAAATAAGGTGGTGGTCGCGTAGGGATTCGAACCCCAAACCTTCTCATCCGTAGTGAGATGCTCTATCCAATTGAGCTACGCAACCATTGCCCTTTCGGGATTGCAAAGGTAGAATTTCTTTAGCAAAATGAAAAACTATCCTCTAAAATTTTCTAAAAATTATTTCCCTTTAAAGTGAGGAGCCCTTTTCTGCATAAAAGCCATCACCCCCTCCGCGAAATCTTCGCTTTGTCCTAGAATCGTTTGCTC
>JACCDH010128261.1_pt1 | contig 15283 bp, 11 predicted proteins | sample 7442481 | NCBI WGS metagenome assembly JACCDH01 (sample SAMN15323433, study PRJNA562643) | freshwater metagenome | isolation source: river surface water | place: USA:Blue River Watershed | collected 2017-08-15
AATCCAGAAAAAATTGATTTATTAATTGTGTATAGATACAGTGATAATTTAAAAGATAATCAAAAAACATTACAACAGGAAACAAAATTATATGAGGTTTTAAGTTTATTTGAAATACAAAAAAAAGATTTGGTTTTAGATAATTTGACTGCAACTGGCTGGGGAGGTTTATATAAAGTAGAAAACAATTCTGTTTCAATAAGTAAATCCTATCGATTAACTATTTCTAATCTTAATATCATAGATAGCTTAATCTACAAATTAATTAAAACTGGAGCGGATAATGTTACAATTGTTAATTTAGAAAATTCGAAATTAGAAGAATATAAACAAGTTGCGATTAATAAAGCTTTAGAAAACGCAAAATTAAAGGCACAAACTATTTCATCTAACTTAGGCGTTAACCTTTCTAATCCTATTTCTGTAATTGAAATTTTTCCAACTAAAACTATTCAAAATAATGATTCCCGTCAATATTATGATAAAGTAGGAAATACAATTAACGGACGTTCAAATTTTCAGGATTTTGACATCGAAACACTGAATATGCGTAAAATCAAAATTTATTCAACCTTTGATGTTGAGTATGAAATTAAATAAAAAAAAGTTGCTTTAATCCATTATCACAACTCACCGCGTTCGATTTTTTGCACGATGTCTTCTATCATCCAGTCGTCTTCTTGGGGGTTGTAATCCGATTTTAAATTTTGACCGAAAATTAAAGCCAAACCTTGCCACATGGTTGCGGAGGTTTTGCCGCGAAGTTCTTTAACCAATTCATACGAAGTTTTACCTGTTTCTCTGTCGATTAACTTCAATAAAATTTTACCTTGTGTAATGGTTAATTTTTTAAGTTCATCACCATATTTTTCCTTGATGGCTTTTTCAACATTTTTCATGATTTTTCGGCGCGCTTTATCATCTTTAGCCGCCAATAATTCGCCTTCGTATTCTTTTAATTTGTTACCCGCTAATTTGGCATAAGGATATACTTTTTTTACATACAAGGTTAACCTATCGTAGCGTTTAATTTGTTGTTTAGTAAGTGGTTTTCTTTTTTGTCGATTATTGATAACCACTACAGGTAAATCCACAATTACAATAGTATCACCATTTTGCACATAATATCTATAGTATCCCCCATCTGGTTTTTGTGCAAAACCAAAAATGGAAGAAAGCAAACATACCAAAAGCAAAATTTTGCGAAATACCATGCTTAAATAATTAGGAAATTAGGCAAAAATATCGTTGGAAACCATAGTTTTAACCACCAATTAATAATTTTGTTTATAAAACGCGTAGTATTTTTCTACCTCTTTAAATTTCACTAAAGTTTTAAGATTATTTTCGGTGATAGGGAAATATCTATTTCCTAAAGTATTGTATTTAGATAAAACTTTTTGAGTAATTAAAGTGTGGTAATTTTTAACTTCTTCATTCGTATTAAAAAACTTAATTTCGATAACTTTTTCGGTATCGGAGTAAGTAGTTTGTTCCATATTTAATTTAATTTGAGGGAAATATTGTTGGTTAAAAAACTGAATTTCTTGTTGTATTTTATCCAAATCTATACCGTTAGTGGAAGAGATAATAGCATACATTTGCGTTAAATTTTCCACCGCAGTAAATTGCTTTTGTTTAGCTTCCTCTTTAACAATCCATTCCATTTCGGCATCCTTATTACTTTGTATTCTTTTAACAATAGCATACACTTTGCCCGAGATACTGCTATCATCATATTGGGTTTGTAACAATAAAATTTCTTCTTCAAAAATTTTAGCGCCTTTTAGTTTTCCTATTGCAAAAGTTTTAAGTAAAGCAAATTCTGGTGTGATGGGGTTATCGGGATTATCGTTGATAATTTGAATACAATTTTCCACCACTGCATCGTAATTTTTTTGACTGTACAATACTAAAACTTTAGCGTATAAATCGTTCATTTTATTTTTCAAGCCCTCTTCTTGCTCAATTTTATTAGGATTTTGAACTAAATCGGCATATTTAGTATCGTTGTGATTTTTTAAAATATCCATTTTAATTTTGTCCGATTCTATAAAATCTTTTTGTTCGATGTAACTTCTGTACAATTGATATTTAGCAACAGCAATTTCTTCCCCATCGTTAAATTCGGTTATAAAACGTTTAAAATATTTGTTCGATTCTGGAATGTCTTTAAGTTTAAACTTGTAAATTTCGGCAACATTGTAAATAGATTTTTTTAAAACAGAATTAACCGCAGCAATTTCCTCGGGTGTTTTTGGGATTTTCGCAAAATAATATTCGGGATTATATTTTTCGTTGTTAGGAATTTCGGCAGTTGGAGTGGTTGCATTTTCGGTATTGGCATTAAAATTAGTAGTCTCTGTTTTTTTACTTCTTCGCCAATGGTCCTCTAATTTCCTAGTTCCCCAAATTTTAACAAAATCGTTATACGCTTTGGGTAAGGTTTCTACATTATCAAAAATCCAAGTAGAACCTGTACTGGTAAATGTATTGGGAATAACAGCATTATTGGCTTGTTGTACTGCAATTTCTTGTTTTAATTTTTCCTGAGCAATTTTATCGTTTTCCAATTTTTTCATTTGCTCAATTTGTTTTTCAATTACCTGATACTTTTCCATATCGCTCATTTTAGATAATCGTAACAAGCTATCTTGTAAATTTATACTATTTAAACCTTCCATCAACTCGGTTAAGCTATTGGTTTTTAAAACAATATCATCGTAATTTGGATACGTTGTAGGTAAAGTTTTTAGGGAGCTATCCAAATAAGTATAAGCATTTTTATAATTTTTAAGTTCAAAATAATAATTACCCAATTCCAAATACGACAAAGCCTTTTGTTTAGGGTTGTTTACACTTTTCCAAGCCGATAATTTAAAATTTTCGATAGCTTTTTCTTCCTCCAAATTTTGGCGATGAATTTTAGCTTTAACATAATAAATTTGGTCTAAAAATTCCTTATTTTTTTTATCCTGAATCATTTTCTCTAGTAAATCCAAGGATTTAGTTTTGGATGTTTTTTGAAAAGTTAAAGCATAATTTAATTTAGCCTGAAATCCTAAGTTAAAATCCAAGGATTTTTTTGCCACAATATCATACAATTGTGCCGCCTTATTTTCGTCGCCTTTTAACTGATAAATTTGTGCAGATATAAAAATTAAACGTTGTTTAGTGCGTTTATTTTTTTCGGTTTCTAAAGCTTTATCTAAATGTTCCAAGGTTTTACTATAATTTTTATCCGCTAAATAAAACTCAGCCCTAATTTGATTGTATAAACTTTGTAAGCTTTTAGGAAATTCGGGATCTTCCTCAATTAAAGTTTTTTTAGCCTCAAAATCTACAATATTTTTATCGTAATAATAACAACGTAATAGGTACAATACTGCTTTAAAATAGGTTTTGTTTTTAGGATAGGTTTTTAAGTGATATTTAAGCGTTTGTATTGCCGCCGAATAATCTTTTTTATAAAACTGTGCACGTCCCATTAACAAAGAGCAATCATCAATCATTTTATTCACTTCCACTTCTTCTTTATCAATTTTGAATACCATAGAGTGTTTATCGCGCATTTTTGCTGCTTTTTTTACTGCACGATCCAATAATGCACTTTGAGCCGTTACAATTTCTGGTGTTCCGGTTTTAAAAACAGGTAAAATTTCGGTATAATCATCCACATGATTTTTTTGGATATTGTTGTAAGCCTCTTTTAAAGCCTCGTTACCATGGAAATACCCATTAAATTTTACAGTTGTGTAATGATACAATTTATTAGGAATAGCATTTTTGTTGGTTCTACACGAACTAACAAAAGCTATCAATACAACAAATATGGCAATGTGTTTAAGCAAAATAGTACAATAAAACTAGTTAACTCGATAAAGGTAAAAAAATTATATAAAAACTTATAAATTTTTCATGATTTGTAAGCTTTTGGTTTATTTTGATTGAATTTTTTGAGGATATTAAGTGATAATAATCCGAATAAAACGGCTATTATTATGTTTGCTAATAACATATAAATTACATTTAAATTAGCTATATAACGCTTGGGCTATAGACTAAAAGTTAGAATAATTATATAAATCAACAATACTTTTACGCAAATCAATAATTATTCAAAAAACATATATCATGCAAACAAAAAAAGCATTTACTACTGCATAAATCTTTGTTGAATATATAAATTATACCAACGATCCAATAAAACACCCCGAAACGGATGAAAGATGATTTGAGCATTTGTTGTAAATTCAAAATATCTAAGAGTCTAAAAATTAATGTTTTTTATTTTTTTGACAGTTATAATTTTTTTTATACCTTGCAACACCTTACTTAACTATTACTATCTAATTATTTCATTTTTCAAACATAAATTAAACAAATTATAAAATATACTATGACTTTTTCGTAAATAAACACGAATAAAGAGAACATGGTTATTTTCCAATTAAAAATTAAAATATCAAATGAAATCAAAAAAAATAATTTTAGGAGCTTTATTTACAGCTATAAACTCATTTGTTTTTGCTGCTAATTTTTATTGGGTTGGTGGTACTGGCAATTGGAGTGATTATAGTAATCATTGGGCTACTACTTCTGGAGGTGCTTCATTTCATTCGAATGCGCCAACTGTATCAGACAATGTTTTCTTTGACGCAAGTTCTGGAGGGGGTACAGTTTCTTTAGATACTGATGGAACTTGTGCTTCAATAACTATTTCTTCAGGACAAACTTTGGCTGTAGTATCGAATACTTTTAGTGTAACTGGCAATGCTACAATTGCAGGTACGATTTCCTTATCAACCGGAACAATAGATGTTGATGGCACATTTGATGCTACTGGTGGTACAATTACTTTTTTAGGAACAGGAAATCTGAATTTAGGTGGTGCAACAATTACAAGTTTAGGTACATTAACAAATACAGTTGGTACCGTAACTTATGATCGAGCAGGAGATCAAACCATTGTTGAGGATATATATTTTAACTTAAAAATTAGTGGTACAGGAATTAAATCAATAGTTGGAACAACTACTCAATTGTATGGCTCAGGTTTATTAACAGTTGAATCTGGAGCTACACTTGCTATTGGTGATAATGAATTAAAAAGAAATACTGCTTCTTCTAATTCGGCAGCTGGTTCTTCTATCTATGGTACTGTTACCATAAATAATGGCTTATGGACAACTACTTTTGGGGAAACTCAACAATTAACTTCAACAGGAGGAACTATTACTTGTACTGGAACTGGAACTATTAGACATTTAGCTTCAACTACTCCCGACTTTGGAACATTTACAGCAGGGAACGGAACTGTACAATATAACAGAGCTGGAGATCAAAACATTGCATCTTCTCCTACATATTATAATTTATTATTAAGTGGAAGCACAAAATCGTTAATTGGTACTACTAATGTAACAAATGATTTAACCAATTCTGGGGCACTTAATTTAGATACTTATACTTTAACTGTAGATGGAACTACTACTAATAGTGGATCAATAACTGTTTATGAAGCTTTAACATTAAATGGCGATTTTGTAAATAACGGTACTTTAACATTAAAATCAGATGTTTCCGGTACAGCAACTTTATTACTAAGTGGTAACTTAACTGGAAGTGGTTCAACTACCGTAGAGCAATATTTAGCAGGAGGAAGTCGTAACTACTACTTAGGTTCACCAATTTCTAGTTCAACAGGGGTGGTTTTTGATAATACCAACGAAAGTAAATTTTACCACAATGCTTCCGATCAACGATATTATACTTTAGCGGATGGGGACGCTTTAAATGTACTTCAAGGTTATGTATATCGTTCGGCAGATGTTAATACTTTGGAGTTTACAGGCACATTAAATAATGGCGCACTAAGTAACAACAGTTTACCTAGAGTGGGTACAAGTAATCCTTATCGAGGTTATAATTTAGTATCTAATCCTTATCCTTCTTTTATCGATTGGAAAGCTGTTACAAAAACAAATTTAGAATCTTCTATGTGGTTTAGAACGCATGACGGTGCGAATAATGTTTTTGATACCTATAATGCAACATCAGAAATTGGAACCAACAACAACGGTGGTGGCGCTGTTACAGAATTTATTCCGCCTATGCAAGGTTTTTGGGTTCGTGTGGATGCGGATGGAAATACAGGACAAATTGCATTTGATAACACCATGCGTAGCCACCAAACAGGTGTTTTAAGAGTTGCGCAAGACAAACAAATTTTTCGTTTTGTGGTGAGAAAAGACAATCAAACGGATGAATCGGTGATTGTTTTTAATCCAAATGCTAAAGAAGGTGTGGAAGATTATGATTCCCGTAAAATGTACAGTAATGTTAAAGCACAAGTGGCTACGGTGGTAAACAACGAAGATTTGGTTATCAACGGTTTACCTTATGCAGATGGAGCTAGTGTGGTTACAAAAGTTACTTTAAAAGAAGATGGAATTTACTCGTTAGAAGCTACGGAACAAACTGCTGCTTTATCCTATATTCAGGTAGTTTTAGAAGATAAATTAACCGATACTAAAGTAAGTTTTAATGTTGGTGAAAAATACTCATTTAAAGGTAACACTACAGATGCTAACCGTTTTGTTATCCATTTTGGAGATATTCCTTTAAGTACTTCAAATGTAAACGCAACTGCACCAATTATTTTTGCTAGCAACAAACAAATTACAGTTAAATTAGCAGAGGTGAACAACGCAAAAGCAACAGTTTACAACATAAGCGGACAGTTGGTGCAAACGGTAAATGTAAGCAATACCTTTACTCAAATCAACACCAACTTACCAAGTGGCGTTTACCTAGTTGAAATCAACAACGGTGGAACACTTACTAGAGAAAAAGTAGTGATTGAATAAAAATATATATTTTTGTACTTTAAATACTCATCAGCTTACTAAAACCTGTAAGGTCTTTTTAAAAAAACAATAACACTCAAAAACATATATCATGGAAAGCAAAAAAGCATGGACTACACCAGAAATCTTTGTTGAAGATATCAACGAAACCAACACTCCTTTAAAAGATCCTGGAACGGATGAAGGAATGTTCGAACAAATGTCATAATAAAAAACTCCCTAGCAATAGGGAGTTTTTTTATTATAAATCATTCCTAACAAATCATTTAAAAAATTCCAATTAATCTTTTTGCATTAAATTTTCGATTATAATTTCGATAAATAAAATTGTAATGGTTTTAACCACGAAGAGCACCAAGAACTCACGAAGAACACTAAATTTAGTTTGTGCAATACTTTGCGTGAAGATGGAAATGATTGTATGAATGTTTAAACGTTTTTATCTTGTATTATTTTATTTTTTAATGTAGAATCCTTTACTATATCGTTTTTTTTCGATATGCAGATTACATGAATATATAGCTGTAATTAATCCTGCAATTAATACTAAATTTCTCATTTAAGTTAATTAATTTAAAGTGTTTTAACGATTTAATAAAACCTTTTAGCCGATTTATTTATTTTGGTAATGCATATATTTAGCGAAATATTTTCCTAGGATATCAAACTCTAAATTGATAACATCACCTACTTGTAAAAATTTAAAATTGGTGTGTTGGTAGGTGTAGGGAATGATACTAACGCTAAACTGATTGTTTTTACTGTTTACAACTGTTAAACTTACGCCGTTTACACAAATAGAGCCCTTTTCTACGGTTAAAAAATTTGGATTTTCGGGATGCTCAAAAGTGTAATTCCAACTACCCTCTTTTTCTTCTACAAAAGTACAAGTCCCAATTGTATCCACATGTCCCTGCACCAAATGTCCGTCCAACCTGTCGCCCATTTTTAACGAACGTTCGATATTAATTACCGAGCCTATTTTCCAATGTTTTAAATTAGTTTTAGATAAAGTTTCCTCAATAGCTGTAACCGTATATTGATTATTTTCCAAATCGATATTTACTACCGTTAAACAAACCCCATTGTGCGCAATGCTTTGATCAATATACACCTCCGAAATAAAGGCACAAGATAAAGTAAAGTGAATGTTAGTTCCCTCGGTAACAATATTTTTAACCTCTGCTAATTTTTCTACAATACCACTAAACATTTTCTTCTTGAGTTAAATCATGAATATTAATTACACCGCCCGATACAATAAATTTCATTGCCTGAGCAGCGTTAATTTCTAAAGCCTCTAACTTTTGTACTTCCACAAAAACCACCATTCCGGATAAAGCATACGAATGTGGAAGATATACTGCACACAAACCTGTTTGAGTAGTTATGGCACTTAAATCTTGCTGCGTTATAAAACCAATACGATAAAAATTAGCATCCGGAAAATCTTTAAAAATTACTGGATGATTAAACTTCTTTTTATTACCCACAAAAGCCCCAAGCATTTCTTTAATAGCGTCGTAAATTACCTTTACCAAAGGGATTTTGGATAATAATTTATTAAAATAGTTAATGATAGGATCTGCAATAAACGAACTACCAATAAAACCAACAAAAATTAAAAAAAACAAAAGTAATACAATTCCTAAACCCGGAATATCCCCAACATGTACAGTTTGATTTTGTAACTTCCATAAAGGTAACTCTTTAGGAATTAAACCATCTAAAAACCAAAAAACTTTAACCAATACAAAAGCAGTTAAAGTTAACGGAGCCAAAAGTAGTAAGCCTTGTAAAAAGTATTTTAAAAATCGATTCATTTTAAAAAAATTGAGTGTAAAGATAAAAATTACCATTGATACCACACGCACAAAATACATATTAACACTTAATAAATTAAATACGAAAATGTAGGGCGAAGTAATTAGTTTGATATATTTTTGCACTTTGTATTATCTAACATTGAAATAACTATGAGTGATGCTATTAAACACGAATGCGGTGTTGTGTTAATTAGATTAAGAAAACCATTAGAGTATTATCAAAAAAAATACGGCACAGCAATGTATGGTATAAATAAACTGTACTTGTTAATGGAAAAACAACACAACAGAGGGCAGGATGGTGCAGGTGTGGCTACAATTAAGTTAGATATTGAACCGGGAAACAGATATATTTCTAGATACAGAAGTAACTCTAACCAACCTATTAAGGATATTTTTAAACGTATTCATGCTAATTTTGAAGCGGTTGAAAAACGCGACCCAGCTAAATTAAAAGACCCCGAGTGGTTAAAACACAATGTGAGTTTTATGGGCGAGTTGTTGTTGGGGCATTTACGCTACGGAACTTTTGGCGGAACCAACATCGAATATTGTCATCCTTTTTTACGTCAAAACAATTGGAAAACACGTAACTTGGTATTGGCTGGAAACTTTAACTTAACCAATGTGGACGAGTTATTTGGCTTGTTGATGAACCTTGGGCAGCATCCTAAAGAAAAATCGGATACGGTTACGGTTTTGGAAAAAATTGGTCATTTTATCGATGTTGAAAATCAGGATTTATTCGAAAAATACAAAAAAGAAAACCAATACAATAACCGAGAAATTGGGGGAATGATTGGTAAAAACATGAATATCCAACGAATTTTACAACGTGCTACAAAAGAGTTTGATGGAGGATTTGTAATGTGTGGTTTAATTGGGCATGGAGATGCTTTTGTTTTAAGAGACCCTAACGGTATTCGCCCTGCGTTTTATTATGCCGATGATGAGGTAATTGTTGTAACCAGCGAGCGCCCAGCTATACAAACAGCGTTTAATGTAAAATATACGGATGTTAAAAGCATTGATCCCGGACATGCTTTGATTATTAAAAAAGATGGCGAATTTACAATCGAAAAAGTATTGGAGCCTAAGGAACGTAAAGAATGTTCGTTCGAGCGAATTTATTTTTCCAGAGGGGGCGATAGAGATATTTACCGCGAGCGTAAAATGTTAGGTAAATTATTGGTTCCTAAAATATTAGATTCAGTTAATCACGATTATCAAAACACAGTATTTTCTTTTATTCCCAATACAGCCGAAACTTCGTATTACGGAATTATTGAGGGTTTAAGTGCCGAATTGTACGAAAAACAAAAACTAGAAATTTTAGCTTTAGGGGATAAAATTACCAAAGCAGATTTAGATAAAATTTTTAAATGGGGGGTTAGAGCCGAAAAAATTCCGATTAAAGATGTGAAATTACGTACGTTTATTTCCCAAGATAGCGGTCGAAATGATTTAGTTGCGCATGTATATGATAGTGTTTACGGTGTGGTAAATCGCAATGAAGACAATTTGGTTTTAATTGATGATTCCATAGTACGTGGTACAACATTAAAAAAGAGTATTTTGCGTATCATGGATCGTTTAGATCCTAAAAAAATTGTAATTGTTTCCTCGGCTCCACAAATTAGATATCCAGATTGTTATGGTATTGATATGGCTAAGTTGGGCGATTTTATTGCTTTTCAGGCTGCAATTCAGTTGCTAAAAGAACGTAACAAATCGCACATTATCAACGAAGTGTACGAAAAATGTATCAAGCAAATTGCTTATCCTAAGGAAAATATTAAAAACTATGTGAAAGAAATTTATGCACCTTTTACAGATGATGAAATTAGTGCAAAAATTAGCGAATTGTTAAAACCAGAGGATACCAAAGCAGAGGTGCAAATTATTTATCAAACGGTTGAAGGTTTACACCAAGCTTGTCCGAACCACACCGGGGATTGGTATTTTACAGGCGATTATCCAACACCAGGCGGTAACAAAGTAGTAAACCAAAGTTTTATAAATTACATAGAGGGCAAAAACGTTAGGGCTTATTAGTTGGTAGTTTTCTCACGTCCTGCAACTCCTCGCCTTGAGGCGAGGTTTGATATTAAGAGGAGCAATGCTCTTTGGCATTGAGGTATTTTGGCGGAGTGGTGAATAAATTAAAATCATACTAAAAACCAAATATGACAAATGAGTTGTTACAATTATGGGCGCACTCTTTTGATAATAACCACTCTGTTGCTATCGAGGATGCTTATGGTAACACTTTAACTTACCATAATCTGTATGTACAAGCCAAAATTATAGCGGGATATATTGCAAAACATTATAACGATTTTTCATTTGTACCTATCCAAGCAGATAATAATTTGGATAGTTACGCTTTAATTTTAGGCACTTGGCTGGCAAATAAAGCTTACGTTCCAATTACATCCGATACGCCACCACAAAGAATACAACACATTTTAAATACAATTGATTGTTCCCAAATTTTAACTTGGGAGAAAGCTAAATACGCTAATCCAATTACTAATTTTCCCGAAAATCAAAACGAATATGCTTATGTAATTTTTACCTCTGGCAGTACAGGTGTACCCAAAGCAGTGCCTATTTCGTGGGAAAATCTTATGGCTTTTCATCATTATTATCAAAATCATCCCGAAATTTATTGGGATAAAAATATGAATTGGCTACAAAGCTATGCACTAAATTTTGATGTTTCGATTTTTGTATTTACGCAATGTTTTAGCACTTTAGGCAAGTTGTTTTTATTGCCCAACGAGGGTGTAAAATATTTAAAAATTGCCCAATACATTCAGCAAAAAAATATACAGGTTTGCAGTAATGTGCCCAGTACAGCGCAATTGTTAAGTGCTTATGCCAACGAGCTTAATTTTACTAGTCTTAAATACTGCTTTTTTAGTGGCGAAGCATTGTACGCACAAACTGCTAAAACTTGGCAAAAAATGGCGCCAAACGCTCAAATTTACAATGCCTACGGACCAACAGAAACTACCATTGTTTGCTCGCAAATAAACATAAAGGATATTCCAGAAATATATTGGACGGACGGAACAATTTTACCCATTGGTTTACCTTTTAAAAACACAACATTTACAATTATTCAAGATATTTTATGGGTAGGAGGAAAACAAGTTTTTAATGGATATTTACCCGCAAACGATACAGTGTTTTTGGATATAGATGGCACAAAATTTTATGGTACAGGAGATTTAGTGGCAGAAGAAAACGGAATGTACATTTTTAAAGGCAGAGCCGATCATCAAGTACAACATTTAGGTTACCGTATCGAGTTAAACGAAATTCAAAAAGTGTTTTATCAATTGTTTACAGTTCAAAACGTTGTAATCTATCACGAAAATCAATTGTATTTGTTTTACGAAAGCGATAAAGAAATAAATATCAACTACTTACAAAATTATTTACCACAATACATGCTCCCGCATCATTACCTTAAAGTGGAAAAATTACCCTTAAACAACAATCAAAAAATCAATTATCAAACCCTAAAAAGTTGGATAAGTATTTTGGGGAATACATAAAATTACCTTTAGAATTAAGCCCATAGAATCTCTAAGAATATTCCATAAGGCATAATTTATTCCATAGTAATATGCCAAACTCCTCGGATATCCCCAAATTGGTAACCTGTAGCTAAATCGTTTGGATATTCTTTTTTAATTTTTTGAAAAACTTCGCTGTTTATTTCGGACTGTCCATGGCAACTTAAACAAGCTTGTTGTACCACAATTGGTTTAAAATAATGAGTGGTTTGATTTATTTGCACCAACTGAGGTATCAAATCGCCACCTTCGGCTTTAATTTTTTGATACTTATTTAAAATCAAAAATTCTAAACTATCCGGAGCATTTTCTGGATTTCGGTATTTTAAAGAGGTACGTTTAATATGTACATTTTCGGGTTTTTGATCTTGAACAATATCACCAATATAATTTTTACAATAATTAATTGCTTCTACATGTCCGTGTTTTTCAATAGCAGCCATCAATTCGTGCCTAACCGTATCCATTGCAATTAAGCTTAAACTATCCCCATAGGTTAAATAAAATTGTACATTTTGGTTATTAGTTTGTTCGCTTTCGCAAGCAAAAATAGATACCAAAAATAGGATTGCTATACTTAAACGTTGTATCATTTTTTTTCGTGTTTATTAGCCAACTGTCCGCAAGCCGCATCAATGTCTCTACCTCTGCTTCGGCGAATGCTAACGGTAACATTTTTACTTTCTAAATAATCTTTAAAAACGGTTACAACATCATCCGGACAACGTTCGAAACCAGTATCCTCCACCGCATTATACTCTATGATATTAATTTTACATGGGAAGTTTTTACTAAAAATTGCCAAGTTACGTGCATCCTCTAAACTATCATTAAAATCTTTAAAAATAATGTACTCTAGGGTTACATGTGTTCCTGTTTTTTCGTGAAAATATTTTAGCGCTTCAACCAACGACGATAATGAATTTTGCTCATTAATGGGCATAATCTGACTTCTTTTTTCGTCGGTTGGTGCATGCAAGGATAAGGCTAAATTAAATTTCACCTCATCATCACCCAATTGTTTAATCATTTTAGCAATACCCGCAGTAGAAACCGTAATACGGCGCGGCGACATAGCCAAACCATCTGGCGCAGTAATACGCTCGATAGATTTTAAAGTGTTGCTATAATTTAACAAAGGCTCGCCCATTCCCATATACACAATATTGGTTAAGGGTTTTTTGTATAATGTTTCTGCCTGATTTTTTATGTACGCAACTTGATCAAAAATTTCATCAAATTGTATATTGCGCTCTCTTTTTAATTTACCAGTAGCACAAAATTTACAAGTTAAACTACAACCTACTTGTGTGGATATACAAGCTGTCATGCGTTTTGCAGTAGGAATTAAAACGCCCTCTACCGTAAAACCATCATGTAAATTAAACGCAGTTTTAACTGTCCTATCTGTACTAACTTGTTGTGTTTTAGCTTTTAACGGCAATAAATCGAATTTTTCAGCCAAACTTTCTCTAAAAGCTTTTGGCAAAGTATCCATTTCCTCAAAACTTAAAGCATTACGTTTCCATAACCATTCCCATAATTGTTTAGCTCTAAAAGCTTTTTCGCCCAATTGAACGGTTTGGTCCTTAATTTCCTCTAAACTTAATAATCGGATATTCTCTTTTTTATTCATGCCTCAAAGATACAACTTGTGCTAAGATAAATCATAATATTTGATAAAATTAGCTGATAAATCAATTAATCTAAAGCATTTTTAGGGATACATTTTACCCAAAAAAGTAATTTAAAAATGTTTAAGGCAAAGGTGCTGCTGGATTTTTTGGCGATCAAATAGCTAATAGGAAGTAAAATAGGATTAAAAAAACGAACGAAATGTATGATTTTATATCGATATAAAAAATAACCTATTTTAGCCATTTTTACGTGCTGTATAATAGCTTTTTGATAGCTGGGATTTTGCATTAAATAAGCTAAATTTTGAACGGCTAGTTGTGTTTTTTGCAAGAAAGATTCGTTGGTTTCAATATCTAAATTTAAAATTTCGTTAGCGATATGTATTACAGGAATATTGTTATGCTGTAATTGGATGCCTAAAAGTGTATCTTCATGTCCATATTGCACCAAATTTTCGTTGAATGGGAATTGTTGTAAAATGGATTTTTCGATTAAAAAATTGTTGGTCATAAATGAACCGTATGGTTTTTTTGCTCTTTCAATTGCACTTTTACTTTCGAAATTTACTCCGTATTTCCAATGTAATTTTTTAGATTCGTGAACAAAATTTGGGTACACTCTGCCTCCACAAATTACTCCTTTAAAATTTGGCGAAATACTTTGTACATAATTTTTAATAAAATTGGGATGATTTACGGCACCATCACAATCCAAAAACAATAAATATGGAAACTGAGTGTGTTGTAAAAATAAATTGCGAATACGTGCCCTGCCTACATTTTGCGCTAACTGAATGTATTTGATTTGCGGAATAGGGGAGTGAATGGCACGAAAATTTTCCTCCGAAGCATCGTCGATTAAAACAATTTCGGCTGCTAATTGATTATCCTTAATTTGTTTAGTTAAAGATAAAATTAGTGCCGAGCAATCGAAATTATATATAGGAATACAAATAGAAATCATGAATTAAATAATAAAAATACATTATAAAAATTGTTCATCACCACTCCGCCAAAATACCTCAATGCCAAAGGGCATTGCTCCTCTTAATATCAAACCTCACCTCAAGGCGAGGAGTTGGAGAGCGTAAGAAAAACTTAGTTTTTAGCTTCACTATTTTTATGAAGAGCTTCACTGCAATGCAGAAAGAGGAATTAAATAAATTCTAATTACTTACATATTTATAGTTTTGTCCTTATCACAACTCCCTTAAAAAATCCGTAAAATTATCATCATTTTCTATATTCCATTTTAATTTTAAGCGATATTTTCGTTTTTCCACTGCAGCCACACTTATGTTTAATAAATCGGCAATTTCCTTATTGGATTTACCCATTTTTACATAGCTACAAAACAGTAAATA
>JACCDH010511437.1_pt1 | contig 15283 bp, 13 predicted proteins | sample 7442481 | NCBI WGS metagenome assembly JACCDH01 (sample SAMN15323433, study PRJNA562643) | freshwater metagenome | isolation source: river surface water | place: USA:Blue River Watershed | collected 2017-08-15
CGATACCCGGTGTCAGTGTTTCCGAAAAAGGTACTACCAAGGGAACCGCAACCAATGCCAATGGCTTCTTTTCACTCGAAGTGAGTGGTAAGGCTGCTGTAATTAAGTTTTTTATGTTGGGCTTTCAAACGCAAGAATTGACAATTCCTGAATCCAATGAATTTACTGTGATTCTAAAAGAAAATACAACTTCCTTAAGTGAAGTAGTTGTGGTAGGATCTAGAAGCTTGCGCCGAAGTGCCACTGAAACTGCTGTTCCCGTTGATGTAATTGATTTGAAAAGTGTGATTAAGCAAACCGGAAAATTAGAAATGAACCGTTTGCTAGAATACGCTGCACCCTCGTTTAATGCGAACAAACAAACCGGTTCTGACGGTGCCGATCACATTGACCCAGCTACAATTCGTGGTTTAGGTCCGGATCAAACTTTGGTATTGATTAATGGTAAACGTCGTCACCAATCTTCATTAATCAATTTATTTGGTACTCGTGGACGTGGTAATACAGGAACCGATTTAAATGCCATTCCTGTTGCTTCAATTGAACGCGTAGAAGTGTTGAGAGACGGTGCTTCTGCACAGTACGGTTCGGATGCGATTGCCGGTGTGGTGAATATTGTATTGAAGAAAAATGTGAACGAATTCAACGGATTCATCAATACCGGAGCATACGATGCACCGGGTTATGCAGATAAAGCTTTTGATGGGCAAACTGTTCAATTTGCCGGTAATTATGGAGCTCAATTGGGAGACAAAGGGTTTATCAATTTCTCCATGAACTTTTTAAATAATGAGAAAACCAAACGTGTGGAGGATCCATCTACCAGTTACCGTCGCCAATTTGGTGATGCCTCTGGTCGTGATTTCGGTACGTTTGTAAATGCTTCGCTGCCCGTTTCCAATCAAACAGAAATTTACGCTTTTGGAGGTTTCAGTAATCGTTTTACAGATGCATTCGCCTGGAGCCGCGATGCTGGTGCTGATAATAACGTGGATGCCATATATCCGAACGGATTTGATCCGCATATCCAATCCAATATTGACGATAAATCAATTTCTACCGGTATAAAAACTAAATGGAACGGTTGGGATGTAGATTTTAACAACACGTTTGGCACCAACCGAATGCATTATTATGTAGATGGTACCAACAACGCTAGTTTAGGTGTTAAATCTCCAACTTTCTTTGACGCGGGTGGTTTTCAGTTTGCGCAAAACACAACCGGTATCAACTTTACCAGAGCTTACGATAAAGTGGCTTCGGGTTTAAACGTTGCTTTCGGTACCGAATATCGTGTTGATCGTTATGCCATTTTTGCTGGTGAGGAAGGATCTTATAAAAACTACAGTAATCCTAATAATCCGGTCCCAGGTGGATCGCAGGGTTTCCCAGGTTTTCAGCCAAGAAACGAGGTAAATGTTAGCCGGAGCAATTTAGCAGCTTATACCGATGTAGAATTGGATGTAACTAAACAGTATTTGGTTACAGCTGCTGTTCGGTATGAAAACTACAGTGATTTTGGTGGAACCTTAAATGGTAAATTGGCTATGCGTTACCGTTTTTCAGATGCCTTTAATCTGCGTGGATCAGTAAGTACTGGTTTCCGTGCCCCATCTTTACAACAAACGTATTTCAATACCATTTTTACCAATTTTGTGAATGGACAGCCAACAGAAGTTTTGTTGTCTAATAATTTAAGTACGGTAACTCGTACCTTAGGTATTGAGCGTTTAAAACAAGAACGATCGGTAAACCAAAGCTTAGGATTTACCTGGAAACCGTTAAATAATTTGAACATTACCGTAGATGCCTATCAGGTAAATATCAAAGACCGTATCGTTTTAACGGGAAGTTTCTTTAATAATGATCCAGATATTGGTGCTGATCTTACAGCTCTTGGCGTAACCCAGGCGCAATTCTTTACCAATGCTATTGATAGCCGTAACCGTGGTATTGATGTGATATTAACGCACGATATGCCAGTAGGTGCTGATGGTAGATTGGTAACTTCTTTTGCTGCCAATTTCAACAAACTAACTATTCAGGATATTAAAACCAACGATAAATTGGCTGGAAAAGAGGATACCTATTTTAGTGAGCGTGAACGAGCATTTGTTGAAGCATCTGCTCCAAGAAGTAAGATGAATTTGAATTTTGATTATTCAAATAAAAAGTTCACTTCTTCTTTACGTATTGTTCGTTTTGGTGATGTTGTATTAAGAGGATGGGATAATAGTCCGATGTATTACACTCCTAAAATAACTACCGATTTATCCTTTGGATACAAATTGAGTAAATCGCTCTCTTTCAATTTCGGAGCAGACAACTTACTTAATGTTTATCCAGATAAACAAGATCAAGGCTTAACCGAAGCCGGTGGTGCTTGGGATTCCGTTCAAATGAACTATAACGGTCGCAGGTACTTTGCCCGTTTAGGATTTACTTTCTAAGCATTCTTATTCCAAAGATAGAAAGGCTACCAAGTTTTAAACTGGTAGCCTTTTTTTATCCAATAGTCTAAAGCCCGGGGTAGGGCATACTCGAGTCGTTTTTGTGCTTTCAAGCTATCGTGAAAAACTACTATTGAGCCATTTTCGGCATGGTTTAATACGTTGTTTAAACACGTTTTCGGACTCAAGCCAGAGTGATAGTCGTGGCTAAGTACGTCCCACATCACAATTTTTAATTCGGGATACTGTTTTTTGAGCTTGGAAATTTGAGAGCGTTTAATTCTGCCGTAAGGCGGTCTAAAAACAGTAGAGTGAACCAATGTCTGACATTTTTCGAATTCATCCAAATAAGTTTCATCGTCTGTTTCCCAGCCGTTTACATGGTGAAACGTATGATTACCAAGCGCATGTCCGTCTTTACATATTTCTTCAAATATCTCCGGATGTTTACGCACATTATCGCCAATGCAGAAAAATGTAGCTTTGACATTAAATTTTTTTAATGTTTTTAGTACAAACGGTGTAACAATAGGTATAGGTCCATCGTCAAAGCTGAGGTAAATGTATTTCTCCTCACGGCTTTCGTGCCAAGTTAAAGTTGGATATAACCACTTAAATAAAGCAGGAGATTTTGCGAAAAACATGATTGAATATTTCCCGAAGATAGGACTTGTTTTCAATCTAGGAATTGTACAAAAACAAAATAGTCAGGTTATTGACAAACGAATATGAATCAAACGTATACGATTAAATCTAAAATTTTCTGCGCATGCCTTTTGGGTATGGCTTTGATTTTAGGATCTTTTTCGGCTGAAGCCCAGCAGAAAATCACGCTGGAGCAGGCCGTTCAATTGGCTTTAGAGAACAATATCCAGTTGAAACAAGCCCAGTTTAATGTGGCCATATCGGAGGAAGATTTCAAGCAGTCTAAATTTAACTTAACTCCGAGCTTAAATGCAGGTGGTAATTTAAATTACAGTTTGGGTAGAACTTTCGATCAGCTATCCGGTCAGCCCTTTGACCAAAGCATTACTTCTGGTAACGGTAACTTGAACTCATCGGTGGTCCTTTTTCAAGGATTTCAACGTATCAATCAAATCCTTCAAAACAAGTATAGTTTGGAGGCCAACAAGAGTACTGCGCAAAAAGCCAAAAATGATTTGACCCTCAATGTGGTAACTACCTATTTGCAGGTTTTAAATGCACAGGATTTAACCGAAACTGCCCGTCAGCAGCAGGAATTTGCAAAATTGCAATTAGATCGTGAGCAAAAACTTTTTGATGTAGGGAACAAAACCCTGGCCGATCTTTCTCAAGCTAAGGCACAATTTGCTACTGCAGAGTTGAACCTAACCAATGCTCAAAACCAACTGGATTTGGCCTATTTGAATTTAGCACAGCTGATGGAGCGAGACCCGGCTGAAAAGTTTTTGGTAGAAAAACCAGTCATTGACCTGATCAGTACGGTTGCCTCTCAATACATTGCCAACGATATTTACCGTGAAGCATTGGTTAATTATCCGGATGTGAAATTGGCCGAATTTAGAACGCGTGCAGCTGCAAAAGCAGTTTCGGTGGCCAGAGGAGGTTTTTACCCACGTTTGAGTTTCGGCGGAAACCTGAGTACCGGTTACTCGAGTGGTCGCCAGCGTTTGAACACAACGACCATGACTCTGGAAGATATTCCACTTAACGATCAGTTGAGAGATAATTACAATCGTGGCGTAGGACTAAGTTTGAATATTCCGCTTTGGAATGGCTATCAGGCAAGAAGCGTGGTCAATCGTGCTAAAATCAATTATCAAAATGCATCATTATCAGAGCAGTTGGCCAAAAACAACCTGAATAAAATTATTAATCAGGCTGTATACGATCTAAAAGCTGCTGAAAAACGCTTTGCATCCAATCAGAGTGCCTACGCCTCTTCGCAAGCAGCATTCGAAACTATTGAGCAGCGTTACCAGGTAGGTTTGGTGAATTCGCTTGATTTCAACCAAGCACAGGTAAATTTGAATAAAGCACAATTTGATCTCATTCAATCTAAATACGATTTAATATTCCGCATTAAAGTCATTGATTTTTATCTCGGAAAACCATTAAACTTTTAAACTCACAATTATAACTCATGGCAAAAAATAAGAAAACTTTAAAATACGTCTTCATTGGTTTAGGAGCACTATTGATCGTCGCGGTAGCCGGCAACAAACTAGGCTGGTTTGGTAAAGGCGACATTACGCAGGTGGCTACCGAAAAAGTGGAGGATAGAACGATTACCGAAACTGTTTCGGCTAGTGGTAAAGTTCAACCCGAAATAGAAGTTAAGTTGAGTTCGGAGGTTTCTGGAGAGGTGGTTGAATTATTGGTTAAGGAAGGAGACGTGGTAAAAAAAGGTCAATTGTTATGTAAAGTACGTCCCGATATCTTAAAATCAGGATTCGATCGTGCTGTGGCTTCGCTTAATAGCCAGAAAGCAAATTTGGCGGCAAGCCAACAACAACTTAAACAAGCTGAAGCTAATTTTAAAAATACAGAAGCACGTTTTAAACGAAATCAGGAGTTGTATCAGAAAAAGGTGATTTCTGTTGCCGAATTTGACGCAGCTACTGCCGAGTATGAAAGCGCACGAGCCAATTTGGAAGGCGTAAGACAGAATGTAATAGGGTCTCGTTTTGGCGTACAGCAATCCTCTGCCGTAGTAAAAGAAGCGGGCGATAACCTAGCCAGAACGACTATTTATGCACCGGTTGATGGAGTTATTTCTAAACTTTCGGTTGAATTGGGCGAGCGTGTGGTGGGAACTGCCCAAATGGCCGGTACCGAAATCATGCGTATTTCTAACTTAAACACAATGGAAGTGAGTGTGGACGTAAACGAGAGCGATATTAACCGTGTTTCTATCAACGATCCGGCAGCTATTGAAGTGGATGCTTTTCAAGGTCAGAAATTTAAAGGCGTAGTCACTGAGATTGCCAGCTCAGCCAGTGTGGTGGGTGCAAGTGCTGATCAGGTAACCAACTTTACCGTGAAAGTTCGGATTCTTCCTGAATCGTATGCTTCGTTAAAATCAGGCAATCAGGCCGTTTCTCCGTTCAGACCAGGGCTATCGGCAACCGTTGATATTCAAACCAATGAGGTAAAAGGTTTAACGGTTCCTATTCAATCGGTTACTACGCGTGAAGAGGATAAAAAAGAGGGTAAAGAAGAGAAAGCGGGAGCTATGGAAACCGCTGATAAGAAATCTAAAACGGATGAACCGGTTAAAGAATACGTGTTTGTTTACAAAGACGGCAAAGTGAAACAGGTTCAAGTGAAAACAGGCATCCAGGATGATACGAATATCCAGATTTTAAGTGGGTTGAAACCTGGCGAAGAAGTAGTTTCGTATCCGTTTACAGCCATTTCAAAAACATTGAAAGATGGAATGGAAGTTAAAAAAACGGATAAAGAGAAATTACTATCTGGCGATAAAAAAGATTGATTTTCTAAAAAATAGTTAACTTGTCCCCTTCCCAAATTTGGGAAGGGGATTTTGTTTTTTGTGAAAACCAATGGCAACTAAAATTGCGGTTATAGGTGGTGGAAGCTGGGCCACCGCGATCATTAAAATGCTTACCGATAATCTTTCTGCAAAGGAAGTGTTTTGGTGGATGCGTTGTGCAGACTCTGTAGCCCACGTGCGTCAGTTTAAGCACAACCCACGTTACCTGAGTTCGGTTGAAATCAAATTACCCGAAAATCAAGTAAGCAACGATTTAAAATCCACACTTGCACAGGCAGATTGGGTTTTACTTTGTGTGCCCGCTGCTTTTTTGCAAGATGCCCTCTCGACAATCAGTCCGGCCGATTTGAAAGGAAAAAAAATCATTTCTGCTATCAAGGGAATTGTTCCTGGAGATAACCTGATTATCGGTGAATACATCAACCAGCACTATGGAATTCCTTTGGAAGATATTTTGGTGATTAGTGGTCCTTGCCATGCCGAGGAGGTTGCACTGGAAAAACTTTCCTATTTAACCATTGCATCGCCCGATTTGGATTCGGCTTCTGCCTTTGCCCAACTTATCACTACACGCTACATTAAAACCAACACCTCAGAAGATATTTACGGTACCGAATATGCAGCTGTACTCAAAAATATTTATGCCGTTGCTAGTGGAATTTGTCATGGAATTGGCTATGGAGACAATTTCCAAGCGGTTTTAATAGCTAACGCGATTCGTGAAATTAGCCGTTTCGTAAATGAAGTACACCCTATTAATCGCGATATTAATGAATCTGCTTACTTGGGAGATCTGCTAGTTACTGCGTATTCACAATTTAGTCGTAATCGCACGTTTGGAACCATGATTGGAAAGGGCTATACCGTTAAATCAGCCCAATTGGAAATGAACATGGTTGCAGAAGGATATTATGCTGTAAACTCATTGCATCAAATAAATAAACAGTATAAAGTACACATGCCAATTTGCCGAGCAGTATATGCGATTTTATACGAAAGTCATTCGCCAGTAATAGAAATGAGATTATTGGCCGAAGAGCTTAATTAAATTTAAGATGAAACATTTTTTATACTTGGTTTTAGGTTTTTTAACCCTTCTTTCTTGTCAAACAAAAGAAACTCCTTCCGAATCTGAAGTTCAACTTGTAGAAGCTTCATGCGGTACATGTCAGTTTAACCTTGAGGGTGATGACTGTGCGTTGGCTGTACGTATTGACGGTAAAGCCTACTTTGTAGACGGTACAAGTATTGACGATCATGGCGATGCTCATGCAAAAGATGGTTTCTGTCAGGCAATTCGAAAAGCAGAGGTTAAAGGTAAAGTAGTGAATGACCGTTTTGCCCTTACCTATTTCAAACTAGTTCCCTAATTCATATTTCCTAAACTAATTCGTTAATTTCTAAAACCTAGGGGATGCTCTTTGTGTTATCAAGAAACATAAAAACACACCCTCATGAAAACTTTTGGAAAAATAACCTTATTGGCAGGCTTGGCCACCGCATTGATCGTGCTGTTGCGAAAACGAAAAGACGGTACACGTTTGTTGGATGATCTCACTCACCAGGTTTCAACATGGGCAAAAAGGCTCATGAAAGCCAAAGAAAATTTCAGAATGGCTAACGGACAGACCACTTCAAGTACAATGAGTAAGTCTATGCCCAGAACCGCTTTTAAAACAACTGCAAGTGTACACGGCAGTCGTCAGCCTGGAGATATTCAGGAATAACTTAAACATCAGCATTTATGAAAAAGATAACTTTTGCCATTATGGCCTTTACTTTGGCCATGGCTATGCAATCCAGTTTTGCACAACTAACTGGTAGAGATGCACATTTGACAACACGAGATACCTTGCCTCGACGAGATACGCTTAGATCTCAAAAACCCGAATACCAAAAACAGCGGCAAGACTACCAGCATGAGCGGCAACGATTAGAAAGCGAGCGTAATCGGCTACTGCGAGAACGCCAACGAATAGACCATGATCGTGAACGTCTAAGTCGACAGTTAGACAGCATAGACCGAAAACATGGAGTTGAGAAACCTAAAAAGCCTAGTTTTGGCAACCGAGTAGATAGCACTGCAAAGGTTGTTGGAAATAAGGGTGCAGAGTTGGGCGCTAAAGCGGTTGCGGGTATTAAAGACCGATCTTTAGAAAATGTAAAGGGGCCTAAAGGTGAAAAGGTGTATGTAGACAAATACGATCGGCGATATTACATCGATAAAGAAGGTAAACGGGTTTATCTGAAAAAGCCAAAAATTAAAGATTAAAATGAAAAAAGGCCCCAATTCGGGGCCTTTCTTTTACCATTTTTTTCTGCGTTCAGAACGATCTTCCCTGCGTTTTCCAGAGAAGTCTCTAAAACCTCCTCCGCCACGGTTGCCGCCATCGCGACGTCCACCACCGGAGCCTTCACGACGCTTACCGCCGCCAGAACCACCTTTGTAGCTACCGCCTCCTGATCTGCCACCGCCGCCGCCGCCATCGCGGTCACCGGCTAATTCAATCCGAACATTACGGCCTTGGAAGTCTACAGACTTAAATCCTTGTTGTACTTTCTCTACAACATCGTTTTCGACTTCGAAAAAGGTATAAACGCCTTTAAGATCAATTTTTCCGATGCTTTTTCCACTAATTTTAGATTGGTTGCAGATGTATCCCAGCATATCGCCACGGGTAAAATCATCTACAGAACCCAAATTAATGAATAAGCGGGTATAATCGCTCTTGTATCCGGTACGTCCGAAACGCTCACCGCGTTCGCCACGATCACGTCCACGATCTTCAAACTCAGCATGCGCATTTAGATCGGGCGCATTGCGATAATAGTCTAGAAAACGGTTAAATTCTAAGGAAGCAAAGCGTTTGATGATTTCTTCTTTCTCCAAATCTTTGAATTCATCCATAATACGTGGCAGGTATTGTTCAATCTGCTCTTCGTTTACTGCTACATTGTGTACTTTATGGATGAGTCCGAATAATTGCTTTTCGCATACATCAAAGCCGGTTGGAATATCAGCTTTGGTAAATTGCTTGCCAATTACGCGTTCAATCTGGCGAATTTTGCCTAATTCTTTACTATTGATGATCGCGATTGATACACCGGTTTTTCCGGCACGTGCCGTACGGCCGCTTCGGTGGGTGTAATTCTCTATCTCATCTGGCAAAGAATAATTAATAACGTGGGTTACATCATTTACGTCAATTCCACGAGCGGCAACATCGGTTGCAATCAATAATTGCAAACTTCTGTCGCGGTAACGTTTCATAACGCGGTCGCGTTGCTGTTGCGATAAATCGCCATGCAAGGAATCGGCATTGTAGCCGTCTTTCATCAAGGCTTCGGCGATCTCTTGTGTCTCAATTTTGGTACGGCAAAAAACAATCCCAAAAATTTCGGGGTTGAAATCAACAATACGTTTAAAGGCAGCGTATTTATCGCGGGCTTTTACAATGTAATATTCGTGTTCGATATTGGCATTACCCGTATTTTTGGTTCCCATCGTTAATTCGAAGGGGTTCTCCATGTATTTTTTGGCAATTCGGCGAACTTCGGCCGGCATGGTTGCAGAGAATAACCACGTCTTTTTATCTGCAGGAGTGGTCGATAAAATTTCATCGATATCCTCTTGAAAGCCCATATTGAGCATTTCATCGGCTTCGTCCAACACCACATAATTTACCTGCGAAAAATTGATCGCTTTACGGTTAATGATGTCGAGCATACGCCCTGGGGTAGCCACTACAATCTGTACACCTTTTTTAATTTGACGTAACTGATCGGAGATACTTGCACCACCATATACCGCCACTACGTGAGCGTTATCGAGGTTTTTTGAATAGTTTTTTAGGTCATTCGCGATTTGTAAACACAATTCGCGGGTAGGGCATAAAATTAATGCCTGTGGATAATTTTTGGTAAAGTCTATTAATTCTAATAGCGGTAGACCAAATGCGGCGGTCTTGCCTGTTCCGGTTTGAGCTAATCCGACAAAATCGTTGCTGCCTGAAAGTAATACCGGGATGGCTTGTTCCTGGATTGGTGTAGGGTTTTCGAACCCTAGTTCAGTGATGGCATTAACAATATCATGACGGATCCCCAAGGTACTAAATGGGTTCATGATAATTTTTAAAGTCCCGGCCTTATTGCCGGAGTTGCCGCAAAGGTAGGTATAATTTATGGATTTTGCGGTTTTAACGCAAACGGTCGGCCGATCTAACCAAGTTTTCGTCTTTTCTGATACCCCTAATGGCTAAAATTAAAAACAAGATAGCCAATGAAGGCAGTAAGGCTCCAATGCCGTAATTATCTGGATTGAATTGGTTGAGTAAAGCCACTTTTTGGATTGATTTTGCCAGCCCAAAACTAAATGCCAGAATTAATGCGATGGCAGCATAAGCCAATTTTAATTGTAAGCTTCTGTTTTGATAGAAGAAGATAATCACAAATGGAATTACCGCAACTAAAACACAAATAATACTCAATAAGGTGAAGGGAACTGTTTGTACCAATTGTCCGTTAACTTGTTCGTAAACGCCACTGATTTTAGCCGATTGAACTTTTCCATCTGTACCTAACCACTGCACAATAGGGAAGAGGAAAAGGCCAAACAAGGAAGCACTTGCAAAAAATAACCAGACCGATTGAATACGTTGAAGCATATCTTTAAAACTAGGATACAAATATAAAGTTTTAGACATCAATTAAAGCGTTGTACCTTTGCGCAAATGGCACAACGTTATTTCCTTGAATTAAGTTATCATGGTGGAGCTTACCACGGCTGGCAGGTGCAGGAAAACGCACTTTCTGTTCAGCAGGTTCTAAATAAAGCCCTAGAAACTTTACTGCGCCATCCAGTAGAAACTATCGGCTGTGGTCGTACAGATACTGGAGTGCATGCTACCCAACATTTCGCCCATTTAGATACCGATGTAGCATTGAACGAACGTTTTTTACATAGCTTAAATGCTTTGCTACCCTGGGATATCGCGGTGAAACGGTTTATTCCAGTTGCTACCAAGGCACATGCCCGCTTTGATGCCACCCTGCGTTCGTATGAATACCATATCCATTTCAAAAAAGATCCGTTTCGTAGCAATTTATCGTGGTATATGCGAGACAAGCCAGCTATCGATTTAATGAATCAGGCTGCTGAAATGCTGAAGGAATACACCGATTTCTCCTGTTTCAGTAAATCCAATACCCAAACCTTTACCAACAATTGTAAAATTACGCGGGTACTCTGGCAAGAAACGGAGCATGGATTGGTTTTTCACATTTCGGCCGATCGTTTTTTGCGTAATATGGTCCGGGCAATTGTAGGAACATTGGTGGAAGTAGGCAATGGAAATATGCCGCCCGAAGACATCAGACAGATTATTGAAAGTAAAAATCGTTCAAATGCCGGAGCTTCGGTTCCAGCTTGTGGTTTGTACCTCACCGAAGTTCAGTATCCTTACCTAAATCATGGCTGAAGTAAGCGGTAAAGCAGTAGATTTTCAATTACTTTCGCGGGTTTTTCACTATGTGAAACCTTATCGGTCGAAGTTGATTTGGTCTATTTTGTTGACCCTTTCTTTAGCCATTCTGGCACCCCTTCGCCCATTGTTGATTGAAAAAACCATCGATCAGCACGTGCTTAATAACGATTTGCAAGGTCTTTTAAACATGAGTTTGCTCATGTTTGTATTGCTGATTGTACAAACCCTTATTCAGTATTACCACACCTTTTTAACCAATGGACTTGGGCAATCGGTCATCCGCGATTTACGCATTCATATTTTTAACCATATTACACAATTACGACTACGGTATTTCGACAAAACCCCAATCGGGCAGTTAATAACCCGTACAGTTTCTGATATAGAAACCATTGCCGATATTTTTTCCGAAGGGTTAATCTCGATTATCGGTGATGTCTTGCAAATCGTTACCATCATTGCATGCATGGCTATTTATAGCTGGAAACTTACACTGATAGTTTTGCTACCCATGCCACTCTTATTTTTGGCTACCTATATTTTTAAAGAAGCCATTAAATCAGCTTTCCAAGATGTAAGAAAGCAGGTTGCGCAATTGAACACCTTTTTGCAGGAACACATTACAGGCATCAGTGTTATTCAGTTTTTTGCTCGTGAAGAGCAAGAAATGGAAAAGTTTAAACAGATCAACGCCAAACATCGCGATGCACACATTCGCTCAAATTGGTCGTATTCTATTTTCTTTCCGGTGGTCGAAATCATCTCCGCAATTTCAATGGGCCTGCTGGTTTGGTATGGTTCAAAAATGATTTTGAACGAAGAACAAATCACTAATTTGCTGCAATTCTTTAAAATCGAAAAAGCCGGTCCGGGTTTGGTTATTGCCTTTCTCATGTTCATCAACATGCTTTTCAGACCTATTCGTGAACTAGCGGATAAGTTTAACACCTTACAGATGGGAATGGTTGGTGCAGAGCGTATTTTCAATGTCTTGGACACCGATGATCTGACACCCAATGAAGGCAAATTGAAACCTGAGCATTTAAAAGGCGAAATCGAATTTCAGAATGTATGGTTTGCATACCAGGATGAAAATTGGGTATTAAAAGACATTTCATTTAAAGTAAAGTCAGGGGAGACCTTAGCCTTAGTAGGAGCTACCGGAGCCGGAAAGTCGTCCATCATTAATTTGCTGAATCGTTTTTACGAGATTAATCGAGGGAGTATTAAAATAGATGGGATTGATATTAGAGAGTACGACTTAAACTACCTCCGCTCAAGAGTAGCAACCGTTTTGCAAGATGTGTTCTTGTTTTCAGACAGTATTGCCCACAATATAGATCTGCATCATCCGGAAATAAGCCGAGATCAAGTTGTAGCTGCTGCAAATGCTGTTGGTGCCCAATCCTTTATTGAACAATTGCCCGGAAAATTTGATTATGAAGTTATGGAGCGGGGAGCCACGCTTTCAGCCGGTCAGGCACAGCTGATTTCGTTTATGCGGGCTTTGGTTTTTAATCCCTCTATTTTAGTTTTGGATGAGGCAACGGCATCAGTGGATACCGAAACCGAACAACTCATTCAGGAAGCCATTTTGAGATTAATGGAAGGTCGCACGTCTATCGTAATTGCACACCGTTTATCTACCATCCAGCACGCACATCAAATCGTTGTGCTCGACCAAGGGGAAATTAAAGAAATGGGCTCTCATCAGCAGTTGCTCAAATTAAATCAGCATTACCGCCGCTTATACGATTTACAATTTAAATCTGAGGGGGTTAAAATATCGGCAGGTAGCCTCGAGTAAAAAAAAGCTTCAATTCTTTACTTATCCCTTAATTCCTGCCTTTCGTCCACAATTTTCTACTGCTGGTCGGAAATCCATCTTACCTACATAACAATACTTCGACTTTGGTATGGTATATGAACAGCAATTGCCAAAGAATCGATTGCTTAATTACCTACCTAAATGATCAAAAAAAGTCTTAGCATACTGCTGTTTTTTTGTCCTTGTATAAGCCTGATCGCCCAACAAGCAGATCGTCAAACTACATCGGCTGGCGGGAGTTTTTTTGTATTGAGTACCAATGTTAGTTTTCAAACCACTGTTGGCGAAACGGTTTCTCAAACCCTACAATCAGAGTCACTTATGTTAACACAGGGCTTTGAGCAGCCAGAGTTAGTAGTTGAATTGCCCATTAATTCGGTGCCTACGGATGTTATTATTTATCCCAACCCAACGGCAGATCAGGTTAAAATCCGATTTAATCTGAAGTATTCATCCAATGTGGTTTTTGCTTTGATCAACAATGCTGGGCAAATCGTTTATCAGTCTGAACAATGGTTTTCGGCGGGTTTACAAGAAATCCCTTTCAATTTTAAAGCAGCTCCTGGTTTATACCTAATAAGTATGGGTGTTTACGATCGATTCATCACGTATAAAGTAATTATTGATTAAGCTTTAAAATCATGAATGTTCGTGGATATTTTCTCTGTATTGGTCTGTTAATTAGTCTGAAAACACTGGCGCAATATTCAGACAGGGCTATACCAACCACCATGACCTACTTGCTCACCCGGCCGGACGCTCGTTCTTCGGGAATGGGTGATGTAGGTACAGCAACCTCCCCAGACAGTTATTCCATCTATGCCAATCCTTCAAAAATTGTATTTGCTGATGCAGAGTCAGAGGCTGGACTCTCCTACGTTCCACTCATGAGTAATCTGGTAAAAGATGTGAGCTTAGTAAACTTTTCAGGTTATAGAAAAACAAGTAATAAAACCGCATTCGGGGTTTCAATCTATTATCTTTCTTACGGGCAGGTAAACCTAACCGATGATTTGGGTAACCCGATTCAGAATTATTATCCGGTGGAGTATACAGCCGATTTGACTTATGCACGAAAAATGGGAGAAGGATTTTCCATGGCGCTTAGCGGTCGGTTTTTGCATTCCAATACACGTTTCGAGAAATCCAATGCTAATTTAGTGGCCGCACCTGCAAGTGCTTTTGCTACCGATGTTTCCGTTTATTTTGAAAAACCAAGTAGTGGAAAATTAGCCGATGGCAAATGGTCTTTTGGAGCTATGATTTCTAATATTGGTACGAAGGTGCACTATCAGGGAAGCCGATCTGAATTTTTACCTACCAATCTAAAATTGGGTGCTGCCTTTAGTTTTCACCTACAAGGTAGTATGCAAAAGTTAACCTTGTCTGCAGATATCAATAAACTTTTGGTACCTACACCGCCTGTTTACGGTAGTAACGGCGAAATTTTGGATGGTAAAGATCCCGATAGGTCTGTAGTTTCCGCGTTATTTACCTCATTTGCCGATGCTCCGGGAGGTTTCTCAGAAGAATTGAGCGAGATTAGCCTAGGAACGGGTATCGAGTACAGTTATAATGAAAATTTTTTGATCCGAACCGGGTATTTTCATGAGAATCCAGACAAGGGAAACCGACAACATTTTACCCTAGGTACTGGTTTAAGGTACCGTGATTTTGGGTTTGATCTGGCCTATATCGTTCCAACAGCAAATCGATTTGTATTGAAAAACAATGTTAAATTTTCGATTTCCTACCGCATCAAGTAGTTCGAGAAACTAGCCTATTTTTTAATTGAGAAATCTTTTTTATTTACTCTGGTTTCTGTTAGTTTTGCGCTACAATTTTAAACCATGAGTGTACTCGTAAATAAAAATTCAAAAGTTATTGTTCAGGGCTTTACCGGGAACGAAGGAACCTACCATGCTACTCAAATGATTGAGTACGGAACTCAGGTTGTGGGTGGGGTAACTCCAGGTAAAGGTGGCCAAAAACATTTAGATAAACCGGTATTTAATACCGTAAA
>JACCDH010368698.1_pt1 | contig 15282 bp, 14 predicted proteins | sample 7442481 | NCBI WGS metagenome assembly JACCDH01 (sample SAMN15323433, study PRJNA562643) | freshwater metagenome | isolation source: river surface water | place: USA:Blue River Watershed | collected 2017-08-15
AAAATTTAAACCTTACATCTATCAGCATGCCTGCACATTTCACCGGAAAAAATTTCATCCTCCTAGATCGTGTTTCTTCTACAAACAGCTATGTACAAGAATTGTTGTCAAAATCTACGCCATTAGAAGAGGGTTCTGTTATTATGGCAGTAGAGCAAACTACCGGTAGAGGACAAATGGGTAATTTTTGGGAGGCAGAAGCTGGCAAAAACCTAACATTCTCGATCTTGTATAAACCTGATTCATTGGCAATTGAAGATCAGTTTTACCTATCTATGGCTATTTCGTTAGGTATTTGTGATTTTTTAGAAAAACAACTTTCGCACGATATTATGATTAAATGGCCCAATGATATCTATTATAATCATCACAAAATAGCAGGTGTATTAATTGAGAATAGTATACAAGGCGACAAATTAAAAAACTCGGTGATTGGTATCGGACTTAATGTGAATCAGTTACATTTTGAAAGTGAAGCTCCAAATCCAATTTCCATGAAACAAGTCTCAAAAAAAGATTATGAGCTAGAAGAAATATTATTCAACCTTTTGAGTTTTATAGAATATTATTACCTCGCACTAAAATCAAATAAAACAGAATACTTGAGAGAACGCTACTACTCCAAGCTCTTATATTATGGTCAGGAACGAGATTATAAAACAAATCAAGGATTAATTCATGCGAAAATAACAGGCATAGGACCCTATGGAAAGCTATGTTTGGAAGGCAAATCAGGTATAAATTACTTCGACATTAAAGAAGTAGAGTTCTTGCTTTAAAATAAAATGATATTTTTGAATCTTATTGCTCCTATAAAAAAATGAAAAAAACAATTCTTTCGCTTCTGTTAAGTTTTATCAGCTTAACAATTTTTGCTCAAATTCAGAATCCCGTAAAATGGACATACAGTGTTGAAAATAATGGCAAAGAAGAAGCAACTTTAGTCATTAAAGCTAGTATTGACAAGGGCTGGCATTTGTATTCGCAATTTATTGGCGAAGGCGGTCCGGTACCTACCAGTTTTAGATTTGACAAAAGCAGTAACTATACTTTAGTTGGCAAAGTCAATGAAATACCAAAAGCTAAACCAATTTTCGATGAGATATTTGGTATGCAAGTAGCTTGGTTTGAGAGCTCTGCAACATTCAAACAAAAAATAAAAGTTAGTAGTGGCAAAGATTTTAAATTAAATGGCGCACTAGAATTTATGGTTTGTGATGATAAACAATGTTTGCCACCAGATGAAGTTGAATTTAGTTTCGATATAAAAGGCGTTGTAAATACTTCGACTATTACTGCAACTGAGACAAAAACAATTGACACAGCAACTGCGCCAGTAACATCCGTAGAAAATATTGATACCACTACAAAGACAGTAGATACAAGCGCTACGGAGGAAACGGTATTGACTGAATTATCTGAAGAGAAAAAAGAAGCAGATTCAATTTGGTTTATTTTTATTCAAGGATTTTTATTCGGATTCGTTGCATTGTTGATGCCATGTATTTTCCCGATGATTCCATTAACTGTAAGCTTCTTTACAAAGCAAAGCAAGACAAGAGCCATCGGAATTCGTAATGCATTATTATACGGTTTGTCAATCGTTGTAATTTATGTAGGCTTAGGCTTGGGTATAACAGTTTTATTAGGTGCTAGCGCATTGAACGAATTATCGAGTGATGCCGTTTTCAATTTAATATTCTTCGCAGTATTAGTAGTTTTCGCAGCATCATTCTTTGGTGCATTTGAAATTACTTTACCAAGTTCATGGTCAACAAAGGCAGATCAAAAAGCAGATAAAGGTGGTTTAGTTGGCATCTTTTTCATGGCGGTAGTATTAGCAATTGCATCGTTTTCATGTACAGGTCCGCTTATCGGAACCTTATTAGTAGACGCAGCAAACAAAGGCGAATACATGGGTCCGTTTATGGGCATGCTAGGTTTCTCGCTTTCATTAGCATTGCCTTTCACACTATTTGCAATTTTCCCGAGTTGGTTAAATTCTATGCCTAAATCAGGCGGATGGTTGAACTCTGTGAAAGTAGTACTAGGTTTTGTGGAACTTGCTTTCGCATTAAAATTCTTGTCAAATGCCGACATGGCTTATCATTGGGGAATTTTAGATCGTGAAGTATTTATCGTTTTATGGGTTGTAATTTTTGCTTTATTAGGTATGTACTTATTAGGCAAATTGAAATTCAATCACGACTCTGATGTTAAACATGTTTCAGTAACAAGATTATTTTTAGCGATACTATCACTCAGTTTTGCAGTGTACTTAGTGCCAGGTTTATGGGGTGCACCGTTAAAAGCGGTGAGCGGATTTTTACCACATCAAGGCACGCAAGATTTTGATTTATATTCAAGTCAATTTGCAGCATCTAGTGGCGAAGGCAATTCAACAACTACACATGTTGCAAATAAAAAATATGCAGATAGATTACATGCACCACTTGGTATCGATGCATTCTTTGATTATGATGAAGGCATGGCTTATGCGAAACAAGTAGGCAAGCCTGTATTCCTTGATTTTACAGGGCATTCATGCACTAACTGCCGTAAAATGGAAAACGCAGTTTGGCCCGATGCTGAAGTATTAAACAGATTGAAGAATGATTTTGTAGTGATATCATTGTATGTTGATGATCGTACAGAATTGCCAGAAGATCAAAAATATGTTTCAAAATATACAGGTAAAAAAGTAAAGACTTTGGGTAATAGAAATGTTGATTTACAAGTTTCGAAATTCAATAGTAATGCACAACCTTTATATGTAGTGACAGATGCTGATGGAAATCCATTAAACAAGCCATATGGTTATAATGAAGACATCGCAGCGTACATAAAATTCCTAGACGAAGGCAAAAATAAATTTGCAAAACAATAAATAAAAAAAGGGGAAATAAATTCCCCTTTTTTTATTGAACAATAATCGAAAGTTTTTCGTTAGCAATCTCAGCGGTGAAAGGTGCTACACCTTTTTGTTCACCATCTATGGTCAACAGTGAGATTTCTGAATTAACCATAATACTTCTTACCTGTTTATACTCCAATAGTTCTGAATGTATATGTTTACCAGAATAAACACTAGGAAATAATTTCAGTAAGTTAAACATAGAAGTTTTACGTACTAAAATGACATCCATCAATTCATCTTGCAAGTCAGCAAGAGGAGCCATCTTCATTCCCTTTCCTGTATGTTTAGTATTTAAAATTAAAATAAAAGAAAAGTCCTCGTTATAGGTAACATCATCTAATTTAATTTTTACTTTATAAGAAGGATTAGGTATTAATTCTAATAATGATGCTATGGTATATCTACTTGTACCTATTGTTCTTAATCGCTCAGATCTGAAATTAATATTGGCAACTAAGCCCCAGCCAATCATGTTAAAAGAAACACATTCAAAACCCTCGTACTTAACTTTTATTAAATCGATTTTTTCTACTTTAAAATTTTTAAGTGCAGACAATGCAGATTTATAATCAAGACAATTTAAGTCATGATTGAAAGCATTACCACTTCCAGCCGGAAATAGAATTACAGGTATGTGTAATGAATTGGCATTATACATCGCATTTACAACATCATGCATAGTTCCATCTCCGCCTAAAACGATAACTGCATCAATGTCAGATAAAATATTTTGATTGATGAAACGAGAGAAGTAGCCCGTACTAATACTTTCGAGTACTAAAAAATCATCATTAGGTAAATCATGTTGGAGGCTCTTCATCATCTTACGAGCTTTTGATCGCCCAGAATCAGGATTTAGAGCACATAAATATTTTCTTCCGCCCATATATGATACAATATAAGAAAAGGTTGATTAAATTTGATAAAACGTTCACAAGATTCTATCATTGTAAAATGAATACCATTCAAAAGCATTTCGAAGAAGCTCAAAAAGTATTAGCAAGTTTTATTGCGGAAGAAAAGAATATTCAGCAAATAGAAAAGGCTGCGGCATTAATGACGAATTCTATTAAGCAAGGTGGCAAAATTATATCTTGTGGCAATGGAGGTTCAATGTGTGATGCCATGCATTTTGCAGAAGAGTTGAGTGGAAGATATAGAAATGATCGTGCATCAATTGCAGCGATTTCCATTTCAGATCCTTCTCACATTTCATGTGTTGCTAATGACTACGGATACGAGTTTGTATTCTCACGTTTCATCGAAGGAATTGGTAAATCAGGTGATGTTTTATTAGGTATCAGCACATCGGGCAATTCAAAAAATATTATTAAAGCAGTGCAAGCTGCAAAAGCAATAGGTATTCATACTGTTTGTTTAACAGGTAAGGATGGTGGCGAACTTGCAAATATTTGTGATGTAGAAATTCGTGCACCACATTCAGAATATGCAGATCGGGCGCAAGAAATACATATCAAAGTAATTCATTCATTGATTGACTATATAGAGAGTCATCTATAAAAAGTTGCAAGAATGCAGTCTTAAAAATAATCCTGCATTCTTGCAGTTCCATTAAAAATTTCTTGGTTATACCTTTACACCATGTTAGTGAAAACTTTTGGAAGTGCGGTGTATGGAGTAAACGCTATCTTGATAGAGGTAGAGGTGAATATTGTGTCAGGTGTAGACTATCATTTAGTGGGCTTACCCGATAGTGCTGTAAAAGAAAGTAACCTGCGCATAGAGTCGGCAGTGAAACATGTAGGGTTGAGTATGCCGAGGATGAAGATTGTGGTAAACATGGCTCCTGCCGACATTCGCAAAGAAGGTTCAGCTTATGATCTAACAATAGCAATTGGAATTTTAGCAGCGTCGGATCAAATACCAAATGATGAAATAGCAGATTATTTAATCATGGGTGAGCTATCATTAGATGGTACATTGAAACCGATTAGAGGTGCATTGCCTATCGCAATTGAGGCAAAGAGAAAAGGGTTCAAAGGATTTATACTACCATTAAAAAATGCGAAAGAAGCTGCAATAGTAAGTGGATTAGAAGTGTATGGGATGCAGAACATTTCGGAGGTTGTAAATTTCTTTAAAGGCGAGAGAAACATAAAAGCTCTAGTTGTAAATCCGCGTGAAGATTTTTTCTTAAATCAAAGTATTACAGACATCGACTTTGGAGATGTAAAAGGTCAAGAGAATGTAAAACGTGCGATGGAGATTGCTGCTGCGGGCGGACATAATATAATTCTTATAGGTCCGCCTGGAGCCGGCAAAACCATGTTGGCAAAAAGATTGCCAACTATATTGCCACCCTTGAATTTAAATGAATCATTAGAAACAACTAAAATACATTCAGTAGCAGGTAAACTAAAATCGAGCGACTCATTGATAGCGCGTAGACCTTTTAGAGCACCACATCATTCTATTTCAGACGTAGCACTTGTAGGCGGAGGTGGATTTCCACAACCAGGTGAAATATCATTAGCTCATAACGGAGTATTATTTTTAGATGAACTACCAGAATTTAAAAGATCAGTATTAGAAGTAATGCGTCAACCTTTAGAAGAACGAAAAGTATCAATTGCTAGATCTAAATTTAGTGTTGATTACCCTGCTAGTTTTATGTTAGTGGCCTCAATGAACCCTTGCCCCTGTGGTTACTTTAACCACCCGACAAAAGAATGTAGCTGCGGACCAGGAGTGGTGCAAAAATATTTAAGCAGAGTATCGGGGCCATTGCTTGATAGAATAGATATTCATTTAGAAGTAACGCCTGTTGATTTTAATGAATTAACTACCAGTAGAAATTCAGAAAACAGTAATGAAATTAGAACGAGAGTTATGACAGCAAGAAAAATTCAAGAAGAGAGATATCATGAATACGAAGAGATTCACAGTAACGCTCAAATAAGTACGAAGCAAGTAAAAGAAATGTGTCAAATATCAGATACTGGGAATGCACTTTTGCGCACAGCTATGGAACGACTAAACTTATCTGCACGTGCATACGATAGAATATTAAAAGTATCGCGTACTATCGCAGATTTAGATGGCTCTGAAGAAATAAAAATCGAACATCTATCTGAGGCAATACAGTATAGGAGTTTAGATAGGGATGATTGGGGGAAATAAAATTCAAAACAAAAAAAATCCCACAATACTTTTGGTACTGTGGGAATTTAAAATTTTAATATTTAATAATTAGAAGCTTCTAACATTTAAGCAACCACCCGTAACACATTTTCCTGTTAATGAACTAATCTTTGTAGCTGAATTTAAGATAGCAGCTTTAATAGTCGCAGCTGTAGCACTAGGGTTTTTAGCTTTATATAAAGCCGCAGCACCTGCAACATGCGGAGTAGCCATAGAAGTTCCATTATATGAACCATATGTGTTATATGGAAGTGAAGAGAAAATATTCACTCCAGGAGCACCAATGTGAACAGACTTAGCACCATATTGTGAAAAGCTAGCTAATGTTCCATTTGATGCAATTGCTGCAACAACTATCATATTTGATAGTGCTGGATATGTTTTACCTCCCACTTTATTTGGGATAGAATAGTTGCCTGGGAAACTTGCTGTTCTATCATTATTAGTACCTGAATTTCCAGCAGCTGCAATAAATAATACACCAGCTGTGTTTGCTCTACTAATTGCAGAATATAACGCAGTACTAAATCCGCCACCACCCCAAGAGTTATTCGAAGCAACGATGTTAACGCCTTTAACTTTTAATGCAGTAATATAATCAACAGCCTTAACTGCATTAGCAGTAGTTCCACCTGCAGAACCTAAAAATTTACAGCTCATCATCTTTACATTCCAATTCATACCTACCACACCAACGCTATTAGCAAGTCCACCGATAGTACCTGCAACGTGTGTTGCGTGATCATCACCAGCACCATCAAATGTACTGTTGTTGTTACCATCAAAATCCCAACCATAGATGTCATCAGTATAGCCATTGCCATCGTTATCAATTCCGTCGTTAGGTGTTTCACCTGGATTAACCCAACAATTACTAGCTAAATCTTCGTGTTGATTATCGATACCTTCATCGATAACTGCAATAACTACATCTGAAGAGCCAGTATTATTATTAGCCCATGATGTAGCAGCTCCAGTACCAAATGCATTTGTACTAGTCATTCCCCACAGACTACCGTTTGTAAATAATGGGTCAACAGAAAACGGCTGAATGTTGATATATATAATTCGGCTCTGCAAATTCAATGAAAGGCATTCTTTGTAAAGCCTCTAAAGCTTGTGGAACTGCTGCAGGAAAGGTTATTAAATACAAGCCCTCTGTTTCTCCATTAGACTCCATAGTTTCAGTGAAAATATGCTCTAACATTTTAGCTGATACTCTTGCAAAAGCATCATTTTTTGCGTTTGATGGTGTACCATTTCTGAATTTTACTAAAGCTTGGTTTGGCACCATGTTCGAAGCTGATAATGGAGCTTCTGATAAATTATTTGTGTTGTTAATTGTGTCAAGCTCAATATTCTCCTTTGTACATGAAGTAAAAGTGAATGATGCAGCAATCATTAAGAAAGCTGAAACTTTAAAGATTTATTTCGAATTGTAATTTGTCATGATTTTTAAAATTTTCAAATGAATATTATTTAACACAGTGTGCAAATTACATCTTTAAATATTTATAATATAATTTCAAATCTAGAAATAGATTATATTTAATCACCAAGAAGAAAAATAACTACAATTAGTAATGCTTACTTCTCCTCCAGCAAAGATTTCAACTCTTCTAACTCTACATCTGGCTCTTCATAATTCATCAATGAATCTGGCACGACATAATCACGCGCCGCGCCACGTAATGATACTGATTTGAACATACCAATGGTATCGACCTCTTGTACTTTACCGCGCTTCACCATTAAGCCTCCTATGAATTTGAAGTAGTTATGCATGTATGGTTTTAACTCACCGTTAGGTAAGAATGAGTATTTAAATTTCTTTGGTTTCGGAACAATACTCGCTAAGAAAATACTTTCACCTAAATTTAATTCTGATGGGCGTTTGTTAAAATAAAATCTCGATGCTTCTGCTATACCATACACATTAGGTGCCCACTCAATGATGTTCAAATACACTTCATACATTCTTTGCTTTGAACTCAATCGATTGTTTTCTATCAACCAAACAATGATCAATTCTTCTAACTTTCTCGCGACTGTTTTATTTCTATTTAAGAAAACATTTTTTACTAATTGCATAGAGATGGTACTGCCACCTCTTTTGAATCTTTTCGCTACATAATTCGCAACGATTGACTGACGAAATGCTTCTTCGTAAAAACCACGATGTGAAAAGAATAAAGGATCTTCGGTAGTGAGTAAAGCGTTCTTAATGAAATTAGATATTTGATCATATGGAACGAAATTCGGGTTCTCAGGTCCAACAATTATTGGTCGTGAAGCTCTGTCTACTTCATATGGTATGTGAACAAAACTGCCATTGATTTTTGAGAAGTTTACATTACCAAATTGCTCAATTGCAAAATCTTTTTTCTTTAACTCTGAATCGAATCTACAACGCCAAGGTGTTTTTGAATCGAGATAAAAATCTAAGTGGTATGCTAAACTTCCTTTTACTTTTATGCCTTCAATTGAATTAAATAATCCGGATGGTAGTGAATTGAAAAATTCTTGCGCCGCTAACTCTTCTGTATCAAATTTTAGCTCGTAAATTTTTTGTTTACCAATGGTGTATTTAATAAATGGTCTAGCTTTTATATTACCTAAATATGCTGTTGATGAACTGTCGATTGAAATGAATTTTTCTCCGAAGAACATATTGCAATCTATCGATGCATTATTTACTTGTACATCTTTTTGTGCAATCTTCGGATGATTCAATAATAAATTTTTTAGCGACCAATTGCCAAATATTCTCAACTCATCTGATACGTACTCTATCTTATCCATTCTTGTTGACACCGTATCGAAACTTAATTTAAGTCCGAACTTCTGTTCTAAATACGGCAACACCACCTTTTGATTATTCGCAAAAAACTTAACATCTAGTTTTTTATCTGATGCATATACATGACCCTGCATATGCCATACCGCTTCGTTATTGTTCAATACAAATGTAGAGTTCAACACATGATCTTCTATTCGAATATCATTTGCTTTAATTTGAAATGCTAAATCATTATCAACAACATTTAATAAATAATTTTCAATCAACATTTCATTCGGCACTTTGTACAAAACTTTGTTGATTAAATTATTGACGATAGAGGCAATGTCAATGCCAGCACCATCCGTCTTAGAAGTATCAATGTTGGTAGTATCACGCTTTAATAAAAAATCGAAATTTCTTACACCGTTTTTATGAATGATATTTAATACCGCATTATTCGTTTTTAGCTCATCGATTTTTATGTGCCCTAAGAATAATGGAAGTATCGAAACACTTACTTTAAAATTTTCAACACGTAATAAAGTATCGCGATCTTGAGGTACTACACTTATACCCTTGAAACTTACACTTGTAAGTCCGACAAATTTCGCCTCATTAATCTTAATATTTAAATCGTGTTTTCTTTTTTCAGACTGAACGATTTTATCGATGATCTTATGGAGTATACGCTCACGCATAGCAAAGGCAGTAACAAATGCTAAAAAAACAAGTGCTACCACGACGTAAATAACTATTTTAACTTTTTTCATTTGATATGATTGAGCGAATATTATAAATATGCTTGTAAAAATGCAAATTGGCAAGAACTTTGCTAAATATTCAGCATGAAGTTGATAAAGATTTTATTTCTTGGTTTAATAAGTGCCAGCATTTTCGTTTCGTGTGAGAAAGATTCAGACGAGCCTACGGATAAAGAATTACCAACGATCACTAAAATTTCTCCTCAATATGCCCATCAGGCTTATGATTTCGGCGATACGGCGTATTTTACCCTGGAGTTTAAAGACAATGTTTCTTTGAAAGAAACATCCCTAAGATTATATTTAGAAACGGAAGAGACGATCATGACTGTTCAACGTTTCCCTCAAAGTCAGACCGACAGAATAGACACCTTTGTAATTATGAATGACCCGAGATTCAGTGATTTGAACTTCGACATTAAGGCAATTGATGCTTCGGGCAATGTTGCATTACAAAGCAGTCATATTCACCTTCGATAATCAATAATTTTCTCAAACAAAAGCCTTACAAATAAGTTCTTTTGATACATTTGCACATATTTTAAACTTATGTATACTAAAGAAGATATTTTAAAAGCATTAAGTCATGTTGAAGAGCCAGATTTGAAGAAAGATTTGGTGACGCTGAACATGATTGAAGATATAAAAATCAACGATAAAGAAGTTTCGTTCAGTGTGATTCTTACTACGCCTGCATGCCCATTGAAAGAATTAATTCACAATGCATGTGTGAATGCGATACATCATTTTGTCGATAAAGAAGCGGTTGTGAAAATCAACATGACTTCGAGAGTAACGCAAAAGCTTGATGGTAAGAGTTTCCCGAATATTAAGAACGTAATATTAGTAGCATCGGGTAAAGGTGGTGTAGGTAAATCAACGGTTGCAGTGAATTTGGCGATTGGCTTGTCAAAGCAAGGTGCGAAAGTCGGATTAATTGACGCCGATATTTACGGCCCGTCGATACCTATGATGTTCAAACTCGAAGGTGCACGCCCTAATGCTGAGAAAGATGGTGACAAAGTGAAGTTGATGCCATTAGAAAAATACGGTGTGAAATTATTATCGATCGGATTCTTTACAGAACCCGGACAAGCGATTCCGTGGAGAGGTCCGATGGTGACTAGCGCATTGCGTCAAATGTTCATGGATGCTAATTGGGGAGAGTTAGATTATTTAATCGTTGACACGCCTCCGGGCACTGGTGATGTGCATATTACTTTAGCACAGAACTTCCCAGTGACAGGTGCGGTGATTGTAACGACTCCACAAAACGTAGCATTAGCCGATACACGTAAAGGAATTTCAATGTTTAAGATGGATGCCATCAAAGTGCCAATTTTAGGCGTTGTAGAGAATATGTCATACTTTATACCAGAAGAATTCCCTGATCATAAATATTTCTTATTCGGCAAAGAAGGAGGAAGAAAATTAGCAGAGCAATTTGAGATTCCGTTTTTAGGTGAAATTCCATTGGTGCAAGCGGTAGGTGAAGCAGGAGAACAAGGGGAGCCGATTATCTTGAAAGATGATCACCCAATGGCTAAATCATTTGCATCGATTTCATCAAATGTAGCGCAACAAGTGGCTATATTAAATGCTGGAATGCAGGAAACTATTCTTAATTAGAATTGTTATAAATAATACTTAACTTTGTATAAATAACATAGCAATGAACAATACTAGTCCAGAATTAATAGAGCGCATCGAAACCGCTCTTGATCAAATAAGACCTTATTTAGAAGCCGATGGTGGTAACGTGGCATTACACGAAATCACTGACGACATGGTTGTTAAATTGAAACTTTTAGGAGCATGCGGTTCATGCCCAATGAGTATCATGACCTTAAAAGCAGGTGTTGAGCAAGCGTTAAAGCGTGCTGTACCAGAAATCAATTCGGTAGAAGCGATCAACATCACAGATATGGATGACCCGAATGCAGTATTACCTGAAAGACTAAGAGGTTAATATTTGCGTTCTCTAATTTCGGCGTGTAAAACACTATCTATGAAAAGACTTTTAATCTTGATTTTAGTATTGATTAGTTTTAATCAAACATCAATAGCCCAAGAGAAAAAGTTAGTTCAATTTTCAGGTATTGTTTTACACGCTGATAGTTTAATACCCCTCCCATTTGTAAGTATCACCAACGTTTCGAGAAATTACAGAGGCACCTATTCAGACATGAGAGGATTCTTCTCATTAGTCGTAGGCGTAGGAGATACAATTCAAATTTCTTGTTTAGGATATCGTAAGCAAGAGCTTATAGTACCTGAAAATTTAATCAACAATTCACTGAGTGCAATCTTCAAATTAAAATCAGAAGCAATTGATTTGCCGATGATTTATATTTTCCCATATGCAACAGTAGAGCAATTCAAACAAGCCTTCATAAAACTTCGCTTACCCGATGATGATCTAATGATTGCGCGTCGTAATTTAGATGAACGCACGATGATGGCATTGAGTTCAGCTATGGCTTGGGATGGTACACAAAATGCACGTTACTACTTCCAAAATCAAAGTGAGAAATTATACTGGCGCGGACAAGATCGCTACAACCCTTTACTTGATATCGTAAAGATCAATCAGTTTATACAATTGCTGAATCAGGGAAAGATTTCGTTGAAAAACGATCCGAATAGGTAGTAACTTGTAACTAGTAACTAGAAAATCACCACTCCAAAAAATCTCCCCAACCTCTTAAATTTTGAAATGAAAAGGTGAGAGGTTTTTCAGCCTTTGGCTTTTAAAAGGATGCTATGATTAAAGTTTATTGAAATTTTTTTATATCAAAGACCTTCCCTTCGAAGTAAAAATCTCCCCAACCTTTTAAATTTTGAAATGAAAAGGTGTGATAATAATAATAGAAAATATAACGTAATGACCGTTGTACTTAAGAGATTATCGCAGAGGAAATAATTGCTTTTTCATTTACAAAATTTAAAAGGTGAAGAAAAAAGAAAAAAAGAAAATTGGAAAAAAAGAAAAATAGAAAATTGTATAAAAGTATTATTTCAAAGAAGAGAAAGTAGTTTGTAAACTACTTTCTCTTCTTTGAAACCGCTGGGTATTTCATTTTGTAATCTGGCTTCACCATTCCCTTCGTTATCGCATCAAGTTTTCTTGCAATTAACCTTTTTTTAATCGGTGAAATTTTATCGACAAATAATTTACCATCGATATGATCGTATTCATGTTGTATAATACGTGCGATAATTCCGTTGTATGATTCTTCGTATTCAACAAAATTTTCATCGCAATATTTTATGCGGATGTGCGAGAGTCTGTTAACATCTTCACGTATTTCTGGTATACTCAAACAACCTTCAGAGAATGGCCATTCTTTACCTGTCTCTTCGATGATGTGTGCGTTGATGAAAACTTTTTTGAATTTTAATTGATCGGGTTTGTCTTCGTCGTCGTCATCAAACGGACTTGCATCAATAACGAACAAGCGTATTGGCAATCCGATTTGTGGTGCTGCTAGTCCGACCCCACGTGCCGCATACATAGTCTCCCACATATCTTCAATCAGTTGATTTAAATTCGGATAATCTTTCGATATATCATCGCCCACTTTTCTTAATACTGGGTCGCCGTATGCAATAATTGGTAAAATCATATTTTTAAAAATTCGACTCCATGTACGACTGTAAAATTATGGTCGCGCTAATGGTATCGATTAAACTTTTATTTTGTCTTTCTTTTTTACTTTTTCCGCTTTGAGCAATTACTTGCGAAGCCATCTTTGAGGTAAATCGCTCATCTACTCTTTTGATCGGCAAGTTCGCAAATTCCTTTTTAATTTTCTCTACCACTTCATTGATTAATGCAGCTGACTCAGATGCAGTATTATCCATTTGCTTTGGCTCACCCACCACTAATAATTCAACCTCTTCATTTTTAAAGTATTCTTTCAAAAACACTATCAATTCTTGAGTAGGTACTGTAGTTAAAGCATTAGCTATAATCTTCATTGGGTCAGTGACCGCCACACCTGTTCTTTTTGCACCAATATCTAATGCCATTATTCTCGCCATTTTACAAAGATAAGCGATGGAAACGAATTTTAAATTTTATAAATTGCGGCATGTTATTTAAAGAGATACCAGGGCACGAAGAGATAAAGGAAAGATTGCTTCGATCTAAACACGAAAACCGCATTTCACATGCGCAATTGTTCTTAGGTCCGAGTGGTAGCGGTAATCTAGCATTAGCCATTGCTTATGCTCAGCTGATTAATTGTACGAATGCTACAGCCGACGATTCGTGTGGTGAATGTTCATCTTGCAGAAAATATGAAAAGTACATCCATCCGGATTTACATTTCTCATACCCTTTCATCGCTAAGAAAGCAGAAGAGACGAGTACGGTATATATCAAAGAATGGCGTAAAGCATTGTTAGATTCACCCTTCTTGGGCTTACAAGATTGGTTGAATTATTTAGAGGCTGATAATAAAAGACCTAATATCAATATTGCTGAATGCCACGATATCATTAAGCGTTTGGCTTATAAATCGTTCGAAGCAGAATATAAAGTTTTAATCATGTGGTTGCCTGAATTTTTAGGAAACGAGGGTAATACACTTTTGAAATTAATTGAAGAACCACCTGAGAAGACTTTGTTTATTCTAGTTTCAGAGCAATACGATCAAATATTAAATACGATTTTATCGAGAACGCAATTAGTAAAGATTAATGCATTAGACGATAAGACTGTTAAAGATTATTTGATAAATAAAGGTTGTGAAGAAGATTTAGCTGCTCGATATGCTTATTTAGCAAATGGGAATTTACAAGCGGCTCTCAATTTCATGGAAGAGGAAGATAGCGATTTAGAGGGTATGTTTGTGAATTGGCTTCGCTTGTGTTACGCTCGAAAAGGCATAGAATTACAAAATTTGATCGATGAAATTGCAGTTGCATCATTTGGCAGAACGAATCAGATTAATTTCTTACGTTTCGGATTGCAGGTACTAAGGGAGTGTGTGGTTCATAATGCGGATGTCAAAGAAATTATACGTTTCGAGAGTAAACATTTTGAATTGCCTAAGTTGGCATCGATTATAAATGAGAAGAATGCAGGTGCTATAATTCAACATTTAGAGCAAGCAATCTATCATATTGAGCGAAATGAAAATGCAAAGATCTTATTCTTAGACCTTTCTATACAAGTAATGAGAGATTTGCAAAGAAAAATGTAAATTCGCATAATATAAAAATTTAAAACTTTCATATGGGATGTGGATCATGCTCAACCAAAGGCGGAACGCCAAAAGGTTGTAATAGTAATGGTTCTTGTATGACAGGGGGAGGCTGCAGTAAATTAGATGTATTTGATTGGTTCGCCAATATGGATATGCCATCTAATTACCAAGCTTTTAATATTGTAGAAGTGAGGTTTAAAGGCTCACGAAAAGACTTTTACCGTAACACGGATAATATATATGTAGAAGCAGGCGAATTAGTCTGTGTCGAATCGGGTACCGGAGGGTACGATGTTGGTCATATTAGTATGACGGGCGAATTGGTTCGAATGCAAATGAAAAAACGTGGGGTAAGTGTTGACTCTCCTGAAATCAAGAAAATATATCGAAAGGCAACAACTGCCGATGTAGAGAAATGGAAAATTGCCAAAGGTCTTGAATACGAGA
>JACCDH010356499.1_pt1 | contig 15277 bp, 19 predicted proteins | sample 7442481 | NCBI WGS metagenome assembly JACCDH01 (sample SAMN15323433, study PRJNA562643) | freshwater metagenome | isolation source: river surface water | place: USA:Blue River Watershed | collected 2017-08-15
CGCAGCAGGATCTGCTGCAGGAAGGCGTCGGCGATGGAGTCCTTGACCACGATGTCCTTGCCGGTCTTCGGGTTCTTGAACTTGCACCACGGGCCGCCGTCGATCTCGACCGCGCCGAACTCCTTCTTGGCCAGGGCGTAGCCCCAGTCACGGAAGCCACCTTCGGTGAACTTCATGATGTTGCCCTTGTGCACGATGGTCACGCTGGGCTTGTCGTTGTCGATCGCGTACTGGATGGCCTTGCGCACGAGGCGCTCGGTGCCCTCGCGCGAGACGGGCTTGATGCCGATGCCCGAGGTCTCGGGGAAGCGGATCTTCTTGACGCCCATTTCCTCGATCAGGAACTTGATGAGCTTCTGCGCCTTGTCGGTCTCGGCTTCGTACTCGATGCCGGCGTAGATGTCCTCGGAGTTCTCGCGGAAGATGACCATGTTGGTCTTCTCCGGCTCCTTCAGCGGAGAGGGCACGCCCTTGAAGTACTGGATGGGGCGCAGGCAGACGTACAGGTCCAGCTCCTGGCGAAGGGCCACGTTCAGCGAACGGATGCCGCCACCGACGGGGGTCGTCAGCGGGCCCTTGATGGAGACGACGTAGTCGCGCACGGCATGCAGGGTTTCCTCGGGCAGCCACACGTCGGGGCCGTACACGCGGGTCGACTTCTCGCCGGCGTAGACCTCCATCCAGTGGATCTTGCGCTTGCCGCCGTAGGCCTTGGCCACGGCCGCGTCCACCACCTTCAGCATCACGGGCGTGATGTCCGCGCCGGTACCGTCACCCTCGATGAAGGGAATGATCGGCTCGTCCGGCACATTGAGGGACATGTCGGCGTTGACCGTGATTTTCTGGCCCTTGGCGGGCACCTTGATGTGCTGATACATGGGGGAAGCGTCTCCGGAAAGAAACTAAGGTGTGACTGGCTTTGCGGGGCGGGGCGCCCCGCAATTTGCCCGTCGATTCTACTGGGGATTTCGGGGCATTCCGGGCGAGCGCATCCGCGCGGGCGGGGTGCGTGCGCGGCGTCTCGCAGGACATGCGCAGGGTGTGTCGCAGCGGGTCGTGTCGCGCTGCGTGTCAACGGCCGCGCCACGCGCCGCGTTGCAGTGACACCGGGCGCATCCGCATCCGGCAAGTCCGAAACCTTGATTGAGATTGAAGGAACACACCATGAACAAGCTCCTCGCCACCCTGATCGCTGGCTTCTTCGCTGCTGGCGCTTTCGCCCAGGCCCCCGCCGCCGCCCCGGCCGCTTCCGCTGCTCCGGCCAAGGCCGAAGCCAAGAAGGAAGAGAAGAAGGCCGAGAAGAAGGCTGAGAAAAAGGCCGAGAAAAAAGAAGAAAAGAAGTAATTCTTGGACGCTTGAAAACCAAAGCCCTCGATTGAGGGCTTTGTTGTTTTCGGGTTTCACCGCAAAAAAACTTGTCAACCGTTGGTTATGATCCGCGTTGGAGAGAGGCCTGCTGGCTCGCCAGTGGGACTGTGTATCCCAAATCCTTCAAAACCAACCTCAAAGGAATGACCATGAAGAAGTTCGCCGCCGCCGTGCTGGCCACCCTGTTCGCCGCCTCCGCTTTCGCCGCCGCCTCCGCTCCCGCCAAGGCCGCTTCTGGCGCCAAGCCGGCCGCTTCCGCCGCTTCTGCCAAGAAGTAATCGGACGCGTACGCGACGAAGCCCGCCTCTGGCGGGCTTTTTTGTTGCGTCGACGCCCCGGCACCTGACCGTTCTTCCCGGAGACTCTTCAATGTCCAAGCTCATCACCGGCCTGCTGGCCACCCTGTTCGCCGCCGCAGCCTTCGCACAGGCCACCCCCGCCACCCCGGCCACGCCCGCGACCCCGGCTGCGCCTGCTGCCGCTGCTGGCGCCAAGCCCGAAGCCAAGCCCGAGGCTGCCACCGACAAGAAAGCCAAGAAGGCCAAGAAGGCGAAAAAAGCCAAGAAGGCCAAGAAGTCCGAAGCCGCCTCCTGACCGGACCGCACCATGACCGGGCCCGCGCCCGGTCTGGCACGACATGACGCCCGCTCCTGCGGGCGTTGTCATTGCGACAATCACGCCCATGACTTCCGAACGCCTGTCCTCCCTCGCGCCGCACGCCGCGCGGCGTTTCCCGCGGCCTGTCGCACGCCGTGCAGCCGCCCGCTGGGTCCTGGCCGGCCTGGCACTGCTCGCCACTGGCTTCGCCGCCGCCCAGCAACCGCAGATGAACCTGCGCCGCGTCACCCTGTCAGCGGGCATGCACCAGATCGACGCCCAGGTGGCGCAGACGGTCGACCAACGCTCCATCGGCCTGATGTGGCGACGGGAGATGCCGCAGCACGAAGGCATGCTCTTCGTGTTCGAGCAGCCCTCGGTGCAGTGCTTCTGGATGATGAACACCTACCTGCCGCTCACCGCCGCTTTCATCGACGATGACGGGCGCATCGTCAACCTGGCGGATATGCAGCCGCTCAAGACCGATTCGCACTGCTCGGCCAGGCCGGTGCGCTACGTGCTGGAGATGAACCAGGGCTGGTTCGCCAAGCGCGGCCTGCGCGCGGGCGCGCGGCTGGCCGGTGGCCCGTTCCCGCCGCCCTGATCACGCCACCATGAAAAAGGGCCGCTTGCGCGGCCCTTTTCGTTGCCCGCGTGGGATCAGGCGAAGTTCTTCTGCGCGAACTCCCAGTTCACGAGCTTGTCGAAGAAGGTCTCGACGAACTTCTGGCGCAGGTTGCGGTAGTCGATGTAGTAGGCGTGCTCCCACACGTCGACGGTGAGCAGGGCCTTGTCGGCGGTGGTCAGCGGGGTGCCGGCGGCGCCGGTGTTGACGATGTCCACGCTGCCGTCGGCCTTCTTGACCAGCCAGGTCCAGCCGGAGCCGAAGTTGCCGACAGCCGACTTCACGAAGGCCTCGCGGAAGGCGGCATAGCTGCCCCACTTGGCATTGATGGCCGCGGCCAGCGCGCCGGTGGGCTCGCCGCCGCCGGCGGGCTTCATGCAGTTCCAGAAGAAGGTGTGGTTCCAGATCTGGGCCGCGTTGTTGTAGACGCCACCGGAGGACTTCTTGACGATCTCCTCCAGGGTCATGCTCTCGAACTCAGTGCCCTTCTGCAGGTTGTTCAGGTTCACCACATAGGCGTTGTGGTGCTTGCCGTGGTGGTACTCCAGGGTCTCCTTGGAGTAGTGCGGGGCCAGCGCGTCGATGGCATACGGCAGGGCGGGAAGGGTGTGCTCCATGGGGTTCCTCTCGGATTGTTGGTGTTCGGGGTCGACGGAAAAACCGGATTCTAGGCACTAATCCAAAGTCGTCCGGTCGATGGTGACATCGAGTCGCCCGTCGGCCAGCAGGGCCTGCGCGGCCTCTCCGGCGCGGGCCTGCGCGGCGCGCGCGAGCACGGTGCCGTCGGGCCGCGTGATGAGCGCGTAGCCGCGTTGCAGCACCCGGCGAGGGTCGACCGCGGCCAGCCGCACCGCGGCATGCTCCAGGCGTCGGGCGCGGGCCTCCATCTGTCGGGGTAACGCGGACTGCAAGGCGACGCCCCCGGCCTCAAGGCGGGACGACTGCCGCTGCAGCCGGGCCGCCGCAGCGTACCGCAGGCGCTGCGCCAGCCGCTCGAGCTGCTGGTGCTGCCCCGCCACGCGGCCGGAGGGACGTCCCAGCCGCGCAGCATGGGCATCGAGCCGCTGGGCGGCCTGGTCCAGCCGCCGGCCGGTGGCCGCCTGCATCCGCGCAGCCAGCGCGGCCAGCGCATCGAGCCAGGCCTGGCGCTCGGGCGCCACCAGCTCGGCTGCCGCGGTGGGCGTGGGCGCGCGCAGGTCGGCACAGAAGTCGGCGATGGTGAAGTCGGTCTCGTGGCCCACGCCGCAGACCACCGGCACCGGGCTGGCCACGATCGCGCGGGCCAGCGCCTCGTCGTTGAAGGCCCAGAGGTCTTCCAGTGAACCGCCACCGCGCACGAGCAGGATGACGTCGATCTCGCCCGCCCGGGCTCGCGCGTACAGGGCCTGCAGGGCGCGAATGAGCTCGCCCGGCGCCTGGGCACCCTGCACCGCGGCCGGTGCCAGCAGCACTGGCACATGGGGCAGCCGGCGCCGCAGGGCGGTGGCCACGTCGTGCAGGGCGGCGGCGCCGAGCGAGGTCACCAGCCCCAGGCCGCGCGGCAGGGGCGGCAGCGGCCGCTTGCGGGCAGCGTCGAACAGCCCCTCGGCCTCCAGCCGCGCCTTCAGGCGCAGGAACTGCTCGAACAGGCCGCCCTGCCCCGCGCGGGACAGGCTCTCGACGATGAGCTGCAGGTCGCCACGGGCGTCGTACACGTCGAGGCGGCCCCGGGCCTCGACCTGGTCGCCGTCGCGGGGCGCGAAGTCCAGCAGGCTGGCCGAGCGGCGGAACATCGCGCAGCGGATCTGGCCGCCGGCGTCCTTGAGCGTGAAGTAGCAGTGGCCGCTGGCGGCCCGGGTGAAGCCCGAGAGTTCGCCGCGCACCGACACCGGGTTGAAGCGGGCGTCCAGCGCATCGGCCACCGCGCGGCACAAGGCGCCCACGTCCCACACGGGGGCGCCGCCCTCGCCGCGGCTGCGTGTCAGCGGGGTCATGCGATCGGCTGCGGCCCTGCGCCGCCCTGAAGCCTTTGGGCCACCTCGCGCGACCGGGGTAGTCCACAAAGGCGCGCCCGCGGGGACCGGCCGCGGCACCCGCTTGCAATCCACGATTTTTCGTTGCAAGTCATTGATTGCAAAGGGATTTTTTGTGCTGAATTTGTGACCGTTCTGTCACAGTCACGATTTGATGCGGCTTCCGGGGCCACGCAGGGCGGCTTCTGCACAAAGTTATCCACAGGAAATGTGAGGTTCTGCCGACCCGGGAAGCGGAACGTCCTACAGCGACGGAGGCTGCCCGATAATGCCCGGTCCCGCCCACCCGGGCGGTCCTACTTCCGTGTCGGAGCGCACCCTTTGTTTTCCATCATACAAGCGGCCGGCTGGCCGATCTGGCCCCTGATCGCCTGCTCGGTGGTGGCGCTGGCCCTGATCATCGAGCGCTTCATCAGCCTCAAGCCGGCCAAGGTGGCCCCGCCGCAGTTGCTGGACGAGGCGCTGGCCGTCTGCCGCCATGGCCTGCCCCCGCCCGATGTGGTCGAGCAGCTCGCGCAGAACTCCGCGCTGGGCGAGGTACTGGCCGACGGCCTGCGGGTGGCGGCCACGCAGCGGGCCTGGGACGAGAGCGACCTGCGCGCCGCCATGGAAGCCACCGGCCGGTCGGTGGCCCACCGCCTGGAGCGCTACCTCAGCGCCCTGGGCACCATCGCCTCGGCGGCGCCGCTGCTGGGGCTGCTGGGCACCGTCATCGGGATGATCGAGATCTTCGGCTCGCAAAGCCCCGGCGGCGCGGCCGCGGGCGCGACGGGCGGCAATCCGGCCCAGCTGGCGCACGGCATCTCCATCGCCCTCTACAACACCGCCTTCGGCCTCATCGTCGCCATTCCGGCGCTGATTTTCTGGCGCTATTTCCGGGCACGGGTCGACGGCTACCTGCTGTCCATGGAGCTGGCCTCCGAGCGCTTCGCGCAGCACCTGGCGCAACTGCGCCGGCGCTGAAGGACCGGCCCATGAAGTTCCGCGTCCGACGCACCGACGAACCGGAGATCAACCTCATCCCGTTCATCGACGTGCTGCTGGTGATCCTCATCTTCCTGATGCTGTCCACCACCTACAGCAAGTTCACCGAGCTGCAGCTGCGCCTGCCGGTGGCGGATGCACAGCCGCCCAAGGACCGCCCGCGCGAGGTGATCGTGTCCATCGGCGCCGACGGGCGCTACGCGATCAACCGGACGCCGGTGCCTGGCCGCAATGTCGACGCGGTGCTGGGCGCGCTCACCACCGCCGCCGGCGAAGGCGGCCGGGAGAGCATGGTCGTCATCAGCGCCGACGCCGCCTCGCCCCACCAGGCGGTCATCACCGTGCTCGAAGCGGCGCGCCGCGGCGGCTTCCAGCAGATCACCTTTGCCGCCCAGCGTCCCGCGGGCGGCGGGAAGCCGTAGTGGACCTGGCCACGGTCTGGTCCGCCCGCGGCCCGGTCGCCGTGGCGCTGTGGCCGCTGTCGCGCCTGTACGCAGGCCTCGCCGCCCTGCACCAGGGCCTGTACCGCGCCGGCCTGCGATCCGTCACGCGCCTGCCGGTGCCGGTCATCGTGGTGGGCAACATGGTGGCAGGCGGCGCCGGCAAGACGCCGGTGGTGCAGGCGCTGGTCCGGCACCTCGCGGCCCGCGGCATCGCCGCCGGCATCGTCTCGCGCGGCTACGGGCGCGCCGCCACGGGCCCGGAAGCGGGCAGCAGCGTGGTGGCAGTGCGGCCCGACAGCCTGGCGCGCGAGGTGGGCGACGAACCGCTGCTGCTCGCGCGGGCCACCGGCGCACCGGTGTACGTCGCCGCGCGGCGTGCCGACGCGGCACGGGCCCTGCTCGCGGCGCATCCCGAGGTGCAGGTGCTGGTCAGCGACGACGGGCTGCAGCACTGGGCCCTCGCGCGCGACCTGGACCTGTGCGTCTTCGACGAACGCGGCCTGGGCAACGGCTGGACGCTGCCGGCCGGCCCGCTGCGGCAGGACTGGCCGCGCCCGCTGGACATGGCCCTGGCCCCGGCCGGGGTCGATCTGCCGGGCCTGCAGGCGCCGCGCTTTTCCCTCACGCGGCAGCTGGCGGCAGATGCGGTGCGGGCAGACGGCACGCGCCGCCCGCTTGTCGAGGTGGCAAGCGAGGCGCGCGAGGGCGGCCGGCGGGTGCTGGCGGTGGCCGGCATCGCGCGGCCCCAGGCCTTCTTCGACATGCTCGCCGACGCGGGCTGCGCGCCCGACGACACCCGGCCCCTGCCCGACCACCACGACTTCACCGCCGGCCCGCCGTTGCCGGACGGCTGTGTGCTGGTCTGCACCGAAAAGGATGCGGTCAAGCTCTGGCCCCTGCACCCGCAGGCCTGGGCGGTGCCGCTGCAGGTGCGCATCGACCCGGCCTTCTGGATGGCGCTGGACGCGTGGCTGGACGAGAGGCTCGACCCGGGCCTGCGCCGGGCCGCGCGGCTATCATCAAACGATGGATCCCAAACTGCTTGAACTGCTGGTGTGCCCCGTGACCAAGGGGCCGCTGGACCTGGACCGCGAACGACAGGAGCTTGTCTCCCGCAGCGCCCGCCTGGCCTACCCAGTCCGCGACGGCATTCCGGTGCTGCTGGAAAACGAAGCCCGCACGCTCACCGACGAGGAACTCGAGCGCCTGCCGCCCCGCACCCCGCTGGTCTGAGCATGGCGGCCGACTTCACCGTCCTCATTCCCGCGCGCCTGGCCTCGACCCGGCTGCCCGACAAGCCGCTGGCCGACATTGCCGGCAAGCCAATGGTCGTGCGCGTGGCCGAGCGCGCCAGCCGCTCGGGCGCCGCGCGCGTGGTGGTGGCCACCGACAGCGACCGCATCGCGCAGGCCTGCGCGAGCCACGGCGTACAGGCCGTCATGACCCGCGCCGACCACCCCTCAGGCAGCGACCGGCTGGCCGAGGCCTGCGACCGTCTGGCCCTGGCTGATTCGCACATCGTGGTCAACGTGCAGGGCGACGAGCCGCTGATCGAGCCGGCGCTGATCGACGCGGTGGCGGGCCTGCTGGCGCGCCAGGCCCAGGCCGCGATGTCCACCGCCGCCCATTCCCTCGCATCGGCCGAGGACCTGCGCAACCCGAACGTGGTCAAGGTGGTCACCGACTCGCAGGGGCTCGCGCTGTACTTCAGCCGCGCGCCCATCCCGTGGTGGCGCGATGGCGCCACGCCGGCCGGGGCGCAGCTGCCCCCCGCGCCTACGGCGCTGCGCCACGTGGGCATCTACGGCTACCGGGCCGGCTTCCTGCGGGCCTTCCCCGCGATGCCCCCGGCGCCGATCGAGCAGTGCGAGGCGCTGGAGCAGCTGCGCGCGCTGTGGCATGGGCACCGCATCGCGGTTCACGTGACCGACCACGCACCTGGCCCCGGGGTCGACACGCCCGAGGATCTGGCGCGCGTACGCGCACTGTTCTGAACACGATCCCGGGCGAATAACCCACTACGCGCGTAAGAATCGCGCGAGAGGCCCATGCTATCCTCGACTGAGACGAGCCTGGCCGCCGCAGCCTGCCCCACCAGCTGCCCCCACAAGCGCGCATGCCGAGCCTCAGGGCGCCCGGCGGGATTTTTAGAGACTCCAAGGACACCCCATGAGACTGATTTTGTTGGGCGCCCCGGGCGCGGGCAAGGGCACGCAAGCGGCCTTCATCTGCCAGAAGTACGGCATTCCGCAGATCTCCACCGGCGACATGCTGCGCGCCGCCGTCAAGGCCGGCACGCCCCTGGGCCTGGCCGCCAAGAAGGTCATGGACTCCGGCGGCCTGGTGGGCGACGACATCATCATCGGCCTGGTCAAGGAGCGCCTGAAGCAGCCCGACTGCGCGGCCGGCTTCCTGTTCGACGGCTTCCCCCGCACCATTCCGCAGGCCGAGGCCATGCGTGAAGCCGGCGTGAAGCTCGACTACGTGCTGGAGATCGACGTGCCCTTCGACGCGATCATCGAGCGCATGAGCGGCCGCCGTTCGCACCCGGCCTCGGGCCGCACCTACCACGTCAAGTTCAATCCGCCCAAGGTCGCGGGCGTGGACGACGTGACCGGCGAGCCGCTGGTGCAGCGCGACGACGACAAGGAAGACACCGTGAAGAAGCGCCTGGAGGTGTACGCCTCGCAGACGCGCCCGCTGGTCGACTACTACGCCAACTGGGCCCGCACCGACGCTGGTGCCGCACCCCGCTACCGCGCGATCAGCGGGCTGGGCAGCGTCGAGGAAATCACGACGCGGGCCTTCGCCGCGCTGGCCGCCTGAGGCGCCCACCCCTCGACCCTTCCAAGGGCGCCTGCGGGCGCCCTTGTCGTTTCCGCGCCTGCCGTTGCAGGCCCCGTGGTTTCTTCCCCTGTGGTTTTCCGACCGTGCCGTGGCCTCAGGCCGGGGACGAGCGCAAGCCGTAGACCCGGTCGCCCACGAACAGGTATTCGGCCCGCAGCACGGCCTCGCCCTTTTCCTCGCGGAAGGTGAAGCCCAGCACCCCCACCTGGGCGCCCGCCTGCAGCGGCGAGACCTTCCAGGCCTCCATCCGCGTGAGGGGCGCGAGTTCGACCGTCCAGCGCCGGTCGGTCCGGCGCGGCACCGTGGCCCGGGCCAGCAGGGCCTTGCCATCCACCGGCGCGGACTGGGCCGGGACGACGCGGCTGGCGAGGTCGGCAGGCACCCTCAGGCCGGCCGGTACCTCCAGCTCGATCTCCGCATGCGGGTTCTGCCAGCGCACGCGGGTGACGCGGCCCTCCAGCCACAACGGACGGTCGGGATCGAAACTGCTCCAGCCATGGTGGGCACGAGCCCACAGCGGCGCAAGGCCGGTGGCGAGGACGAGCGTGCGACGGTGCATGCGGTATCTCCTGGACGGACATGACGGGCAACGGGGGGCGGCCACCCGCTCCCCGTCGAAGGAACCTCACTGGTAGGCGATCCAGCGGCCGCAGGCCAGCACCGCCAGCCAGTTGACCGTCGACACCGCCATCAGCGCACGGGCGGTGCCATCGAGCCGATCGAGCGAGCGGCGCGCATGGAACCACGCGGCATTTAAACCGGCCACCGATAACAGCAGCATCTTCAGGGTGAACGCACGATTGGCCAGCAGTTCCTGAGGCTGGGTCGCGAACATCAGCAGGCCCGATGCCCCCGCCAGCGCGAAACCGGCCACCGCCACCGACAGCGCCAGCCGGGACAGGGCCGGCACCGGCAGCGCCGCCCCACGCCCGAACACGCGCAGTTCCAGCAGCACCAGGTTGCCCAGGAGCAGCGAGATGCCCGCGAGGTGCACCACCTCCAGGGCCGGATAGGCCCAGGGATGCGACGCCAGGCCCGGCAGGAGAGACGGCAGCACCGGCACGGGCGTCATCCGGCCGCGCCCGCCACCAGCAGGTCCAGCAGCATTGCCACCCGGGCCTTCACCGGCGACAGGCCCTGCGAGTCGGGCAGCGGGTCGGCCCGGTGGGGCAGCACCTGCCCCAGGGCGCAGCGGGTGGCGCGGGCCACGCGCACGCCGCGGGCCTGCGCCGCCACCAGGGCCTGCTCCAGCGGGGCGGCCAGCGTGCCGTTGCCGGTGCAGGCCGCGACCAGCCCCTGCACGCCCTGCCCCACCAGCGCCTCCACCAGCCCGCCGCCAGCGCCCGCATGGTTCATCACCACCTCGACCCGCGGCCAGTGCGCAGGCCCGGTCCGCGCCACCGCCTGCGCCACATGGCGCGCCTGCACCTCGTCGCCCGCCGGCCAGGGGCGCAGCTGCCGCACGCGGCCCTCCTCCACCAGCGCCAGCGGGCCGGCCTCGCCGCTGTCGAAGGCGTCGAGGCGGTAGGGATGCACCTTGGCCACCTCCAGCGGCCCGTGCACCCGCCCGGCGCAGACCGAGAGCACGCCGTGCACCCCGTGCCAGCGCGCCAGGGCCACCGCGTCCAGCAGGTTCTGCGGGCCGTCGGGGGCCAGCGCGGTGGCCGGCCGCATCGCGCAGGTCAGCACCACCGGCCGCTGCGGCGCGAGCACGCGGTGCAGGAAGAAGGCGGTCTCCTCCAGCGTGTCGGTGCCATGCGTGATGACGAGGCCCTGCACATCGTCCTGCGCCAGCCAGTGGGCGCAGCGCGCGGCCAGGGCCTGCCAGGTGGCGAAGTCCATGTCCTTGCTGTCCAGCTGAGCGACCTGCTCGGCCACCAGCGGCACCTGGGCCAGCCCGGGAAGGGCCGCCACCAGCCGGTCCACCCCGAGCTGGGCGGCCTGGTAGCCGAGGTGCTCCCCCGGGTGGGCGGCGGTGCCTGCGATCGTGCCGCCGGTGCCCAGGATGACGATTTTTTTGCTTGACATGTCGATTGCCTCTTGCAAGGCCCGAAAAACTGGTTAAAAATACAGGTACTGGATATGAAAACAGTCCAGCCCGCCGGGCCACCACCCGTGCGGCCTGGCCCTTTCAGGAGAACCCGGCATGATCGACACGCCCAAGCTCACCGCCCGCCAGCAGCAGATTCTGGACCTGATCCAGAGCGCCATCGCGCGCACCGGCGCGCCCCCCACCCGGGCTGAAATCGCCGCCGAACTCGGCTTCAAGTCCGCCAACGCCGCTGAAGAGCACCTGCAGGCGCTGGCCCGCAAGGGCGTCATCGAGCTGGTCAGCGGCACCTCCCGCGGCATCCGCCTGCGGGGAGAGGCGCTGCGCTCGATCAACGAATCCCGGGTCAAGCAGTTCGCCCTGCCCTTGCAGAGCCTGGCCCAGCTGGCACTGCCGCTGGTCGGCCGCGTCGCCGCCGGCTCGCCGATTCTGGCGCAAGAGCATGTGGACCAGACCTACTACGTCGAGAGCAGCCTGTTCCAGCGCCGGCCCGACTACCTGCTGAAGGTGCGCGGCATGTCCATGCGCGACGCCGGCATCATGGACGGCGACCTGCTCGCGGTGCAGGCCACCAAGGACGCGAAGAACGGCCAGATCGTGGTCGCCCGCCTCGGCGACGACGTCACCGTCAAGCGCTTCCGCCGCAACAAGCACCTCATCGAGCTGCATGCCGAGAACCCCGACTACCCCACCATCGTGGTCGAGCCCGGCGAGCCCTTCGAGATCGAGGGCCTGGCCGTCGGCCTGATCCGCAACACGATGCTCATGTAACCGCATCGCTGCATTCCCCGGGCGCAGCCCCAGGTGGCGGGCGTATGGCCAACGAGGCCATCACCCTGTGCTGCTCCCGACCTCCAACCAATCCTGCCTGTGCTTCAACCCTGTCGTTCAAGGACTTCACATGGCAATCGCGCTTCCCCTCATCGTCCAGCTGTTCGAACCCGTGCAGGCCGCCGTGCAATGGCTGTCGGGCGGCTCTCCCGCCATCCCGCAGGCCGCCGTGCGGCATGACGGCGCCGCTGCCAACGACGCGCATGCAGCCCGGCCCCGGCCGCTGCGCGTGGTGCGGGTGGTCGACGGGCGCTCCCGCACGGCCGCCGGGCGCATGGTGATCTCAGGCCGCCTCGACGACGTTTGCGCCGAACTCGATCGGCTGGCCGCGCAGGAAGCCCAGCGGCGCTGAGGTTGCCGCCGGCGCCGCGGCCTGACAGGGCCGTATTCACGGCTGAGGATCCGGTCCGGAGGGTCATCACGTCAGGGCACAATCGCCCTCATGAACATCGTGATCCTCGACGACTACCAGGATGCGGTGCGCAAGCTCAACTGCGCGGCCAAGCTGGAGCCCTACCCTGCGAAGGTGTACACGAACACGGTCAAGGGCGTGGGCCAGCTGTCGGTGCGGCTGCGTGACGCCGACGCCATCGTCCTGATCCGCGAGCGCACCCACATCAGCCGGCAGCTGCTGGAAAAGCTGCCGCGCCTCAAGCTCATCTCCCAGACCGGCCGGGTCGGGACGCACATCGACCTGCAGGCCTGCACCGAGCGGGGCATCGTCGTGACCGAAGGCACCGGCTCGCCGGTGGCACCGGCCGAGCTCACCTGGGCGCTCATCATGGCAGCCATGCGGCGCCTGCCGCAGTACATCAGCACGCTCAAGCACGGCGGCTGGCAGCAGTCGGGCATGAAGTCCGCCTCCATGCCGGCCAACTTCGGCCTGGGGATGGTGCTGCGCGGCAAGACGTTGGGCATCTGGGGGTTCGGCCGCATCGGCCAGCTGGTGGCCGGCTACGGCAAGGCCTTCGGCATGCGGGTGATGGTGTGGGGCAGCGAAAGCTCCCGCCAGCGCGCCGCCGCCGAGGGCTACCTGGCGGCCGAGAGCCGGGAGGCGTTCTTCAGCGAGTGCGACGTGCTCTCCCTGCACCTGCGGCTGAACGAGGCCACCACCGGCATCGTCCGCGCGGATGACCTCGGTCGCATGAAGCCGACGTCGCTGCTGGTCAACACCTCCCGCGCCGAGCTGGTCGAGCCCGACGCCCTGCTTGCCGCGCTCAACCGGGGGCGCCCCGGCATGGCGGCAGTGGACGTGTTCGAGAGCGAGCCGATCCTGCAGGGCCATGCCCTGCTGCGCCTGGAGAACTGCATCTGCACGCCGCACATCGGCTACGTCGAGCAGGAAAGCTACGAGATGTATTTCGGCGCGGCCTTCGACAACGTGGTGAATTTCGTCGAGGGCCACCCGACGAACGTGGTGAACCCGGCCGCGCTGCAGGTCCGCCGCTGATGGCGCGCGCGGCTTCCGCCATGCCGCCGGTGCTGTGGTCATTGCTCTTCGGCAATGTCGTCATCGGCACCGGCGTGATGGTGGTGCCGGGCACGCTCAATGAACTGAGTACCTCGCTGCGGGTGGACGTGGCGGCCGCCGGCCAGCTGATTTCGGCAGCCGCGCTCGTGATGTGCCTGGGCGCGCCTCTGCTGGCGGCGGTGGTCGCCGGCTGGGACCGGCGCCGCCTGCTGACAATCACGCTGCTGTGGTACGGGCTGATGCACCTGGCCTGCACGCTCGCTTCCGACCTGGCGACGCTGCTGCCGCTGCGGGTGCTGGCGGTGGTCGCCCCGGCCATCTTCACGCCCCAGGCGGCGGCCTGCGTCGGCCTGCTGGTGCCACCGCAGCAGCGGGGCCAGGCCATCACCTTCGTGTTCCTCGGATGGTCGGTCGCCTCCGTGATGGGCATGCCGCTGGCGGCTTTCATCGGCGGCACCCTGGGCTGGCGCGCCGCCTTCGCCGGCGTCGGACTGCTGAGCCTGGTGGGGGCAGCCTGGGTGTGGCGGGCCATGCCCGACGGGGTGCGGCCCGCCGCCCTGTCGCGCGCCGCCTGGGCCGAGACCTTCCGCAGCCGAGCGCTGATGCTCACGCTGGCCGTCACCGTGCTCTTCTCGGCCGGGCAATTCGTGCTGTTCTCCTACTTCTCGCCCTACTGGCGGCAGATCCTCGGGGTGTCGCCCACCCAGCTGAGCGTGATGTTCCTGGGCTTCGGCCTGTTCGGTTTCATCGGCAATGCGCTGATGTCGCGCCACATCGACCGGGTGGGCGTGGACCGGGCGGTTTTCATCAGCCTCGGGCTGATCGCCCTGAGCCTGGCGGCCTGGCCGCTGGCCACCTCGATGGTCCTGGCGATGCTGGTGTGCATTCCCTGGGCGCTGGGCTGCTTCTCGTCGAACTCGGCGCAGCAGGCGCGGCTGGTGGCCATCGCGCCGGTGCTGGCGCCGGCCTCCATCGCACTGAACAGTGCCGGCATGTACGGCGGCCAGGCGGTGGGCGCCGGCATGGGCGGGCTGATCATCACCGCCGGCGGCATGCAGTGGCTGAACTGGGCCGGGCTGGCCGGCCTGCTGCTGGCGCTGGGGGCCAGCCTGCTGGCGGCGAAGGCCGGACGGGCGGCGCGCGCCGTCGGGACGCCCTAGCCCTAGCCCTGGGCCTTGCCGCCGGGCGTGGCCTTGGGGTCGAGGTCGAAGTCCAGCAGGCGGTCGAGGCGCTCGTCGAACGCCCGCTCATCGAACCCCCGCGCCTCGCCACCCCAACCGACCAGGTCTGCGTCCCCGGCGATCGGTGGTGCGGTGACCGCATCGCCCGCCGAAGCCGGCTCGGCCAGGATGTCGTCCAGGTCGACATCCAGAGGACGCCCTCCCAGCGACGGCGCCAGTGCCAGCGCACGGGCGGCTGGCATGGCCGCGCTGATCGGGTCCACCGCCGTCGAGAGCCAGTCGCGCGCATGCGGCCCGGGCGTGGCCAGCTGCATGTCGGACGCGAGCTTGTAGAGGAAGAGAAGCTCGCGGCAGGCGCGCAGGCCCAGCGGCGCGACCTCACCGCCGTCGGCCGCCCCCCGGAACACGGCCGCGTCGATCACCTCCAGCACCTCGGCGCTGGGCCAGAGGTCCTGGATGCGCCTGAGGAGCGCCGGGTGGTCCTCGAGGCCGTTCTGGTCGGCATCGAAGGCGTCGAAGGCGGGCATGCGGGCGTTGAACAGCCACTCGAAGTCATGCCGCAGCCGCTCGTAATCGTCGCGCCGGCCTAGCTTGTGGTGAATGTCCAGCAGCTCGAGCCAGGCCACCGCGCTGGATTGCGGATGCAGTTCGATGTGGTTGCGCAGGACCTCGATGGCGCGGTCGTACTCCCCGAGGGAGACGAAAAAGTCGGCGGCCTGCTGGACGTCGCTGAGCTCGCTGCCGCCGGGATTGGCCGGATCGGCAGGCCGGCCGTCCGGCGCCGACCCGCGCCGACGTGAAGAGCGCCTGGGCCGGCCTGCGCCCGCTGGTGAACCCGCCCCGCAGCAAGGGCGGCACCGCGCGCATC
>JACCDH011344675.1_pt1 | contig 15275 bp, 15 predicted proteins | sample 7442481 | NCBI WGS metagenome assembly JACCDH01 (sample SAMN15323433, study PRJNA562643) | freshwater metagenome | isolation source: river surface water | place: USA:Blue River Watershed | collected 2017-08-15
GCGACTTCTAAGCTGATGGTCTCATGACCGGATAGGACGCTACCATTAAAGGCGTAACCATCCATCGCAGAATTATTGGCCGAGGGGATGTCAATCGGTGAGAGGATATCCTCTGCAAGAATTCGCCCGAGGCTAGTTTCTAAAGCAATCTTTTCACGAGTGCGTTGACGACCGAGTGGCTCACATACTGCACGAATTAAATCGCGCACTTTGTCAACATGTAGATCTTCAGAAGAAGGATGAGCCATGAGGATAATTCTTCAGCCACCAATATAGGACATTTCTACTTTGGGTTTATTGGCTAACTCTGGTGAGCCGCGCAATTCAGAGTAGCGATCTGAACGGGTAGACCAAATTTGCGCAATCGCATTACTAATTTCCAGATCTGTTTTACCCGAGCGCAATAATGCGCGCAGGTCATAACCTTCTGTCGCAAACAAACACAAATACATCTTACCTTCGGTGGATAGGCGCGCGCGCGAACAGTCTTTACAGAAAGCTTGTGTCACACTGGAAATCACGCCGACTTCACCGCTGCCATCTAAGTAGTGCCAGCGTTCGGCGACTTCACCGGGGTAATTAGGATCAATATTCGTGAGTGGAAATTCAGCATGGATACGTTCTATAACTGCAGCTGAAGGCATCACCTCGGCCATATTCCAACCATTCGAGGCTCCTACATCCATGAACTCAATAAAGCGCAGGATGATGCCGCTATTTTTAAAGTAACGTGCCATCGGAATAATTTCTTGGTCGTTCGTCCCTTTCTTGACGACCATATTCACTTTAATATTTTTAAAGCCCGCCTCTTGTGCAGCCCGAATACCATCTAGAACATCTTCAACTGGATAGTCGACATCATTCATGGCCTTAAAAGTGGCATCGTCCATTGAGTCTAGGCTGACCGTTAAACGTGATAAACCTGCATTGAATAAGCTCTGTGCTTTTTTGCGTAAGAGACTACCATTCGTCGTCAGTGTTAGATCGATCGGTGCCCCTGAGACAGTTTTGAGCGGAGCTAACATTTCGATCAAGCGCTCAAGATTTTTACGTAGTAGGGGTTCGCCTCCGGTTAAACGAATTTTCTCGACACCATGAGCGATGTAAATCTTGGCCAAGCGAACAATTTCTTCAAAAGATAATAATTCTTGATGCGCTAAATAAGGATAGTTTTTGTCAAAGATTTCCTTGGGCATGCAATAGGTGCAACGAAAGTTGCAACGATCTGTGACGGAAATTCTGAGGTCATGAAGACGGCGAGCGCGTGTATCCGTCAATAGACCAGTCGCTTCCTGAAGTTGATCAGGAATGACTGGGGTATGACTGCCGATTTTGCGTTGGCGTTCGTCAATGAGGGGAATGACTTTTTCAGACATGCCCCCATTGTAGAGCTAACTCTGTTTTTGGATGGTTTGCTCTTTACCGCCGGTTTCCACCAAAACCATAGGGCCATTCGGCAGCTCTGGGGCAGGTTTAGGTTCGCGTGGCGGGTGCTGAACCACGGGTTCAGATTCAATCTGTGAACGAACTTCAGCTAATTTGGCTTGATCGGTATTGACCCAAACCATGCCTGCTGACGCAATTACGCCTTGTAGGTCAGATTCCTTGAGAGCCTGGAACTCGACTTTAGGTAATTCAGCGGGGGCAGGGGCAATAGCCGCTGGCGCTGGCTCAGCAGGTGCTGAGCTAGTCAGGGGTGCAGCAACTGCTTCTGCAGGGACTACAGGTTCTAGGGTGAAGCTAGTCGTAGCGGCAGTCGGGTTGGCAACACTCGTTGCGGCTTCATTAGAAGTCTCTACTGGATTCTCTACAGAGTTATCGGTGCGCTCACGGCGGTTGCGACCGCGGCGGTTACGACCGCGACGACGCTCTTCTCCCCCCTCTGCTTGAGGTGCGGCATGTGTTAAAGCGTCCTGAGCTTCTGCAAGGCCAGTATCTGCATTCTCAGTCTTCGCATTGGCTTGAGCTTGAGCTGCGTTTTGGCGTTGACGTTCTTTACGAGCGGCATTACGTTCTGCATTACGTTCACGTTGCTCTTGTTTTTGTTCTTCGGTACGAACTGGTCTATCAGCACGTGGCTGCTGACCTTCACGTTGAGCTTCACGTTGACCTTCTTTTTGATGATCGCGACCACCACGCTTGTTGCGCTCACGATGACGGCCTCGACCCTGGCGCTCATTTTTTGGTTCTTCTTTAGGCGCTGGGCTAGAAGAAAATAATTTCTTAATGAAACCTAAGAAGCCACCACTAGAAGAGCTAGCAGAGCTGGTTTTGCGCTCAGGGCGTGGTGAAGACATCGGCGCTGGTTGGCTCGGTGTCACCCCTTTCACCGCAGCTTCTTGGCGGGGGCGATTTTCTGCTTCACGACGATTGAGGATCGTATCGGACTCGAGCTCTTTGCTCGCATCTTCTGCCATGACATAGCTAGCTTTCGGATCATCGAGACGAGGGTCATCGTGTCTTAAACGCTCGAGCTTGTAATGGGGTGTTTCTAAGTGCTTATTAGGCAATAAGAGAATATTGACCTTGAAGCGGTTTTCAATCTTGATCACTTCATTGCGTTTTTCATTGAGCAAGAAGGCAGCCACATCCACAGGGACCTGGCAATGGATCGCAGCGGTGTTGTCTTTCATCGCCTCTTCTTGAATGATGCGCAAGACTTGCAAGGCTGAAGATTCGGTATCGCGGATATGACCAGTGCCATTACAGCGTGGACAGGTCACATTGCTACTCTCTGAGAGTGCGGGGCGTAAACGTTGACGAGACAGTTCTAAAAGACCAAAGCGAGAAATCTTACCCATCTGAACACGGGCGCGATCATGGCGTAGGGCATCTTTTAAGCGTTGCTCGACTTCTTTTTGATTCTTGGCTGACTCCATATCGATGAAGTCGATCACAATCAAGCCACCGAGATCGCGCAAACGCATCTGGCGAGCGACTTCATCAGCAGCTTCTAAATTGGTGCGTGTGGCAGTTTCTTCAATATCTGAGCCACGAATAGCGCGCGCTGAGTTGACATCAACTGATACTAAAGCTTCGGTATGGTCGATGACGATAGCGCCACCCGATGGTAATGAGACGGTACGAGAGTAGGCAGTCTCAATTTGATGCTCGATTTGGAAACGAGAAAACAGAGGAACGTCATCAGAATAACGTTTTACGCGTGTCACGTTATCAGGCATCACCACTGACATGAAGGAGTGGGCCTGCTCGTAAATCTCATCGGTATCGATGAGGATTTCACCAATATCAGGCTGGAAGTAGTCACGAATGGCACGAATGACTAAGCTGGACTCCAGATAAATCAGGAGTGGGGCGTTATTACCTTTGGCAGCCTCATCAATGGCTTTCCAGAGTTGCATGAGGTAGTTCAAGTCCCACTGTAATTCTTCAGCGCTACGACCGATACCTGCGGTGCGGGCAATAATACTCATGCCATCGGGTACAGTCAGTTGAGCCATCGCTTCGCGTAATTCATTGCGGTCTTCGCCCTCAATGCGGCGTGATACACCACCGCCACGTGGATTGTTGGGCATGAGAACCAAATAACGACCCGCTAGAGAGATAAAACTCGTGAGCGCAGCACCCTTATTGCCACGTTCTTCTTTCTCCACTTGAACGATGATCTCTTGACCTTCTTGCAAAGCATCTTTGATGCCGGCATTGCGGACATCCACACCTTCTTTAAAGTAGGCGCGGGATACTTCTTTGAATGGCAAAAAGCCATGACGTTCTTCGCCATAATTGACAAAGCAGGCTTCTAATGAAGGTTCGATGCGGGTGATAACACCCTTGTAGATATTGCCCTTACGCTGTTCGCGACCGGCAGTTTCAATATCAATATCGATGAGTTTTTGGCCATCGACAATCGCTACGCGCAATTCCTCTTGCTGCGTTGCGTTAAATAACATGCGTTTCATAAATACTCTCCGTTGTGTGGCGGCAGCCATCGCAAAGGCGAAACGGAAATAGACGGTAAGAGTTAGAACTCTCCCTAGTGACTACTTATATGCACTCGCTGACTCCAATCAGCGCTTGCTTAAATTCTTATGTTTCGCGGTTGCGGCACTATGCCGACCTCAATTTTTTTCAATCTGCGTCTCGTTGCTTCAGGGGAGAGGCTTACCCTGGAAATATCTTTCGGCTATTTCGGACCGAGCTTGGCACTTTAGGTTCTCAAATGGCATCATCGAAGTCGCGATGTCAAAATTTGATGTTGTGCAGCAAGATAGAGCATTATATGCCATATGGACTCGAATTCGGTATCCCAACACATTGTTTTATTTGAAGAAGCCGGTCAAAGGCTGGACAATTTCCTCTTTCGCATTGCCAAAGGGGTGCCCAAAACCCATATATATAGGGTAATTCGCTCTGGCGAGGTCCGGGTGAACAAAAAAAGGGCGGATGCCTCCCAAAAACTGGTCGAAGGCGATGTTTTGCGGATTCCGCCCATGCGGGTGGCTGAGTCAACCCAGGCGCAAAGTAGCTATTTATCCCGAAAAATCAGTGAAGATATTCAAATATTGCATGAGGATGAGCACCTGATCGTCGTCAATAAGCCATCTGGGGTGGCTGTTCACGGGGGGTCAGGGGTTTCCTTGGGGGTAATTGAGGCCATGCGTGCCCAACGACCTCAGGCTAAATTTCTGGAGTTGGTTCACCGTTTAGACCGTGACACCTCAGGTTTACTGCTCTTGGCAAAAAAGCGCAGTGCCTTAGTGCATTTACATGAGCAAATTCGCTTGGGGGCGGTCGATAAGCGTTATTGGGCGGTGGTGCATGGTGAGTTTTCGCCAGATAGTCGCGCAAAATCCATCAAATTTCCGCTCTTGAAGTTCAATTTACCCAATGGCGAACGTCGGGTGAGGGTGTCTGCTGAGGGGCAAGCCAGTCACACGATCGTTAAATCTTTACGAACAGATGAGCAGAAATCTTGGACCTTAGTTGAGGCTCAGTTAAAGACCGGTAGAACTCATCAAATACGTGTGCACTTGCAGCATAGTGGTCATCCGATTTTGGGCGATGATAAATACGGGAATGTTGCATTAGATAAGATCTTAAGGCCTAAGCGACTGATGTTGCACGCGCATCGTATTGTTTTTCTGCACCCAGCGCGTGAGGAAAAAATGATGTTTATCGCCAAAGCCCCAGCAGAGTTTTCCGGCTATAGCGTCGAGTAATCCATGAATTTAGCTATGATGTCTTAATAAAAATGCCTGCCATAAGAAAATCAATACAAAGAAATAACAATACAGCTGAGGAGATGCTATGAAGATTGCTTGCTTTCAATACCAAGATCAAATTTCCATTGGCCAAGTGAGCGCCAATGGACAAGAGATGACCCCCTTTATTCTGTCTGCTGATCAACAAGCACTCGTTGCTACGCAAGGGGTGCAATTGATTGTGGAGCTTCAATCTCAAGGTTTGCCATTGCCGGCACAAGCCAAGCCTATCGCGATGAAAGATATTTGTTTGCTAGCGCCGATTCCTAGACCGCGCCGTAACGTCTTTTGTGTGGGTAAAAATTACTTAGATCACGTCAAAGAAGTACAAGCCAGTAAGTTGGGGGAGGCGCAAGGTGCCATGGCGAATTTACCCAAGCATCCAGTTGTTTTCAGTAAGGTACCTGAGAGTGTGATCGGGCCACAAGCCGGCATACAGAATCATGGGGGTGTCACACAAGAGTTAGATTATGAAGCTGAGTTAGCGATTGTGATTGGACGTCAAGGGCGCGCTATTCAAGCCAGTGATGCGCTCGACTACGTGTGGGGCTACACCATTATTAATGATATTAGTGCGCGAGATCTACAGGCTAAGCATGTGCAGTTTCATATTGGGAAAAGCTTAGATACAGCATGTCCTATGGGGCCCTATTTAGTCTCTAAAGATGAGCTCAATGCTCAAAAAACTCAAGTCAAATGTTGGGTCAATGATGAGTTGCGTCAGGATGCGAGTACTGAATTGATGATCTTTGATATCCCCACCATCATTGCCAATTTGTCAGCGGGCATGACGCTCTATCCCGGTGATGTGATTGCTACCGGAACTCCGAGCGGAGTCGGTGTAGGCTTTAAGCCACCTCGTTTTCTGAAAAAAGGCGACCGTATCAAGATTGAAATTGATGGGGTGGGTGTTTTAGAAAACCCAGTCGTCTGATCATGAAATACGAACTGATAGTTTGGGATTGGGATGGAACTCTGATGGATTCCACCCCCACGATCGTGCGTTGTATTCAAGATGCATGCCGCGATCTCGCTTTACCTGTGCCGGATGACTCGCTCGCGAGTCATGTCATTGGTCTGGGCGTACAAGACGCCATGCGTGTAGCTGTACCCACCATTACTTTTGAGCAACACCCCCGTTTGGTAGATCGTTTTCGTTTCCATTATTTGAGTAAAGATCACGAGTTAAGTTTGTTTCATGGTGCACGAGAATTACTTCATACCCTCAAAGATCGGGGTCACATGCAAGCAGTGGCAACGGGTAAGAGTCGTAAAGGCCTGAATCGTTCTTTGGGCTTTCATCAACTAGAAACCCTATTTGCGAGTACTCGAACCGCTGATGAAACTTTCCCCAAACCTCATCCAGCTATGTTGATTGAACTATCGGAGGCTTTGATGGTGCCGATGGAAAAGATGTTGATGATTGGGGATACCACACATGATTTATTGATGGCCAAGAATGCGGGAGTCGATGCAGTCGCTGTGACCTATGGGGCGCATCCCAAAAATACTTTATTAAAAGAAGACCCCATCTTTATTGCTCACGATGTGGCTGAGTTGCAGTCGTGGTTATTGGCGCAATAGCAGAGCTCTAAAAAATCAAGCACAATTTGGCTATCTCAAGGAAACGCGTCACTATGTCAGATCAAGAACAGCAAAAAGTGTGGGAGCGCCAAGCGCTCGAACATCTATTACTCGAAAACCTGAAGGAGCAGCGTCGTGCGCGTCGCTGGCGCACTGCTGTCAGAGCGATGACGTTGGTCGTTTTTGTCGGTTTGGCCACTCAATTGTTTGATATCGATTGGGGTGGACAGAGTAAAGTCGGGCGCCATACTGCCTTAGTAGATTTACAAGGAGAGATTGCGCCAGATTCCAAAGCGAGTGCAGATAATATTGTGGCTTCATTGAAGTCTGCTTTTGAAAACCCTCACTCTGTGGGCGTGGTTTTGCGCGTCAATAGTCCCGGTGGGTCACCGGTACAGGCGGGCATTATTCATGACGAAATCAAACGCTTGCGCGAAAAATATCCTAGTAAACCGATGCATGTTGTCGTCGAAGAGATTTGCGCATCAGGTGGATATTATGTGGCAGTAGCCGGTGAGCAGATTTATGTGGATAAAGCTAGCTTGGTGGGATCAATTGGTGTGGTGATGAGTGGCTTTGGTGTGAAAGGTTTGATGGATAAATTAGGAGTCGAAAGACGCCTCATCACCGCAGGCAAAAATAAGGCACTTCTGGACCCATTCAGTAAAGAAGACGCCCAACAAAAACAATTCGTTCAAGAAATGCTCAATGAGGTTCACCAGCAATTTATTGATGTGGTGAAAAAAGGGCGCGGTGAGCGTCTTAAAGATCGCCCAGAAATATTCTCAGGCCTGGTTTGGAATGGCGCGCGCAGTATTGAGCTAGGTCTAGTCGATGCGATTGGTAATGTAGATTCAGTGGCGCGCGATGTCATCAAGGCTCCTGAGGTCGTCGATTACACCCTCAAAGAAAATCTAGCAGAGCGCTTTGCAAAACGTTTCGGTGCTGCCTTAGGTGATGGTGTCGCACGCGTGCTACTACACAGCCAATTACGCTAATAATAAAAAGATGGCTGGACGTTGGTTGAGGTTTTGTAAAGCAGAGACATCGTGCTTCATGAACTTTTGCCACTGAGCGCGCGTTTGAGTGATGATCTTTTGGCTAGGTAGTGTTAAATCACAGGCTAAGCACAGTCGAGTCGAATCACTCGTAGCTGCTATCAAACTATCTAGCATGGCGCTATTGCGATAGGGTGTTTCAATCCAAATTTGCGTCTGTTTACTTTTGCGTGAGTGACTCTCTAGTGCTTTAATCGCCTGCGTGCGCTCATCTGCCGCAGTCGGTAAATAGCCATGAAAGCTAAATGATTGACCATTGAAGCCGCTCGCCATCAGAGCCAACAGAATGGAGCTAGGGCCTACTAGCGGATGAACTGTAATCTTGAGTTCATGGGCAGCTGCAACAATCTCAGCACCAGGATCAGCAATGGCAGGCAAACCTGCTTCGGACATTAAGCCAAGGGCATGACCTTCTAAACAGGGTTTTAGTAAATCCCGTGCTTGCAGGCTGTCGCGATTTTTATGGGAGCCACGCCACTCTTGCATGTGGAGTTGCTGTAATGGATTTTGCAAGGGGCTGTGTTGATCAATCGCTTTTAAGAGGGCGCGACTGGTTTTTGCATTTTCAACAATCCAATATTGGATCTGTGCCGCAATGTGTATCACTTCAGCAGGTAAGACCCCTAAGATTTGTTCCTCACGTGCTTCAGAACCTAAGGTATTGGGTATGAGATAAAGTCCTGGAGCCAGTTTCATTGCAGGGGTAGCGGAAAGCCGGATTGTTTGAGTAACTGCAGTGTTGTGATCAGGGGGAGTCCAACAAGGGCGGTGGGATCATCGCTACGAATGTATTCTAATAAGCTAATGCCGAGTCCTTCGGACTTAGCGCTGCCTGCACAGTCATAAGGCTCTTCAGCGCGAAGATAACTCTCAATCGTGGCCTCACTTAAGTTTTTGAAGAGGACCTCAGTGATCACGTTACGAACTTCACAAAAGTGAGGTGCCATCACGCATACGGCTGTATGAAACTTCACTACTTGACCACGCATTGATTGAAGTTGCGCGACTGCACGTTCGTGGTTGCCGGGTTTGCCTAAGAGTTGACCTTGGCAATCAACCACTTGGTCAGAACCAATCACCCAGGCCTGTGGATGCATGTTGGCAATCGCTTGTGCTTTCGCTTGAGCTAGACGTATGGCCAGTGCACTAGGCGTTTCATGAGCGAGAGGGCTTTCATCGGTGTGAGGTGCAAGGCACTGAAAAGGAATTCTCAAGCGCTCTAGTAGTGCGCGTCGATACACCGAGGTGGAAGCTAGAATCAAAGTACTCATAAGATGACCCACATTATGCCTTGGGGGAAGACTATCAATACAATACCTTCATGATGAAACCAAAAAGCTTGTTATTGCAAAATGCACAGGATCTTGAATCGATCGATTTGCTGTCTGGCGCTAGCTATGTGGGCCAGGGTGAGTTGGGCCTTGAGCATTTCCCTAGGATTCAAGCTGAAATTGATACGAGCTCTAGCTTATTGCCCAGTACCTTGGTTTGGGAGTGCCATACTTGGTATGAAGAGGTGTTGGGGGGTACCGCGAAGCACTTTTTGCACTTGAGATTGACTCTGGAAATTCCCTTGACGTGCCAAGCATGCCTCAAGCCTTATGCGCAAGTCATTGAATCTGATAGAGATTATTTGTTTTTCCAGACCGAAGAAGAGGCTGAGACATGGGATTTTGAGGCAGACCATGAGTCGGAGGATGCTTTGGTAGCGACAGAGGCTTTTAATTTGCTTGAGTTGATCGAAGATGAGGTGCTTTTAGCATTGCCTTTAGCCCCACGCCACCCAGCTAAGGGATGCTTGGCAGAGGATCTGAAGGCCGCCAGTGCACGCTTAAAGGGACAGGTTGAGGATATTGTGGTCGACAAGCCCAATCCATTTGCGATCCTAAAAAATCTGAAAAAACAATGAGATTGTGCTAGAATCTCGAATTCTCTAAGGAGTTAATCATGGCAGTACAACAGAATAAAAAATCACCGTCCAAGCGCGGCATGCACCGTGCCCACGACTTTTTGACAGCCCCAGCGTTGGCCGTTGAGTCGACCACGGGTGAAGCTCATTTGCGTCACCACATCAGCCCTAACGGCTATTACCGTGGCCGCAAAGTCGTTAAAACGAAGAACGACTAAGTCTCTTTCGGAGATTCGAGAAAGCGGCTTTTGCCGCTTTTTTCATAAAGAACCTATCAATATCGCATGAGCGTCACGCTAGCTGTTGATGCAATGGGGGGTGACCACGGTCTCGTGGTGACGGTGCCAGCAAGTCTTGACTTGCTAGGAATGATTCCCGATTTACAGATTCGTCTTGTTGGCGATGCCGACAAGATTTCGCACGCCCTTAGTAAAGCAGACCCAGCATTGATGAAGCGCATCACGATTGTGCATGCCTCTGAAGTAGTCACGATGGATGATCCGATTGAGGTGGCTTTGCGCAAGAAAAAAGATTCATCGATGCGCGTCATGGCAGAGCAGGTCAAAGAAGGTTTGGCGCAAGGTGGCGTTTCAGCCGGTAACACGGGCGCCTTGATGGCGATATCTCGTTATATTTTAAAAACCCTAGAGGGTATTGATCGTCCTGCGATTGCGGCACGGATGCCGAATCAAAAAGGCGGTGCCACAACAGTCTTGGATTTGGGTGCTAACTCTGATTGTGAAGCAGTCCACCTCTTACAGTTTGCGCAGATGGCTGATGTCATGGCGCGAGCCGTTGATGGTAATCCTAACCCAGTGATTGGTTTATTGAATATCGGCGAAGAGGTGATTAAGGGCAATGAGGTTGTCAAACAAGCCTCTGAGCTACTACGCGCAAGTCAGCTGAACTTCTATGGCAACGTGGAAGGTAATGACATCTTCAAAGGTACCAGTGACATTGTTGTTTGTGATGGTTTTGTTGGGAATGTGGCTTTGAAGACTTCAGAAGGTCTGGCGAGTATGATTTCTAATATGATCAAAGAAGAATTCTCACGCAGCCCACTCACTAAGCTGATGGCGCTCTTGGCTTTGCCGGTCCTCAAGCGTTTCAAAAAGCGTGTTGATCATCGTCGCTATAACGGCGCTGTATTGTTAGGCTTAAAAGGCTTGATTCTCAAAAGTCACGGCTCTGCCGATCGTTTGGCCTTCAGAATGGCGCTGTTGCGTGCCTATGAGGGTGCACGTGGACAGATGGTGCAAAAAATTGCTGATGCTTTTGTTCAGCAACAAATCAATCAAGAACCTCCTACTGCAACATCATGAGTTCTCGTTTCGCAAAAATTACAGGTACCGGTAGTTACTTGCCAGCCCAGCGAGTCACTAATCATGATTTGGCAGAGCGCTTGGCCAAAGATGGTATTGAAACCAGCGACGAATGGATTTTTTCACGCAGCGGTATTTCTGCCAGACATTTTGCGAGTGAGCAAGAGTTAACCAGTGATTTGGCGGTTGCAGCCGCGCAAAAAGCACTCGAGGCAGCCCACCTCTCACCGGATCAAATTGACCTCTTAATTTTGGCCACCTCGACACCCGATAATCTCGGGGGTTTTCCGAGTACTGCTTGTGTGGTCCAGCAAAAATTAGGCATGGCCCATGGCGCGGCGGCTTTTGATGTGCAAGCGGTATGTTCAGGTTTTGCCTACTCTCTGAGCGTTGCTGATGCTTTCATTCGTAGTGGTGCACATCGCCGTATTCTCGTGATTGGGGCTGAAACTTTTTCCAGGATTCTGAATTTCCAAGATCGCACGACTTGTGTTTTGTTTGGCGATGGTGCAGGTGCAGTTGTTTTGGAGGCGAGTGATGAGCCCGGTATCTTGGCCACTGCGATGCATGCAGATGGTAGTTATAAAGATATCTTATGTGTGCCGGGTCGCTCTGAGAACGGTGCTTTGCAAGGCTCACCTTATTTAGTGATGGATGGGCAAGCGGTGTTTAAATTAGCCGTGAAAGTCCTTGAACAGGTCGCGCAAGAAGTGTTGGAAAAAGCACAGCTTTCAGCCAGTGATATTGATTGGTTGATTCCTCATCAAGCCAATATTCGCATCATGGAAGGTACCGCTAAAAAGTTAGGGATTGCCCGCGAAAATGTGGTGGTCACAGTTCATGAGCATGGCAATACGTCAGCGGCATCGATTCCTTTGGCATTGGATACTGCTGTGCGCGCTGGTCAAATTCAGCGTGGTCAACATTTATTGATGGAAGGTGTGGGTGGTGGATTTACTTGGGCAGCTGCTTTAGTACGTTATTAATCAAGTCGTAAGTTATTCATAGAACAATCTAGTCATCACATATCAAGAATAAATATAGAGGTCATTATGAAGTTTGCATTCGTATTTCCAGGACAAGGTTCACAAGCGGTGGGGATGCTCAATGCTTGGGGTGATCATCCTGCGGTACGTGAAACTTTGGCCGAGGCATCTAGTGCTTTGGGTGAAGATATTGCCCAATTAATTGCTGAAGGACCGGCCGAAGCTTTGGCGCTAACAACCAATACACAGCCTGTGATGTTGACTGCGGGGGTGGCTTGTTATCGCGCTTGGTTAGCGGAGGGCGGTACCCAGCCTGTCATGATGGCGGGTCATAGTTTAGGTGAATATAGCGCTCTCGTTGCCGCTGGCGTGATCGACTTTAAAGATGCGGTTCCCATGGTGCGTTTTCGGGCACAAGCGATGCAGAATGCGGTGCCGGTAGGTACAGGTGGTATGGCGGCTATTTTGGGTATGGACGATGATGCTGTGCGTCAGGTGTGTGCTCAAGCCAGCCATGATAGTGGTGAGATTGTTGAGGCGGTGAACTTTAATGCGCCAGCTCAAGTCGTGATTGCCGGGAGCAAAGCCGCTGTGGAAAAAGCCTGTGAATTAGCCAAAGCGGCAGGGGCTAAACGTGCTTTACCTCTGCCTGTGTCGGCTCCTTTTCATTCATCGCTGCTCAAGCCTGCCTCTGATCAATTGAGGACCTATTTGGCAGATAAAACCTTTGCTACACCACAAATTGATGTGATCAATAACGTTGATGTGCAAGTCGTGCGTGATCCACAAGCGATTAAAGACGCTCTAGTACGTCAGGCGGCGGCTCCTGTGCGTTGGGTCGAGTGTGTTCAAGCGATGGCTCAAGCCGGGGTGACTCATGTGATTGAGTGTGGTCCGGGTAAGGTTCTCAATGGCATGACTAAACGTATTGATGCGAACCTGAATGGCTTTGCAATTTATGATCCAGCCACTTTGGCCGAAGTCTTACAGGTCACCAAAAATTAATATTGATTGAGTATACGGACAGCGGAGAGAATTCATGAGTACATTGAAGGGGCAGATTGCATTAGTGACGGGTGCCTCACGTGGTATTGGGCGCGCGATTGCCATGGCTTTAGCTGAGCAGGGCGCCTGTGTAATTGGTACTGCTACATCAGAGTCTGGTGCGCAAGCGATTGATGCGGCACTCCAACCACTCGGAGGTGCGGGTTGCGTGTTAAATGTGAATCAAGCGGATGCCTGTGAGGCGCTGATTGAGACTATTGTTAAGGAGCGCGGCGCACTCAATATTTTGGTGAATAACGCGGGTATTACTCAAGATAATCTAGCGATGCGCATGAAAGATGAAGAGTGGTCAGCCGTCATTGATACCAACTTGAGTGCTGTTTTTCGCTTATCGCGCGCAGTCTTGCGTCCGATGATGAAGGCCAAGGGTGGTCGTATTATTAACATCACTTCGGTCGTCGGTAGCAGTGGTAATCCGGGACAGGCTAACTATGCCGCTGCTAAGGCAGGCGTGGCTGGTATGACGCGTGCTTTGGCGCGAGAAATCGGTAGCCGCAATATCACCGTCAATTGCGTAGCCCCTGGTTTTATCGACACCGACATGACAAAAGCGCTGTCTGAAGAGCAGCAAAATGCACTAAAAGTGAACATTCCCTTACAACGTCTTGGAACCCCTGAAGATATCGCTCATGCCGTAACTTTCTTGGCTTCCCCAGGGGCAGGGTATATCACGGGCACCACCTTACATGTCAATGGTGGTTTGTATTTGAATTAATTGGTCTTAGAAACTGATAAAATCTGATTTACTTTTTTACAACAACCCCTGGAGGGATACATGGATAACATCGAACAACGCGTTAAGAAAATTGTTGCTGAGCAATTGGGCAAGTCAGAAGACGAAATCAAAAATGAGTCTTCATTTGTAAACGATCTCGGCGCAGACTCTCTTGACACAGTTGAGTTGGTGATGGCATTGGAAGATGAGTTCGGCATTGAAATTCCTGATGAGGAAGCTGAAAAGATCACAACAGTGCAATTAGCGATTGATTTCGCAAAGTCCAAAGCACAAGGTTAAACCCCGGTGAGCCAGATCAAAGGTCAACGCCGTGTCGTTGTGACCGGTTTGGGATTGGTGTCACCTGTTGGTAATTCGGTGGGTGATGCTTGGCAAAACTTGTTGGCGGGCCGCAGTGGTATTGCGACCGTCACTAAGTTTGACCACAGTAATTTGCCTGTGCATTTTGCCGGTGAGGTCAAGAACTTCAATGTTGAAGACTATGTGCCAGCCAAAGAGGCACGCCATATGGATACTTTTATCCATTATGGGATTGCTGCAGGTACTCAAGCCTTTCGTGATTCTGGTTTAACCGTGACAGATGCCAATGCTGAACGCATTGGTGTTTTAGTGGGTTCTGGCATCGGTGGTTTACCGATGATTGAAGAAACCCATACCGAATACACCAATCGTGGTGCGCGGAGGATTTCTCCATTCTTTGTGCCTGGTTCGATCATCAATATGATCTCAGGACATTTGAGCATTCTCTTTAATTTCAAGGGCCCGAACGTCGCTGCTGTGACTGCATGTACGACGGGCTTGCATAGTATTGGCTTAGCCGCACGCTTGATTCAGTATGGTGATGCTGATGTCATGATTGCTGGGGGTGCAGAGTCAACCGTTTCACCTTTAGGTATTGGTGGTTTTGCTGCGGCAAGAGCTTTATCCACTCGCAATGATGACCCCGCCACTGCCTCTCGTCCTTGGGACAAAGACCGTGATGGTTTTGTTCTCGGTGAAGGCGCTGGGGTGATGGTTTTGGAAGAATATGAACATGCCAAAGCACGTGGTGCGAAGATCTACGCCGAACTCGCTGGCTTTGGTATGAGTGGTGATGCTTATCACATGACAGCGCCGAATATGGATGGTCCGCGCCGTTGCATGGTGAATGCGCTCAAAGATGCGGGTGTTAATCCTGATCAGGTGAACTATGTGAACGCACACGGCACCTCGACGCCTTTGGGTGATAAGAATGAAACGGAAGCCATTAAGGCGGCTTTGGGTGAGGCAGCCAAGAAAGTGGTTGTGAACTCGACGAAGTCCATGACCGGCCACCTTTTAGGTGGTGCGGGTGGTTTGGAGTCAGTCTTCACGGTTTTAGCTTTACATCATCAAAAATCGCCACCCACGATCA
>JACCDH010057818.1_pt1 | contig 15270 bp, 11 predicted proteins | sample 7442481 | NCBI WGS metagenome assembly JACCDH01 (sample SAMN15323433, study PRJNA562643) | freshwater metagenome | isolation source: river surface water | place: USA:Blue River Watershed | collected 2017-08-15
ATGGCATTACAATGATCCAGCCTTAATGCCTGTGCAGTTAAAGAATTTGGACAATGATTTAAAAGCAACCGAACCCATTTTATATAATTTGTCAACTGGCAGCTTGGTGTACTTGGGGAAAATAAAAGATAGGACTTTACTTACAACCAAAGAGGGAGATGGTGCTATTAGTTTTCAAGTACAGGATTCTAGTTATGAAATTCCATCACAATGGCAAGGATTTAGTTTAAGAGATATTTATCAAATTGACAATACAAATGCTAAAAGAACATTGGTGCAAAAAGCTTGGAAAGGAAGATTGATATCCAGTTCCTATGACGGAAAAAACCTTGTTTTTTATGATGAAGCATTGAAAAAGTATTTTGCATATAATACTACTACACAAAAAAAAGTAGTCATTGCAAAAGACATTAAATTTAGTTTATTTGATGAGGATAATGACGTACCCGATGATCCCAATGCCTATGGTATTGCAAAATGGATGAATGATAACGAAACCTTAATCATTTATGATCGATTTGACTTGTGGAAAGTGGATGCCAACGGTATTAAGCCATCCATAGCATTGACCAACGGTAGAAAATCAAATACCGTGTATCGATTTGTAGAAACAAACGAGGACAGAAAGACGCTTCATGCTCAAGACAGTTTGTTGTTAAAAGGATTTAATGAAACAGACAAATCATCTTCTATTGCATTACTCACTTTAGGTAATCAGCAATTGTCCATAATTAATAAACAGCCAATGTATTTTTCTGTCATTGAAAAAGCAAAAGCCGCTAATCAATTTGTGGTATTGCAGGAAGATGAAATGAACGCGCCTGCAATTTATCCATATGAAATGAATGCAAGCACGCAAACGCCAAAACCAATTACGCTTATCAATGAACAACAAAAAGAATACAATTGGATGCGAACCGAATTGGTTTCTTGGAAAGCATATACTGGAAAAAAGGCCGAAGGAATACTATATTATCCAGAAAACTTTGATGCAAAAAAGAAATATCCAATGATTGTATATTTTTATGAGAGAAGCAATCAAACCTTACATAACTATTTATCGCCAGCGCCAACTCCTTCAAGACTGAATATACCATTTTTTGCAAGCAGAGGTTATATTGTGTTTGTGCCAGATATTTGGTATGAAAAAGGATATCCAGGTCAAGGTGCTTATGATTATATTTTAAGTGGTACTAGAGCAATGGTTCAAAAAGGTTTTGTTGATAGTACTAAAATTGGCTTACAAGGTCAAAGTTGGGGAGGGTATCAAATTGCTTATTTAATTACTAAAACTAACTTATATGCAGCAGCATGGGCGGGGGCGCCTGTGGTGAATATGACAAGTGCCTATGGTGGTATCAGATGGGGGCCTGGTGTAGTAAGACAATTTCAATATGAAAAGCAACAAAGCAGAATTGGGGCCAATTTATGGGAAAGACCAGATTTATACATCAAAAATTCACCCTTATTTTCTTTACCAAAAGTAACTACACCATTGGTAATAATGAGTAATGATGCAGATGATGCAGTGCCTTGGTATCAAGGAATTGAATATTTTACAGCTATGCGCAGATTAAATAAAAAAGTATGGTTACTTAATTATAATAATGAAGCGCATAATTTAGTGGAAAGAAAAAATAGAAAAGATATTCAAATTAGAGAACAACAATTCTTTGATCATTATTTGAAAGGGGAGCCTATGCCTACATGGATGAGTACAGGTGTGCCAGCAATAATGAAAGGAAGAGATTGGGGCTTACATTAAACGTATTGAAACCATTGTCTATTTACATCCCAGCTTTCAAAACCTTTGGCAACGGCAGCTAAAAATTGAGAGCCAATTGCGCCATCCACAATTCTATGATCGTAACTCATAGATAAGTACATGATATGTCGGATGGAAATGGCATCTCCTTGTGGGGTTTCCACTACCACAGGTCGTTTTTTAATGGCACCTAAAGCAAGAATGGCCACCTGAGGTTGGTTTATAATGGGTGTACCCATAATACTACCAAAAGTGCCAACATTGGTTACAGTGAAAGTGCCCTCCTTGGTGTCGGTTGGTTTTAACTGATTATTTCTTGCAGCATTGGCTAAATTATTTACTGCCTTAGACATACCCACAATACTCAATTGATTAGCGCCTTTAATGACAGGTACTATTAAATTGCCAGTTGGTAGGGCAGTAGCCATTCCAATATTAATGTCTTTTTTATAAACAATATGATCGCCTTGTAAACTGGAATTGATAATAGGGAACTTTTCTAAGGTTGCTGCAATCACTTCCAAAAACATGGGAGTGTATGTTAATTTTGTTCCTTCTCTTTTTTCAAACAATTGTTTCACTTTATCTCTCCACACAACCATATTGGTTACATCCGCTTCCACAAATGAGGTAACATGAGGGCTCGTTTGAACACTATCCACCATATGTTTCGCAATAAGTTTCCTCATTCTATCCATTTCAACAAGCTCGGTATTACCCGTTATGATCACCTCGTCTGGAGATGCAAATTTCGTATGGGTTGATGTATTTACTAAACTAGTATGCTCACTAATGATTTCGTCTAGTGGTTTACTTTTACTAGTGGTTGTATCGGCAACAATTGTTGTTGTAGGGGTAGGAGTTGATACAGGTGCAGGTGTCGGCATATTCATTAAACCTGCTTTCTTGGCAGCTACATAATTGAGTATGTCTTTTTTTGTTACCCTGCCTTCATTGCCCGTTCCATTGATGAACTGCAGTTCGTTCATTCCAATACTTTCATTTTGAGCAATACTTAATACTAAAGGAGAATAAAATTTAGGTTCCCCAATTATTGCAGTTTCAGTATGATTTAAATTAGTATTGGGAGTATATGGTATCGATTGTTCTAAAGAAGGGCTTGTATTAGTCTTCTCTACTTCAATGCTGGTAGTTGTCACTTCTTTGTTAACGGGGGGAGTTGCTACCGTTGTGGATGAGGAAGCGGCACTTTCAATTCTTGCGATCACCGCGCCAATAGGAACCACTGCATTAACTTCGAATAAAATTTCTTTAATTACACCGCCAACGGTGGAGGGAACTTCACTATCTACTTTATCGGTTGCAATGTCTAATAAAGTTTCGTCTAATTGAATAGTATCACCAACTTGTTTGTGCCATTTTAAAATGGTCGCTTCCATTATACTTTCGCCTAATTTAGGCATCACCAAATCAACAAGCGGCATAGGAATTATTTTAGGCAAAAATAAGACTAAATCTTATTGATAATTAATAACCTAAGTAAATTTATCGCCTGGGTGGCAGTTACTTCAATATTGCGGGATCGGTCAAATCTTAAGTACAATACCTTAGAATACACTTTTTCCTTGCTAGCGACCCCCATCCAAACCATTCCTAGTGGTTTTTCATCCGTTTGACCCGAAGGCCCCATGATGCCACTTACCGAAACCGCATAATCTGTATTCATCTTTTCACGCACAGCGATGGCCATTTGTTCAACGGCTTCCTTACTCACTGCGCCCACTGTTTGTAAAATTTCAGTTGGAACGTCCAAAAATTCAGTTTTAATTCGATTATCATAGCTAATTACCCCTCCAGTGTAAAACTGAGAAGAGCCCGCATGCTTGGATAATAAATGACCTATAAAACCTCCAGTACAACTTTCTGCAGTGGCTACTGTTTGATTTTTCTCCTTTAAAAGACGCCCCACTACCATTTCCATTGTCTCATCCAAGTCGGTCACTAAATAGGGGGCAACTTTATTTTTAAGTTGAGCAAATTGTTCATTTATATTGATATTCAATGAATTACTGTCAATATCAGCACCAGTTAATCTAAGTCTAACCATGCCAAAATTAGGCAAATAAGCTAGTTTTATACCACTGGGTAAATTGGCTTCAAAATCTTTTATTTCTTCTGCTAAAAACGATTCACCAATGCCTGCCGTCAATAAAGTGCGATGTTCAATAAAAGGGGTCTTAAACCTTTTTTGTATTATTGGGAGGATATGGGTATCAACCAATCCTTTCATTTCATGAGGCACTCCAGGAATGGAAAAAAACAAAACATTTTCTTTTGTAAATAACATACCTGGGGCGGTACCATTTTCATTGAACAACACTTCACAAACATCAGGCACTTCGGCTTGCTTGATATTGCGTTCAATAAGGGGACGCTTATATTTATTTACAAAAATGTCCGTAATATGATCTAAAGTAGGCTGATGTATGATTAATTTACCACCAAAAAATTCATTTAATAAAGGCTTAGTGATATCGTCCGCTGTGGGGCCTAATCCCCCAGTAATGATCACAATATTGCTTTTTGCACTGGTATTGATCAAGGCTTCCGTTATGGCTTCTTTATGATCTCCAACTGCAATTCTATTTGTAACCTGTACCCCAATTTTATTTAAGGCTTTAGCAATATAGGCGCTATTGGTATCAATTACTTGACCTATGAGTAGCTCATCGCCGATGGTAATAATAGAAGCTTTTATTGAGCTCATGCACTAAATTAGATTAGGCTGCAAAGTAAATCAAATTATCGCGGTTTAACTAAAATAGGGACTTAGTTTTTCCTTAAGAAAAGCAGGCATTTCAGCTCTTTTTCCTAAGGCCTGATCCATAAAATATAGTCTTACAACGCCTACAGTAAGTAATTTACCTTCTTCATTGTAAATTTCTTGGTCAAATTGAATTTTATGGTCAGTGGGCAATTGTCTTATTTGAGACTTTATGGTAAGTAAATCATCATATTTTGCTGGTCTTAAGTATTTTATGTTTAACTCCACCACAGGAAGCATAATGCCCATTTCCTCCATGGTTTTATAGCTAAGCCCCAATGCCCTCATACTTTCTACTCTACCTACTTCAAAATATTGAGCATAGTTGCCATAATACACTACATTCATGGGATCTGCTTCGGCATACCTTACTCTAATATTGGTGTTGAACTCGTACATGGTTTTATTGTATTTGTTGACAAATTTACAACTTCAATCTGTTTTTCCACAATAAGTCTATTTAACAATACGTTCTAATTAGAGGGCTTAATTTTAGCTCATTATTAAATATTGGCTTTATGTTCATTAATAGAAACCTTTTCATTGTATCGGGGATATTTATCATTAATTGCTTCAGTTATCTAAATGCGACTGCTCAGAATGAAAATTTTGTCAAACCGGTCAATAAGGCTTTTGATAAAGGATTAGTGGCTTTAAAGTTGGGAGATACCCTCCAGGCCTATCAATATATTCAAACTGCTCAAGTTTTTTCCGATCACCCACAAGAAGTTGATTATTATTTTCATGTTTTGTCCCTTCGTTTAGGCAAACCCAATGCGGAACAAAACGCTAAAATTTGGATGGCGGAGAACAAAAATCGAATTTATTTTTCTAAAATTTCTTATGCCCTTGGTCATTATTATTTTAATCAACAAAAAGACGAAGAAGCAATTAATGCTTTTTCCAATGTCAGCATAGACGATTTGGACAATAATGATATTGTCACTATGAAATTTTTAGAAGGTTATATTTATTTTAAATCGGGCAACTGGGATAAGGCAGCGCCTTTACTTAATGCTGTTAGACAGGTAAACAGTAACGAGCATTATGCAGCAGCGAATTATTATGCTGGTTTCATTTCTCTTCAAAAAAAATCTTTTCAGGATGCATTGAAGTATTTTCAAATAGCCGCTCAAAGTAAATCTTATATAAAGTTGACTCCATTTTATATTAGTCAATTATATTACTTTTTAGGGGATATAGATGCTGCCATGAGTCATTGTGAAAAAGCACTTGCAGCTGGTGGCCAATTTTATGAATTACAGCTAAACCAATTAATGGGGCATTTGCTTTTTGAAAAGAAAGAATACAACAAAGCTTTACCTTATTTATCCAACTATGTTTCAAAACAAAAGAAAGTTGACCCACAGGATTTATATCAATTATCGTTTTGCTATTTTCAATCGCAAAATTGGTTAAAAGCAATTCCAGGATTTAAGGAATTGGCTAATGTAGAGGACTCTTTAGGACAAAATAGTATGTATTTATTGGCTACTTCTTATTTGAAAATAAATGATAAGAATGGTGCAAAAAATGCATTCTTAATTTGTTCTTCCAAAAGTCAAAATATTGCCCAAAAGGAAATATCCTTATTTAACTATGGAAAATTAAGTGCCGATTTAAAAGAGTATAGTAACGCCGTTTATGCATTGGATAAGTTTTTAGACAGTTATCCAAAGTCAAATTATAGGGAGGAGGCTAAAGCTATTTGGATATCAGCACTTGCCTATAGTAAAAATTATGTCCAAGCCTTAGAGGCCTTTGAATCCGTAGAGAAACCCTCCAACGATTTGATGAAATTGTATCCTGCTATTTTATATGGAAGGGCAACTATTTATATTAACGATGGTCAAATTGAAAAAGCCTATACTTTATTGAATCAAATATTAAATACACCTTACAATACTAAAATATTGCCTTTTGCACAATTTTGGTTGGGTGAAATTTCCTATAAGCTTGGTAGAGTGGATATGGCTATTGAAATTTTAGAACGTTTTTTATTGGATCCAGTTGAAGTGGGTGAAGTTACTCAACGACATGCTAAATACACATTAGGTTATTGTTATTTGAAAAAAGGCAATTATAGTAAAGCACTTGATTTATTTCAATACGTTGCCAATTATAATCATGCTAATATGATTGAAGCATATCAAAAAGATGCATTTATCAGACTAGCTGATTGCCAAATGATGACCAAGCAATATAAATTAGCGCTACAGGGCTTTCAAAAAGTAATTGATTGGAATTGGGATTATACCGATTATGCCACTTTGCAAAAAGCAGTTATTCAAGGGGGGATGGGGCAATCCACTGAGAAAATTAAAATTTTAAAAGATTTTGATAATCAATTTAACCGTTCTGCCTACAAAAATGATGCTTATATGGAATTGGCAGATACCTATACCAATCAAGAAAATTACCAGGCAGCTATTGAGCCATTGAGTAAGGTTTTAATTGATAAAAAAGCGGTTAGTTATTTCCCACAAGCTTATTATAAATTAGGCATTGTTTATTTCAACTTGGATAAGAATGAAGTGGCACTTCAAACCTTTAGAGACTTATACACCGCTTTTCCAAACTCAGTGGAAAGTGAGAATTCGATTGAGTTTATTAGAAATATTTATGTTGAAAATCAAACTCCCGAACTTTTTGTTCAATTTATGAATGAGTTTGGTAAACCTTTGGCGATTAATGAGCAGGATTCTCTCACCTATAGAGCGTCGATTATTAAATATGAACAAAAAAAGTTAGTTGAAGCCTCAACTGGGTTAAAAAAATATGTAAACGCATTTCCAAATGGAAAATACCAATTAGAAGCCAATAATATTATTGCTGAAATTGCTTATGCGCAACAACAATATGATAGTGCAGCTTTATATTTTAGTAAAGTAGCCGATCAGGCGCCCAATAAGTTTGCAGAAAGAGCCTCCTTAATTGCCGCTAGACTTTATTATTTCAATTTTAAGGAGTACACCCAAGCTGAAAAATATTTTAATACGCTAAATCAAATAGCCACTCAACAAGAAAATAAAAATGAAGCTTTAAAGGGTTTGTTAAGGTGTGAATATAAGGCGGAGAAATGGGCTGAATGTGCTATTGTCGCTGAACAAATTATTAAGGACAAGTCCTCGGCATCTGATGATATTTTGATAGCCAATTTGGCATTATACCACCAAAGCCTAATCAATAAGGATACCACTAATGCGATAGCCATTTTACAAAAGGTAACAAAAGCAAATTCAACACAAATTACAGCTGAAGCCCATTATTTGTTGGCTAAATTATATTTTGATCATCAGGAATTAGCCATTGCTGAAAAAACAGCGTTTGAAGTGATTAAAAAACATACATCCTATGAGTTTTGGATTACAAAAACCTATCTTTTATTAGGAGACATTTATGTTGCTCAAAAAGATAATTTCAACGCAATAGCTACTTATAAAAGTGTTTCTGAGAATGCAACCATTGAAGAACTTAAAAATGAAGCAACCAATAAGTTGAAATTATTGGAAGATGCTACCAACAACAAGTAAAAAAAGATTATGAAGTTAATTTATAAATTTATTCTACTATTATCCTTCTTTATCCTCATCGCTGATGTTCCAGTGGATGCACAAAGAAGACGCGGAAAGGCTAAAAAAGTAGTAGTTAAAAAGAAAGCAAAGAAAGTTGCCAAGAAAAAGGTTAATAATACTGCAAGAATTAATAGAAGCAATAATGTTGCTAATAACAATACAAATACATCTAATCAATCAATTGCTGTTAAGGATTCATTGCCTGAGAAAGTAGTTACAATTCTATCCGCATTTAAACCGCAGTTAAAAAATTTGGCAAAAATTGATTTTGCAACAGCAAGTCAAAGAAATGATACGGGATCAATTAAAGTAGAATATCAAGTACCTAGTCAAAATTTAAGCTTTCAATACCAGCCAATTGCATTAATACCAAGGTCATTTAAATATGATTCATTCAATACTACTCCTGCCAATACCAATGTAAAAGTGGGTTATGGAAATTTCATGCATTATTTGATTGATTTTAATTACAATGTAACGGGTAAAAATAATAATTCACACTCCTTTAATATCAATAACGAATCCATTGAAGGTACACACCCATTACAAAAATATAAGGATTGGGGAATAGGGTATATTGGAGACTATCTTGTTTCCAAACATGGGCATTTATTGACAAATTTGTATTTTAAGGAAAGTAATAGATTAAGATTTGGGTTGGTACCTGATACCACTACTTTTCCAGTTTCTAATTATAAGCAAAATAGTTACTTAACAGGAATTGCGTTTAATTGGGTAAATGCACAAAAGTCGAATAGCAATTTACACATGTCACCTAGTTTGGTATATGAATATTTTGAAGGTATAAGAGGAAGTAATAATAATTGGTTGCAGATGAGTAGTCCTTTGTGGTTAGACCTTAAAAATGACATAAAATTAAATTTGGATTTATCTTATAGCATTAACTCTTTTAAAAATTTTAATAGTGAAAAGCAAACTAATAGTGTATTAAGATTTGATCCTGCTATAAAATTCAACAAACTCAATAGTCTATTTAAAATTGGATTTAGTCCAGTTTTGATGAATAATGATTTTAAACTTTTCCCCAATGTTGAATTCAGGAAATCATTAAAAGACACCAATGTAACTTTTATAATGGGATGGCGTGCAAATGTGAATAATACTCAATACGCTAATTTAGTTGCACAAAACCCTTGGATAGATGCACCTGAAAAATTAGCCATTGCTACAAAAGATAGTAAATATTTTGAAGTGAATATGACCACTGGGAAAAGGCTAAGTTATGGTTTTTCGTTTTCATTTGATGATTATGAAAATTTACCATTATTTAATAAAATAATGAGTAATAATCGAAATACTTCGGGATTACTATATCAAACTGCTTTTGAAAAGAAAGCATCAACTATTCAATTTGATGCGAATCTAAGGTATCAATTTAGTGATGTATTATTGGTTTCCAATAAGTTTAAATACATTCAGTTTAATTCGGTACAAGTGAATCCTCAACCTTGGGGAATCCTGCCAATTGAACTTAATTCACAAATTAGTTGGTTGCCCTCTAAGAAATTACTGATTAATGGGGGTGTACAATATTGGTCTGGTGCAACCTTGTACAACGAAGCTGCTATGCCTTATGATTTAAATAATGCCCTGAATATTAATGCTGAATTACATTATAAATTAACGCCAAAATGGAATGTTTGGGTAAAAGGGGATAATTTATTAGATAAGCCCTATGAACGATGGGCAGATTATCCCTCTTTAGGTGTTCAATTTATCGCAGGTATCGTATATTCGTTTAAGTAATTTTTATGACAAAAAGTTTAGTTCAATATTTTATTAAAAATGGCCATTTGGATTTACCTACCATAGGTGTTCTAAGATGGAGTAAGCAAGAGTCTGTTTGGCAAAACAATCAGCTTACCGCACCTAAAGAAACCATTATTTTGGATCGTATTGTAGCAAATCCCACGAAACATTTTTACAGTTTTTTGGCTGAGGACCTTGGGCTATCTATTGAACAAGCACATGTACAATTTGAAAACTATATTGCGGATTTTACAAGCAAAAAAATAGCTAGTTTAAACATTGGTAGTTTAGGGACTTTACTTAAAAATGAGGAGGAAGTTTCCTGGAATAATTTATATAATGCGGATATCTATTATAAGGATATTACTATTAATCCATCAATCAATTCGGATATAGTGAATGAGCTTCCTATTGAAACGAAAAAAGATTATTGGTGGGTTTGGACAATATTAATTGCATTCATTGCATTGGCTTTAATTTTTTACAAACAATAGAAGCTTAAATTATGTCATTTCAACAACAGATATATCCACCTTGTCCTGTTTGTCAAAATAAAGACATTTCATTTAAAGTAGCTTGTAAAGATTATTCATTAACACAAGAATCATTCGATATTATTAAATGCAATCATTGTAGCTTTCATTATACTCATCCAGTTCCGTCTAAAGATAATATTGCACCTTATTATCAATTTCCTGAGTATATATCGCATACAGATGTTCAAGAAGGGTGGATGAATAAATTATACCATAAAGTAAGGCAAAGGACATTATTACAAAAAACAAATTGGATTCAATCTTTATTTACTGGTCACAAAGGCAATATTTTAGAAATAGGTGCTGGTACCGGTGCTTTTGCCAATGCAATGTCTTTAAAAGGTTGGAATGTTACCGCATTAGAACCGGATGAAGCCAGTAGAAATAAAGCACTTGAAAATTATAATTTACAACTGCTTCCAACTGATCATTTAAAAAGTTTACCTGAAAATAATTTTGACGTTATTACATTGTGGCATGTTCTTGAACATGTTCATGATTTGTCTGGGTATATGGAAACATTTACAAAATTATTAAAGAAAAATGGGAGGTTAATTATTGCGGTTCCCAATCATACAAGTTATGATGCCCAATTTTACAAACAATTCTGGGCTGCTTATGATGTACCCAGGCATTTATACCATTTCTCGCCAGCAGCAATGAAAACCTTGTGTAGGAATTATCAAATGAAAATTCTACAGTATAAGCCAATGTGGTATGATAGTTTTTATGTGAGTTTGCTTAGTGAAAAGTATAAGCAAACTAAATATATTGGGGTACTTCGCGCTTTTTGTATAGGCTTGATTTCAAATATTTTTGCTATTAGAAATAATAAAAAAGCCAGTTCAATTATTTATGAGATAAAACTTAAAAATTAGGTTTATCTAAATTTCAATTCAATCAGTGCCGGCCAATCTTTTCCAGTAATAAAAAAGGTTTTTGAATTTTTGTTATACGCTATTCCATTTAACACATTCCCTGGATCTTTTACTTTAGGATCATCATTTATTCCTGCCTTGGTAAGTATGTTCGTTAAATTTGCTTTAGCTAAAACTCTACCAGAAACAGGATCTATTTGAATAATATCGTCTGTCAAATACACATTTGCATAAATTTTACCATCCACATACTCCAATTCATTTACATTGGATACATACCCATTATGGTCATATACGCCCACCGTTTTAATCACTTTAAAGTTGGAGGGGTCGACATAATACAAATTACTGCCTCCAGTATTTACAATAATTGCAGTGTCATTGTGGGTCATGCCCCAGCCTTCATATGGCCAATAGTACTCGGTTATTTTTTTCAATGTTTTTGCATCATAAACAAAAACCTTGTTTTCTTTCCAGGTTAATTGATAAATTTTGTTGTTAAAAAGGGTAGCCCCTTCGCCAAAATAAATATCTTCTAATTTAACGGGACTTACAATATCCTTCATATTGGTATCCAATAAACGAAGTTTACTTTCTTTATAATTACCTGTACTTTCAATCAATACATTTCCATTCCATTCTAAGCCTTGAGTATAGGAACTCGTATCATGTGGATATGTTTTAATGATATCAAATAATAAATTGGAAGGGGTAGGGATGACTGGGTTAACGTCCACATTCGTTCCTATATCAGTTGAATTACTATTGTTGCAGGCAAACAATGTTAGGAGCCATAAAAAGCTTAAATAAGTACGTATTGATAACATAGTTAAATTTTAAACATTAAATCTAAAATGCATTACATCACCGTCTTTAACAATATATTCTTTTCCTTCTATTCTCAATTTACCATTTTCTCTACATGCTGCTTCACTTTTATATTGCATGTAATCATCAAAAGCAATTACCTCTGCTTTAATAAAACCTTTTTCAAAATCGGTATGAATTACACTAGCAGCCTGTGGGGCTTTCCAACCATTCCCTATGGTCCAAGCACGAACTTCCTGCACTCCAGCCGTAAAATAAGTTTCTAGATTCAATAATTTATACGCAGATTGAATTAAACGATTTAAAGCGGGTTCTTTCATTTGGTATTCTTCCATAAAAAGTGCTTTATCATCGGGGTCTTCTAATTCTGTAATTTGAGCTTCAATATTATTGCACATAACAATTACTTGAGCTCCTTCTTCTTTGGCCATAGCCACCAACTTTTCGGAATATTGATTGCCAGTATGCATTGATTTTTCATCTACATTGGCTACATACATTACGGGTTTTTCGGTCAATAAAAAAATATCTGCTATTGCCACTGCTTCTTCCTTGGATAAACCTAGGGAACGAATGCTTTTACCTTGTTCTAAATGTGCTTTGCATTTTTTTAGTACTTCTAATTCTACTTTTGCTTTAGGATCTGTCTTTGCCATTTTTTCAGATCTTTGCATTTTCTTTTCAACACTATCCAAATCCTTAAGCTGTAATTCGGTTTCAATAATTTCCTTATCTCCAATTGGGTTAATTGCACCTTCTTCTCTTAATACATTCTCATCTTCGAAACAACGAATAACATGTATAATAGCAGTCACTTCCCTAATATTGGCTAGGAATTTATTACCCAAGCCTTCACCTTTACTTGCCCCTTTAACCAATCCTGCAATGTCAACAATTTCAAGTTGGGTAGGCACAATTCTTTGTGGATTAATTAAATCGGCCAATTGTTGAAGTCTGTTATCTGGCACATCTACTAAACCTACATTGGGCTCAATGGTACAAAAACGATAATTACTTGCTTGTGCCTTTGCACTATTACTAACCGCATTAAATAAGGTTGATTTTCCAACATTGGGTAATCCCACAATACCTGCCTGTAAAGCCATATTTTGATAGTTTTAAGAGCGCAAAAATACAATTCTAATCGCAAAATGGGCTATATTAGTCCCATAAACAATTGATATTATGGCTTTGAATATAATTTGGATTGCTTTTTTCCTAATTGCCTTTGTAATTGCCTTGTGTAAGCTCCTATTTTTAGGGGATACTAGCATTTTTAAGTTATTGGCCGATGGTATTTTTGATGCTGCCAAATCATCCGTAATGGATGTGGCTTTACCATTGACAGGATCTATGGTATTTTTCTTGGGTTTGATGAATATTGCAGAAAAAGCGGGGGCCATTCAAAAACTAGCTAAATGGATGAATCCATTTTTAAGCAGACTATTTCCTGAAGTTCCAGCAAATCATCCCTCCATGGGTCATATGGTAATGAATTTTAGTGCCAATATGTTAGGGTTAGACAATGCAGCAACACCATTTGGTTTAAAGGCAATGGAAAGTTTGCAAACATTAAATCCCGAAAAAGAAAAAGCCACCAATGCACAAATCATGTTTTTGGTATTACATACCAGTGGGCTTACCATTATTCCTTTAACAATTATATCCTACCGATTAGCCGCTGGGTCACAGGATGCAGCAAGTATTTTTATTCCCTGTGTATTGGCGACGATTGGGACAACCCTTGCTTCCATTTTAATGGTGGGATTTTACCAAAAATTACAATGGGATAAAGTATTAGTTTCTTGGTTATTAGGTCTTATTGGGTTAATGGCTGGGGTACTTATTGCGGTTAATTCACTCAGTCCCCAAAACAAAGAAATGGTATCCAAAGTATTTGGGAATGGCTTATTAATTTTAATCATAGTAATTATCATCCTTGGAGCAGCCTACAAAAAGGTTTCTGTATTTGATGCATTTATTGAAGGTGCTAAACAGGGTTTTGAAGTCATCGTAAAAATTATACCCTATTTAGTGGCTATGTTGGTGGCGATTAGGGTATTTAGAGATAGTGGCGCGATGGGATATATCATTAATGGAATTACTTATTTAATTCATTTAACTGGAATCAATACCGATTTCATCAATGCCTTACCTGTTGCCATCATGAAACCTTTAAGTGGGAGTGGGGCGAGAGGGATGATGTTAGATATATTTAAAACACAAGGAGTAGATTCTTTTGTTGGAAAGCTAGCTTCCATTTTTCAAGGTTCGGCCGATACTACTTTTTATATTATTGCTTTGTATTTTGGAAGTGTAGGAATTAAAAAAGTAAGGTATGCATTATGGGCTGGTATATTTGCAGACTTGATTGGAGTGATTATTGCGATTTTTATTGGCTATGTGTTTTTCACCTAAAACTATACATTTAGCTTACATTATTGTTAGCGCTTTCCTTTAGATAGGGTAGTAAACTTATTGTACTATAGGTAAGGAAATTATAAGCCTTCGCTCATTTTCATAACTTCATTCCATTCCTTTTCGGTTACAGGCTGTACCGATAAGCGACCTAGTCTTACTAAAGCCATATCGGATAAATTAGTATTGGCTTTTACATCCGCTAATTTTACTGGATGTTTTAATTTCTTATGTGGGGCAAAATCAACCGCTAACCAAGCTCTTTCTTCGGTAGTTGGGTCTTGATAGGCTTCTTTAACTACTTTGGCAATACCCACTATTTCCATTCCTTCATTACTATGGTACCAAAATGCCAAATCTCCTTTTTTCATAGATCTTAAATTATTACGTGCCCCATAATTTCTTACCCCATCCCAAAAGGTTTTTTTATCTTTTACAAATTGATCCCATGAATATTTAAAAGGTTCTGATTTTATTAGCCAGTATGCCATATTAAATGAGTTTTATAATTACAATAACAAGTATAAAGTAAAAATGTTCTATAAAGCGCGCGCAAAAAAAAGGTTAATAACCGTTGGCTAAAACATCAGCTAAATGAATTGTTTTTACTGCTTGTCCATTAAAGTTAATCCTGCCTTCCAAATGCATTAAACAACTCATATCGGTACTTACAAGATATTCGGCATGAGTAGCAATTGCATCGTCAATTTTTTGG
>JACCDH010958909.1_pt1 | contig 15268 bp, 13 predicted proteins | sample 7442481 | NCBI WGS metagenome assembly JACCDH01 (sample SAMN15323433, study PRJNA562643) | freshwater metagenome | isolation source: river surface water | place: USA:Blue River Watershed | collected 2017-08-15
CTATACGCCTGGTCATGGTATTGAAGTAGGCGATGGATATATATCGGAATGCAATGACTACTTGCAAAATCGCAGAAAAGAAGAATTAAAGAAACTTAAGTTATTGACTTCTAAACTTCCTGGAAATCTTGTTACTCGCGAACTTGCGGAATATACATCCTTGTGGCTATCCCAGAACGAAAAGAATGATATTCTGGGTATTATGAGACCTCCTCCCCCACCCAAACAGTCTCCGCCTCGTCCTCCTCCTGAAGATGAATATTATGCCGAGTTACGAGAGCCATTTCTTACTAAGATTCGATTACCCAATACTTCAGAGAAACTACAAACAGGAAAAAAACAAGTAATTCGAAAGATGGAGATATCTGTTCGATATGATGAAAATCATCCTCATAATCCAGACTATGAAGCAGGAATTATACTAAATTCTGACAATATCTTAACAAGAAAAGTTGATACAGTCAATCGAATCGTTTATAAAAATGATACGAGTATTTTGTTTGGAATAGAAACGGAGATGGTACAAATTTATAAATATAATAATCGTCTTTATTATCGCAATTTATTTGGTGTTACATTTGTATTTCCGCAATATTTAGAATTAGACGATGTTTGGAAAATGATACAACCGCATCTGATTATGACATCCCACAATAACAAAATAATTGGCGGAAAAGAGTATGATTCATACTATCTTAAAGTTAATGGATTTAACGATTATCGATTTACGGTATTCGATGTTCAGCCGGTACTTAATTATATAACTGCTGAGGAAGGTCTCAAAAATTCGAGACTTCCCAGAAACGTTGTGCGATATATATCTATGGGCGACCCGACTAAAGAATCAAGTATTACAAAGAAAGGAATAAAACGATATGAGAATATACAAACACGTAAATATAATAGTAAATTACGACGTAATAAACAAGCAGAAAACCAACGTAAGAAAGCAAAAGAAAAACAGAAATATACTAGAAAACGAAAATAAACTTTGTTTTCCCAAAGAAGAAATGGATTTTGGTGCACCACATGCTGCTTGGAATTCTAATTGGAATCGTATTGGCTCAACCGACTTTCCTTTGGTAAAGGATCGGCAATCTGAGAATATCTTCTCTTATACCCAAATGCCTGTAAAGTTTGAACATCCCCAGAAATGTCGTAATGCATTGGGACTTGTAGGAGGCGCTGAAGTTAGTAATATTTCAGGAAATATGGTTGATTTAGAATCCGACCTCCTGGGAATTACCCGAGTTCAGAGCAAATGTATTTCTCGTCAATATAAACCATCATGTCCTCTTGGAGGTCCCGGATGCCCCGATACACCTGCACCAATTTCATTCCATGATAAATCAACAGGTGAGTTACGAACTGTAAATACAGAATCACGTAATTTACCTACATGCCAGATGGTAACCTATCCAGGTGTTGCGGCTCCTAAACCATTAAATGTAAATAGTTGTTATCCTATGCGTTTTTAATTATTTAAATATTGCAGAGAAATGTCATTAATTGACCAAAATATGAATCGTCGTAAATATGATGGTTGCAAAACCACCGACGATTTACGAGTTACGACGGCTCCAGGAAGGTATCAATTGAATGAACCTAATAAATATTGTGATGCATGTTTTGCTCCCGAACCGACAATAAGGCAACAAAAATGGGGAGCATCCTTAAATTCAAAGTACATTAAAACTGATGTTGAATCAGATTTATTTAATATTAATCGACCAAACACAAAGGCTGCCTGTAATCAATACAATCCTATGAAAAACGATATCAATAATGCAGCTACAGAATCCACAAAAGAATGCTCTTTTCCACAAACATTTACCCGGCTTGTAGATCCTCCATGCACTCTTCGTTCTACTGGATGGAATCGATGGCAATGGCTTTGTGATAACCCACAGGAGAGTGTTATGGTACCATTTGATAACTTGGTTACTACACGTCTCCAACAAAAAGACCAATTCCGCCCTTGTATTCCTACTCCTCAAGATCAGAATGCTGTTCTTCCTGCTCCTCGTGAATCAAATTATGGTGGACAATATGACACTGTGAGTCAGAAAGGATTAGATGAAGTAGCTAATTCATTACAACAAGTATTGTTTACATTTCCACGTGGCGAAGATGCAATCCCGGCTGCGCCTTCTGCACTTTCTGGTGTCGAAGCAAATACAGTAAATCCTCCTTCTATTGCCTATGCATCCTATCGTACGTATTAAATTATTAAATATAATTCGCTTTAATTTTACAATTTTTGGTAAAATTAAATCAATATAATTGAAATTAATTACGCTTTGTAACACGCGAAACAACCTACCACCCAAATAGAATTATCAATGGAAACATTAGCTTTTTTGGGATTATTAGGTGTGGGATATTTGGCTGCACCGAAAAAAACAAAACAACCAGAATCTTCTGCAGAATCCTTTGAAAATAGTACAAAACCCGATAATGTTCAAATTCCGGCTGCAAAATGGGCGGGAAAAAGTTCAAGTGGTTCCCTTGATATTCAATATCAGATTCCTTCCCTTAAGAAAACATTGCCAAGAGAGCCAAATCCTGATAGTATGCAAGGAAATGAATTTCAGTATGCAACGAAACAATCGAGTGTACCACCTCAACCAAATCCGGCAATGGCGGGAGCTCATGTAAGTCGTGTGCAAATGCGCCCTGATGGAAAAGAAACTGCAACATTACGTCCGGCATTTGTTTCGCCATTATCTGGCGTTGAATACAAGAATGGCGATTTTAAGCATAACAATATGGTTCCTTTCTTTCGTGGTCAATTAAAACAAAATACATTTGATGGTGCAAATCGTCAAATTTTGGACGACCATACAGGTGCAGGTTCATATCAATATGCAAAACGTGAACAGACTCCTTTTTTTGAACCGACAAAGATGCCTACAGGGAATCCATTTGGTTTAGAAGCGACTACGGATTTTATGGAATCGCGTATTAATGACCCACGAAATCGTTCAAATGAATCACCCATGGAAACTATACGTGTGGGACCAGGTCTAAACAAGGGATACACTCACTTGCCCTCAGGTGGATTCCAGCAACAAGAAGGTGAAGAATATGTTCTGAATCGTATGCCTCGTACGAATGACCTGCGTGTTGCAAATAATCCTAAGTTGACCTATGAAAAGCCGGTTGTACCTGGCGCCCACTTTATTACAACGAGTGGTACAGCTGATACTGTTGGAGAAGTGAGAAAATACAATCCTGATAAATTTTATATCAATCAAAATGGGGAGCGCAACTTTGTAACTACAGGAGCAAATATTAAAACTACGGCACGAGCAGCCCAAGTTCTGAAAGACACAACTCGTATGGAGACTACAACTGAATATGCAGGGCCCGCAGGACAGGCAGAGGGTAATGCGACCTACACAGTTCCATCTGCAAAGGCCCCTCTTGTTAAACAACATGGTTCTTGGGGATATCGTAATGCAGATGCTAGTTCTTATTTCGATAAGAATACTGATGCGGAGCAGAATGATTACGGTAAAGCAGGTGTGGAAATACGACCAAATGAACGTTTTTACACTGGAGAACGTGTTCATGCAACGAACTTGGCTCCTGACTCAAAAGAAGTTACATTGCCTAATCAGGATATCGCTAAACCAACAAGAGCTCAAGAGACAATTGGAAATATTCGTGGTGCAGGTAACTTTAGTGCAACAGGAGGAGGTTTACCCTCCAAACTCACAGTGCATGACCCGAATGACATCGCACGTACAACCATTAAAGAAACAACCATTGATAATGATTGGCTTGGTCAAGTTGGTCAAGGAGAGGCGCAACCCAAACTTACCGTGTATGACCCGAATGATGTAGCACGAACAACTATCAAAGAAACCACTATTGATAATGACTGGCTAGGTCAAGCGGCGCCGGATCAGGCTCAAAAGTTAACAGTATATGACCCTGATGATATTGCCCGTGTGACCGGTCGTAACACTCTTGCAGATTGGGATAGATATCGTAACTTTGGTAGAAATGATACACCTCTTAACCCGACAACTCGTGTACAAGATGGTGTACGTCTCACACAAAAGGCAGCTATATCAGGAAAATCAACCTGGACAGGTTCTGCAAATTCCTACGCAAAACAAATCATTAATCGTGATTCAGCTGAGAATATGCGCCATTATGCTCAGAAAGAACATATTGCAAAAGGTCGTGCACCTACAAATTCCTCTACCAAACTTTTTAACGGCGAAGATTACGTTAATTTGCAGTACAGAAAGATTGTAAGTGATTCAGTTAATGACCGCGAACCAGGAGTTGACCGAGTTAATTCAGAACCTACGGGGGCAGAAGTTATCGGAATTCAGAGACCTCGCGCAGCACTTAAATTGGATATTTCAGCAATTCGTAACGAACCAATTGTTGTTTCTAGTTTAGAAGAGAATCCTTATGTAATTCCGTTACACAAGGTCGCAAAAATAGGTGGACAAAATGCAATATAGACCAATAAATGATTATTAATAGGTCTAAAACGGATAATGCAATAATCATGTAAGAAATGTTAGATGAACTTCAATATGATCCACATACACCTAAAACTGTGGCTGATATTGTAGGAAACACTGAAATATGGGAACGTTTGGCTAAACAAATCCGCGAAGATACTGTTCCTCATATTATTCTTGGAGGACCTGCTGGATGCGGAAAATCTATATTCTTACATATAGTATTAGAACTTGAATGTAAGAGACCTGTACTGAAAATTGATTGTACTGCTAACCCAGGATTACGTGATTTACGTGATGCAATTCGAGGATTCTCGAGGGGGTCTAGAACAAATGATGGTCATTTTCGCTGGATTTGGCTTGAACATGCAGATAATTTGGCAAGTGATACACAAGCATTTCTTCGTCGAATGATGGAAACAACGTCAAATACAACTCGATTCGTGTTTGAATGTAGAGATGCAGGTGCAATTTCTGAACCAGTACTGAGTCGTTCAATTCTATTTATTGTAAATGCACCAGATGAAATGGAAATAATGTATGAAATAAAACGACGAACTGATTTCCGTCCTGATGATTCTCTGGTTAAGTCAATTATTCAAACATCAGATGGTAATCTACGCAAGGCGATGATTCATGCATTGGCATATGTTTGGAATCCTGATATTGATAGTAAAAATAATGAACTTGAAGATGTTCTTGATAAAAGACCTAAATCAAATAATTCTGAAGAATGGATTCGATGGGCTATAGATGCAGAACAATTTTGCAAACTGAATGGATATGATGTTAGAAATATTCTAAAACTAGGGTGGCCAAATAATTCTCACGTTTTTTATGTATGCAGTCAATGGTCTCGTTTGGGAGGTGTTTCTCCTAAAACTCTTTTCTTTCAATGCATTCATAAACTTATTACTTGAAAGGAATGGCCTGTTTGAATCGTCTAAAGGATAGATGAAAAAATGGGTTTTAGAGACTATGGAATCTGTATCATTGTATTCGGAAGCTAGAAATGAATATCTTAAACAAATGTCTACCTGGATAGTTCCACCCCTGGTAGATTTTTTCAGAACAAATTTTTTGGAATTTACAAACCAGGAAGGCAAACGGGCGATGTCAGCATTTCAGGCATGGTGTTCAGAAATTCCTCGTTGGAATCAGGATGTAATTGAAAAGAATATTGAAACCATTTTGGATTCATGTAAGTGTGACTATATTGAAGAATTAATGACTGCAGTATTTATCGCTCATACCAAAATGCTAACAGCAATTCGTATTAGTTCCAAACAGAAAAAACTCCAAATTACTCTTCCAAAATTAGACCATTTTCTTCATCGTGTATTTGTAGAATGTGCACGTATATTTTGGAAAGCACCATTCCTTTTTTTGGATAATATATCTCCGATTGAGACACAGAAAAATATTCTCCAAGCTGAATCAATGTGTACAGAGGCATTGAGTTCGGCAGTTCGTTCTTTACTCCCAATTAAGTCTATTCTTCGTGATTATTTGGAGGATGATGAAGATATAGAAAGCCGAGAAGTTGTAAAAACAAAGAAGAGTAAAAAGTCTAAAAATACTGATTCCAGTTCAGATTCGAGTTCTGATTCAGATTCTGACTCGGATTCAGAGTTGGAATCTGATGCCACTAAAAAACAATCGAATCCTTCAAAAAACAATAGCGATATACCTGTCGTGGAGACTATTTCAGAATCTGTTTTTGATCCAGTTTCAGAACTAGCCTCTGAATCTATTCCAGAACTTAAAATAGAGGAATTATCTGAACCAGGATTTGTTAATACAGAAAGCGATGATACAAAAGTATTCCAAAAACCTCAAACAGAACCTCTTGTGCAAAAACTGGAACCAACCACAGTTTTGGAAAAAGTATTGGAAAGCAAAGTAGAACCTGAAGAAACTATACATCATGTCGGTGGAAATTCTTCAGAATCTGTTGTGGAAGAAATTAATATAGCAACTGAACCGTCTGTTCGATTTTCAGATTACGAAACAGTATTTGATGAGAACAAACCCAATATCAGTGAAATTCGGTATGCTCCTAAATTAAGTATTGAAGAAATGCCAGCTCAGGGAAGTTCGTGGGGCATGTTTGATGATATTCCTAAAATTCAGGTATCTGAAAATGCGGTATCTCTTGATTTAAATGATATAGAGGATTTGGAACCGCAGCAGCCACAGCAGCCGCAAAAACCGCAACCGTCTGATATTCAAGATATTGATGCTCCTTTATCGTCAATGGGCAATGATTTCGAAGAACTAGCATAATTACTTTCTATGGCGTTTTTTACTATTTGTCTTACGAATACTGGTTGTTTGTACAGAGCAAAGTTCTTTTTGAAGTACTTTATTGTTATCGCACAGTTTTTTAAATTGCGATTCTTCATCCAATGGTATTTTACAGGTTTGTAAGGAACATTGTTTAATAGATTCGTTCCCTTTTACAGATTCAGAACATGGTAAAATAGGAGGATTATATATAGGGCATGATGCAATCCATTCGTCCATTTTTATCATAATATTATTAATACTCCTATCATAATAGTCATTCATTGACGGTTTTATTTGTAATATTTTTATTAAAAATGCCTTTTTTTCTGCTGAACCTGTTCGTAATGCATCTGTTAATATATCAATTATATATTGTATTCGTCGATGATGTGTCAATACTTTTTGTACATCTCCCTGCTTGTTTATCCAATAATCACGAATACGATTTTGTAATGCGAAGAATTGTTGTTCCAGCAGTCGGTTGATTGGTGGAATTCTCATAGAAAACTGACTTCTTGGAATTTGAATATCAATAATGCTATTCGGAGAAGAATAGCTTGTATATATTGGGTCAAGGTTACCAAATACTAATGTATCCGATTTTTGTGAGGAACATTCGTCATGTATTGCTATATCTATAATTTTTAAACGAAGCGAAATTGTTGGAAATTCCATATAGACAACTACATTCCACGAACCTGATAAGATTGAACCCTTAAGTGCACGCGTCTTTTGTGTAGAGATTTCTCTAGAATCGGTTGATAGTAATTTAGTATCGCATGATGTTTCTACTGTGAAATGAGTTATAAATGCTAACGGATTAATACCATAATAAGCGTAACATATGTTATATATGATAATCATATAATCTTTATTACCAATAACATATTGTGTCAATGTTTGTTGTAAATGTTTAGCATAGGTTCGTGATAGGTGAATAATTGCAGGCGATAAAGATGTAACACAATATTTTTCTTTCTTACGAAGTTCTGTATCATAATTTGACACCAAAAATGTGTCATAATTATCGGATATAATGGTCCTACCGTCTTCTGATATTGCAGGATATGTAGGTGCTTTTTGTGCGACAATAGGTAGTAAATCGTACCCATATAATTGTCTTGGCCACCAAACAATATCAATATCTGCTGTTTGAACATCTAGATACTTTTTTGTGTTTTTTTGTGTTACGATCTCAAGTGCAGTAATTGCACTGCCTCCTACAATTGATAAATCTTTCCAATCATATGCTATTCTAATATTTTTATAATTACAAAAAAAAGGCTTAGAAGACCGTGTAATACCCTTGGTTTCAATAGGTAAAAATGTAAGATTATTCATTTCTGGTGATGTCTCTAATTCATCTGTTGTGAGCCTTCCTGCATATGTTATGCACCAATATAGTATTGTAAATATATTATGGTCTGCCAATAATTTTGCTGTAAATTCTTCTTCTTTTGTTGCATACTTGGACATTCTTTACCTATTCTTATGATTTTGTGTTCAAATCAGTGGTCTCTAATTTTGTGAATGCGTTTCACATCGCGTTTCTATTTCTTGCGCTTTTCCAAACATGGAAACGCTTTACTTCCTTCTAATTACACTCGTAGGCGGTATTTTACTTCTTTTTCTAGCAACAGGATGGTCATCATATAAAGAAAAGAAAATCCCGGAAACACCTATTTTATTTCGTTGGTTTGTTGCGGGTGTTGTAAGTACCGGTTTAATAGCATATACTTGGATTTTTGGATATGGTGGAGATGTAGGTGACATTGTTAATAAAATTGGAGAAGTAATTGCACATTCAGAAATTGATTCAGCGTTATCTACCGAAACGGAAACTAAAACAGAATCTGAAAAAATTACAGTTGGATTTCCAAAGTTTTAGACCAACTATGATATGTATTTAATTAAACTGTAATAATACAATTATATAGTTTAATTAGTTTTCAACAAAAGTCGAAAAAAATGAGGAAAGCTAACTGTGAATTCTTTGTTAGCAATTCGATTTTACAAATGCCGTTTTATCCTCTTCCATCAAAATTCAAAAAAGGCGGTTCAGGTTCCCCTAAAGGTGATTCTGACTCTAGTATCGATGAACGCGGAAATGTTCGTAATCTCATAGACTATGAACACGATGAGTCATCAGAATCGTCGCAATTGCCTCCTAGAAAGGCAAAAAACAAGGCTAAACGGCTTATTCGTAAAGCATTACGTTCAGAATTAATGTCTGAATGTTCTGTACCAAGTTCTATTCCACGCATTGTAATTCGACGTTGTTCAAGAAAGGAAAAATTAAAAGAACAAGAGGAGAAACCCCGTAAAGGTAAGAAATCTGTAAGGAGACGTCGTGAATATGTAGAATCGGAAGAGGAGGAGGAGTCTGAAGAAGAGAAACCTCGTAAAGGTAAGAAATCTGTAAGGAGATATCGTAAGGATATTGAATCAGAAGAGGAGGAGTCTGAAGAAGAGAAACCAAGAAAGTCAAAAAAACGTGTATCAAGGCGTCGATATGAATCTGAAGATGAGGAGTATGAAGACGAAGACGAAGAGGAGTATGATGAAGATGAAGATGAAGATGAAGACGAAGAGGATTATGAAGAGGAGGAGGATGAGGAGGGAGATGAAGATGGGGAAGGAACTGTTGTAAAAGGACGTATTAATTTGTTGGACTTAATTGGTGGCGGGTCGGGTCCTCAGAAACCAAAGAAATACAATCTGAAAAAAGAACCTGCAAATGTTAAGAGATTTGTCGAATTGGTTCAGAAAGAAGATGAAGAAGAGGATAACATTGACAATGATATTACCTATTTCAAGTCCTTGACGCCTGAAAAACAAATGAATTTACTACGTGTGCTTGAATTGAAAGCGACTCCTACTGATGTTCAGATTCCCCTAAAATTCAAAATCCTTGAGAAAGTCAGTGGATTTCCTGAATTGGGACGAATTGCTATGTCAAAATATCAGGCGCTTCTTAATATAGATCCGTCGAGTACAGAATACTACAAGTGTTCTCATTGGATTAATGGATTTACAGGTTTGCCTTTGGGTGTATACCGCGACTTGCCTGTTAAGTTGGAAGATGGGCCAGAAAAATGTCATGCATTTATGGAAAAAGTACATAAATGTATGGACAATTCAATCTTTGGTCACGATGATGCCAAGCTACAAATTATGCAGTTTGTATCATCCTGGATTGCAAATCCTAAAGCCCATGGCAATGTTCTCAGTATTCATGGACCACCAGGTGTAGGTAAAACGAGTCTTATTAAGGACGGTGTTGCAAAAGCACTAGACCGCCCTTTCCACTTTATTACTCTCGGTGGTGCAACGGATGCATCTTTCTTAGATGGACATTCCTATACATACGAAGGTTCAACTTGGGGTAAAATTGTTGATATTCTGATTCAGTCAAAGTGTATGAACCCAATTATCTATTTTGATGAATTGGATAAAGTGAGTCAAACTCCTAAAGGCGAAGAAATCATGAATATGTTGATTCATATTACAGATGGAAGCCAGAATGACCGATTTCAGGATAAATACTTTACTGGAATTAATCTCGATTTGAGTCGATGTTTGTTCATTTTCAGTCATAACAATCATGAACTCGTAAATCCAATTTTGCGTGACCGTATGTACAATATTGCAGTGAAGGGATTTAATTCAAAGGAAAAACAGGTTATTGCTGAAAGACACTTGCTTAATTCAGCATTAAATGAAGTGGGTCTGTTTGAAAAAGTAAGTATCGGCAAAGATATCATACATTACATTATTGAACACTTTACAGGTGGAGAACAGGGAGTTCGAGAATTGAAACGATGTATTCAGACTCTTGTCAGTAAAATTAATCTACTTCGTTTCTTTAATGATCCCAAACAGGTTCCTTTCTCAATTAAGGAATTTGGTCTTCCATTCACTGTTAAGAAAGAGCATGTTGATCTCTTTATTAAACGAAAAGAGGGACTTGACCCTAGCCTCATGCATTTGTATGTATAATTCAGCACAAATTATAAATTTGTATTGAAGTAATTTTTTAAGATGCATCCAGGGGTAATCGAAACCCCGTAGCCACCTTGGAAGGGTGGTATTCTACCACTAAACTATGGATGCTCCACTAAGTCCTGGGGATTTTTTTGAGACAACTAAACGCACTACTCGCGCAGCAATCCTATTGCCGTAATGCCATCAAAAATGCATCCGCCAAGTCATTCTTCTTGGAACGACTCTGAAAAAAGGCGAGCCATGACCTATGAGAGTCGGATGTTTGTTCTTGTAGGATTCGTAGTGTCTCATTTTCGGCTGTCTTTTTTCTATCTCTATATGCTTTGCTTACATCTTTATCTTCTTCTTTTCCTTCCTCGTCAATATCTGAAATAAGGACTCCTTCGGTTGCACTTTTTGTCTTTGTCCCTGCATGAACAAACTCGATTCGCCCTGCCCACGAATGTTCTTTAACGAGTCTGTGTGACAATAGAGTAAATAACATAATCTGAATGGATTTCATTGTAGGACCTTTCATTACAGGCTGATTTTCAAGACGAATCAGTGTTGCTTGAGTAAATGTAGGAAGCATACGGTCGAGCCAGGAATCCATGGCTGCTACAATTCCCTGCAAAGAAGGTCGTGTCGCTCTAGGGGCTTTCCAAGGAAGTAGGAAATGTTGTTTTGCAAGTGTTTGAAGCGCGTCTTTTTTCAGAGTCTTATCCCAGCCTTTTTCTTTTCCAAGCGCTTTCAGGTCTTTCATAGTTGTTCCGCAGGGTAGAACCGGCTTTGTGGGAACTCGTGTAGCCGATTTCTTCCGCCGAATCCCAGTTGCACATCCCTTACACCAGAGTTCCTCTCCATTACACCAGATAGCCGGCGAAGAACAAGCACAACAGCGCCGCGAATCCTGAGAAGATTGACCGCCCGCTAGCAAATCCACGTTATCCCATGCAAGAATTTTCCAGTCTGTTTTGTTTGATTCATGTTGAATCAGACAAAATGCCAAGTTTTTAATTCCCATATCAAAACCTAAATGAACGACAGACATGTGTGTTATATCTAACACATAACCCTTTAACCGAACACTGATTCGGATGTACATACGATTCGTAAAATCCCATCTGCCGATTTATACTGATGATATATTTCAGACATAGTTTGCGATGATGTAGGTAATGTGTTGTTTATGAAAATGAACAATGCCTTGTCTGGTTGAAGTTGCATTCTTCTGCGAAGAATATATAAAAACTGTCCTACCGATGTATCTTTTGGTACAATATATTTATGCTTATCTAGAGGAGGCAAATTTGAATTTGGTGCTAATGAAACATATACAAATACCGCATTCGGATATTTAGATTTAATATGTTCAACTGAATCAGGGGAACTATCCATTTATCCTATTCTAGAACAGTTATTTCTTAGCCCTAAGACCATATGACATAACAGTTCCACCCAGTAGTATCCAAAAAATCAATTCAGGGAAATGACGTCGTACATTATATATCCATATTTTTTTCTTGTGTTTATACATGAAATGACAGATAATTGTTTCTTCATTATACCAAGGTTCATAATTTGCAAACACCTTTTCAGGAAATAATATAATGTTATTATAATATTTTGGTAATATTTGTTCATTAAATGACCCCTGTTCGTAGTCAGGTCCTGCCCATCGACCCATAGTTTTCCATTTTCCTTCCGCATCTTTCGACCATCGGCTAGGAATATAACAGGACATCCACTCCGTCATTAACTTCAGAGTAGTTTCAGAATATCGTATAAAAAATACACCTGCATTCATATCTGTTTTTGAACCGGGATCCAAACAGGATACAAAATCTTTTCCTGGTGCCATAGACATTATACTTTCCACAGAAACATTGCGAACAAACACAGCATCTGAATCTACCCATCCAACGACCAATTCGCGTCCTGGTCTCTTTTTCGTTTCTAATAGTTTCTTAACAAGTGCAACCTTAATCCAATATGTAGGAAGTTCGTATGATTCAGTTGGGCTTATATAGGTATATCCGTGTTCCAAACAATAATCTTCCGTATAATGCATTAATAAACGTAAGGCTCTATCACTGCGATTATCGTATTGAACGATTATAACATCCATTTATGTTATATATGGATTTTATTTATTAATAATTGCATAATAGGGTGTTTTTAACTCTTCAGTGAGAACCTGGGTTTCACCTGTTTGTAAGTTTGAATATGTGTATAGTGCTCCCATAACTCCAAAAGCTAGACCATACGTTGTTGGCATTTTCTTATCGGCGAACGATTTTCGTAGACTTAGTCTTACAATTGTATGATAGTCTTCTGGTTCATTGAAATCTTTGTAATCATTTGAACTTTTGATGCAGGTAACAACATTTGTTTTAGTATGTGTTCCGCATTTGTAATAATAATGGTCAGACATTTTATGAAATCTGTTCTAGAATTCATAAAATTAATCAATTTTTAAGATTTATACGGTACGTATGAATTGCCATCCCATGTCTGTGCAAATGAGTTGCCAAATCTTGTCCTGCATAAATAGTTTTTCGCGACTTTTGAGGAGCGGGAAACAGGGCAAATAGTCGTCGAGTTCTAGAAGTTGGCAGAATTTGTAGAGAACATACGAATAGGATAAAAAGTTTGAGCGTTTTTTGGGACAATGTTTCACAAAAGAAAACTGAATTTCTTTAAACATTACACGCAGTTTTTCCTCCACTTCACGTGACAATACAGGTGCAGATATACCATTCAGACGATTCAGAATGTGAGCAACATGGTCATAGTATCGCGACATTTTGAGTTTTTTCAGAACTTCTTTCAGCTTGGAGGGTTTCAGTTTACCCATATCTACTATACGTTCCTTACGAAGTTCGGCGCGAATTTGTTCCAGAATTGCGGTCGGAATTTCAGTCGTTTCTTTGGCCTGAAACTGTGCCAACCACTCATTCAAGTGATTTATTTTCTTGTATGCATAATACGACATTTCTCTTGGCGGGTCTTTATATGACGGTTTTTCTGAATCTACCAAAATATAATCACGATGACCACAATCAGGACAATCCAAAAATGTTTCATTAAATAACATTTCTGAATCACAAATGGGACAATTTCCAAAATTCTCTTCTATCGTGGAAATCAAAGTTGTATCATTGTGTAAATTGTTTGGATCAAGAGCACTTAAATAGCATTCCAGTGCTTTATCGCGCTGAAACCCCAATTTAGTGTTTAATGCAGATGCTTTCTTCTCCACTGTTTCCTCTGATTCCAAACATTCCTCTTCGATTGATGTTGATTCATATTCCTCAAGAGGAATATTTTCAGTTAATGCAAAATAAGAATATACGCTATTTGCAGGCATTCGTTTTTTATTGGTCGTTTCTTTAACTTTTTGACCTGCGGCAATCTGGTCTTGGGCATCTGTGTAAGAAAACAGAATATCCCCTACACGAAGAAAATAATCGGCCTCAGATTCACCTGATTCCAATGTTTGAATTCTTGATTCTAATTCTTCTATTTCCTTTTCAACACGGGCTCTTTCATAAAGAAGTTTATGGTGAGATATTTGAAATGGAATTTCAAATTGGGTTTCTATTTTTTTGAATTCTAATCGTTTTTTTGACAACTCATTACGTAATTCCGATAGATTTTTCTTTTCATCACGAATTTTATTCATATTTTGTATATGAAACGATTCTAACGTTTTTGCCCTTTGTGATTCTAGTTTCTTCCCGGAGTTTGGAGGAGGCATTTTTACGGTTGTATCTTGTGTCCCATTTCCGTTTAACAACTTATCAAGGGATAATTTCTGTTCCGCTTCTTCCTCATTCATGGCCTACAATGCTGAATTAACTGTAATGTTTAAGTCCTCTTTTAATTTCTCTTTACAGATTGAGGAAAAACGGGATGTTTGAACGCACCTTTTTTTGCAAAACTTTCCCGGCTTTTTGAATTTTTTTTCTTTTTACTAGACATAAACAGCAATCATGGGCTCTGGTGGTTTAATGCAACTCGTCGCATATGGCGCACAAGATATCTACCTGACTGGTAACCCTCAGATCACCTTCTTCAAGGTGGTCTATCGTCGCCACACTAACTTCTCCATGGAGGCCATTGAACAGACCTTCAACGGAGCAGCCAACTTCGGCAAGAAGGTGCAGTGCACTATCAGCCGTAACGGTGATCTGATCCACCGTGTGTACCTGCAGGCCACCCTGCCTAAGGTTACTCTGCAGACCAGCGACGGCAGCGGTGCTCAGTTCCGCTGGCTCAACTGGGTTGGTCACAACCTGATCAACAACGTCTACCTCGAAATCGGTGGACAGCAGATTGACAAGCACTACGGTGACTGGCTCCACATCTGGAATGAGCTCACCCAGGAGCCTGGTAAGCAGGCCGGTTATGCCAAGATGGTGGGTAACGTGCCCCAGCTCACCAACGTGATCCGCCAGGGTGGTGACACTTGCGACTCTGACTGCGGCTACGGTGAGCCCCACGAG
>JACCDH010419562.1_pt1 | contig 15262 bp, 16 predicted proteins | sample 7442481 | NCBI WGS metagenome assembly JACCDH01 (sample SAMN15323433, study PRJNA562643) | freshwater metagenome | isolation source: river surface water | place: USA:Blue River Watershed | collected 2017-08-15
AGGCGGTGGCCGTCGGTGGCGACCAGGCTGAGCTTGTTGCCTTCGGCCACAAACAAGATGCCGTTGAGGTAGTAACGGATGTCGTGCACGGCCATGGCAAACGAGACCTGACCGAGCAATTGCTTGAGGGTCTTTTGCGGCACGCTGAACACGGGTCCAAAGCTGGCGGCTTCTTGCACCAGCGGGAAGTCTTCGGCGGGCAAGGTCTGCAGGGTGAATTTGGATTTGCCACCCTTCAAGATCAGCTTGGCCTGCGACGATTCGAGGCTGACGGTCTGGTCTGAAGGCATGGTGCGCAGGATGTCGATCAGCTTGCGGGCGCCCACGGTGGTGGTGAAGTCGCCGGGGTCGCCGTCCATCTCGGCGGTGGTGCGGATCTGGATTTCAAGGTCGCTGGTGGTCAGCTGCACGGCATGGCCGGTTTTGCGGATCAGCACGTTGGCCAGCACCGGCAAGGTGTGACGGCGTTCCACAATGCCGGACACGGATTGCAGAACCGACAGCAATTTGTCTTGGGTGGCCTTGAGGACGATCATTTGTCTACCTTTGGTGGTTTTTCAGGCGTCGGGCCCGGCTGGGCGACGGTTTTCAGATACAAGCGACATTTTCGCCGTTTTTTGGGTCATTTGCCCCGCCAAAGTGGCCTTGAGGCCATTCTTTTGCTGGGGTGCCTGGGTGCTCATGTGGCTCAGCCTTTGAGGGTCTGTTCCAGCACGTGCAGTTGCTGGTTCAGCTCGGTCAGTTGCTGGCGCTCGGCATTGATTTTGCGGACGGCGTGCAGCACCGTGGTGTGGTCGCGGCCGCCAAACAGCTCGCCAATCTCGGGCAGGCTCTTTTGCGTCAGCTCTTTGGCCAGGTACATGGCAATCTGGCGCGGGCGGGCAATGCTGGCCGGGCGCTTTTTGCTGTACATGTCCGCGACCTTGATCTTGTAGTAATCGGCCACGGTTTTTTGGATGTTTTCCACACTGATTTGGCGGTTTTGGATCGACAGCAGATCGCGCAAGGCGTCGCGGGCCAGCTGGATGGAGATGTCTTTCTGGTTGAAACGCGAATACGCCAAAATTTTGCGCAAAGCGCCTTCGAGCTCACGCACGTTGGAGCGCACGTTTTTGGCCACAAAAAACGCCACCTCTTCGGGCATTTCGCTGCCTTCGCTGATGGCTTTGTTGATCAAGATCGCCACGCGCATTTCCAGCTCGGGCGGCTCGATCGCCACCGTGAGGCCGGAGTCAAAACGCGACACCAAGCGCTCGTGGATGTCGGCCAGGCCCTTGGGGTAGGTGTCGCTGGTCATCACGATGTGGGACTTTTTGGCCAACAAGGCCTCAAAAGCGTTGAAGAATTCCTCTTGCGTGCGGTCCTTGTTGGCAAAGAACTGCACATCGTCGATCAAGAGCAGATCGAGCGAGTGGTAGTGGTGCTTGAATTCGTCAAAAGTCTTGCGCTGGTAGGCCTTAACCACATCCGAGACGAACTGTTCGGCATGGATGTAGAGAACCTTGGCTTCTGGGCGGTCGGCCAGCAGTTTGTTGCCAATGGCGTGCATCAGGTGGGTCTTGCCCAGACCGACGCCGCCATAGATGAACAAAGGGTTGTACAGGTGCCCGGGCTGGCCGGCCACGTGCATGGCCGCAGCACGCGCCATGCGGTTGGCCGTGCCCTCGACCAAGGTGTCAAAGGTCAGGGCCGAATTGAGGCGACTGCGGAAGGTGTTGGCCACCGGTTCGTCGGCGGCCTCCAGCACTTCGGGGGCGTTCTCCATCGACGATGGCGTGGACTGACGCACAGGCCTGAAGCCAGCCTCACGAGGAGTGATCGCTAACTCTATTTGGACCGGATGGCCTTGCAGGTTCTCCAGAAGCGCCGACAAGCGGCCGGCGTATTGGGCGCGGATCCAGTCGAGTTTGAATCGGTTGGCCACGAACAAGGTGACACGTTGCTGGTCTTCAGAGACCTGGGCGGTGAGCGGTTTGATCCAGGTGTTGAACTGCTGCTCGGGCAGCTCGCGGGACAGTTCGTCCACGCAGGTCTGCCACAGCGCTTGGCCTGCATCCATCTGAAATTCTGGGGAGGATCCCTCGGACATGTTGTATTTGTTTTTGTGGATAGAGAAGAAGAAAAACGGCAGGACAGCTGACTTTATCAAGAGCTTATCCACAATCGCAAAAGCAACTGGAAGGGCATCATAAACCACATCCACAAGATTTGGATACGGGTCATCCCGAAAGCTTAAAAGCATTCAAATTTGCGGTGGGCCGGAAAGTTTGCGATAATCTTGGGTTTCGCCCAACGCAGCCATATGGCTCTGGGCTCAAAGGAAGAGTTATGAAACGCACCTACCAACCATCCAAAACACGTCGCGCCCGTACCCACGGCTTTCTGGTTCGCATGAAAACCCGTGGCGGCCGTGCTGTGATCAACGCACGCCGCGCCAAGGGCCGCAAGCGTCTGGCTGTCTAATGTCCATCCGGCCGTCGGGCGGTGGCTATTGGCCACGGCTGGCGGTTCATGCCGGGGCCTGGTCATCGTGCAGCGTCTAAAAACACGCCCACAATTTCAGGCCACCCTGGCTGGTGGCACCGTCTCGCGCACGGCGCATTTTGCTTTGCACCGCTTGAGCTTGACAGCACCGACACCCCCTTTGGCACAAGCCGATTCAATCGGGCCTGCACCTTCACCGGAGCAGGCCCTTTTTGACTTGCCTGATGTCTGGATGGGGGCCATGGTGCCCAAGCGCTGGGCGCGCCGAGCCGTCACGCGCAACACCATCAAGCGCCAGATCTACACCGTGAGCCAAGCTTTTGCAGCCCGTTTGCCCCTGGCCGCCCATGTGGTGCGGCTGCGCACGGGTTTTGACCGCAAACAATTCATCAGCGCGACATCTGAGCACCTCAAACTGGCGGTTCGGCTGGAGCTGGAGCAATTGTTTGAACGGGCCAGCCGCCCGGAGGTGGTGGCATGATTCGGCAGTTGCTCATGGGTGTGGTTCGCGGCTACCGCCTGTTCCTGAGCCCTTGGCTCGGGTCGGCTTGCCGCTTTGAGCCCACCTGCTCGGTGTATGCCTTGCAAGCGCTGGAGCGCCATGGCGCCGCCGCTGGCAGTTACATGACCGTTCACCGCCTGATGCGTTGCCACCCTTGGTGCGCTGGTGGCAGCGACCCCATTCCCGAACAGGCGCCTCGCTTGTTCACGGCTTTGTTTTCCCCTACTTCGTCAAAGAAGACCTCATGAACGATATCCGTCGCACCATCCTCTGGGTGATTTTTGGCTTCTCCATGGTCCTGCTGTGGGACGCGTGGCAGGTCCATAACGGCCAAAAAGCCACTTTCTTCCCCAAGCCCGCGGCAAGCCCTGTCGCTGCAGCCCCCGCCAGCACGGCCAGTGGCGTGCCGACCGCATCGGCCCCCGTGGCGACCGCTGCCGCTGCAGCCACTCCTGGCCAAGTGCCTGCAGGCGCAGCCGCCGCCAGTGCCAGCGAGCAAATCGAGGTCAGCACCGACGTGCTCAAGCTGCGCTTTGACACCGAAGGCGGCACGCTCACACGCGCCGAGTTCACCCAACACAAGGACATGGTCGATTCGAAATTGCCCTTTGTTTTGCTGGACCAGAGCCCTGTTCGCGTCTACACCGCTCAAACCGGCCTGATCGGCGGCAACTTCCCGACGCACAAGAGCGCCATGCGCTTTGCAGGTGAGAAAAACCTGAAAGACGGCCAGAACGAATTGACCGTGCGCTTCGAGTCCGACGTGCAAAACGGCGTGAAGCTGGTCAAGACCTACAGCCTGCAGCGCGGCAGCTATGCCATCGGCGTCAAGCACGAAGTGATCAACACCGGCACGGCCGCTGTGTCGCCTCAGCTTTACCTGCAATTGGTGCGTGACGGCAACAAGCCTGCTGGCGAGTCTTCGTTCTACTCGACCTTCACAGGCCCGGCCATTTACACCGATGCCAAGAAGTACAACAAGGTCGAGTTCAGCGACATCGAAAAGAACAAGGCCGAGATCGACAAGACCTCGCCCAACGGCTACGTGGCCATGGTGCAGCATTACTTCGCTTCGGCCTGGTTGCTCGGTGATGGCATCAACCGCGAAAACTTCGTGCGCAAGGTGGACAACAACCTGTACGCCGTCGGCATGATCACGCCTGTGGCCGATGTGGCCCCCGGTCAGTCGAAAACCGTGAGCTCGCAACTGTTTGTGGGTCCTCAAGAAGAAAAAGTCCTCGAAGCTTTGGCGCCTGGGCTGGACCTCTTGAAGGATTACGGCTGGTTGGCCATGTTGTCCAAGCCTTTGTACTGGCTGCTGGACAAGCTGTTTGGCATCCTCCAAAACTGGGGCTGGTCAATTGTGGCCTTGGTGCTCTTGCTCAAGATCGCTTTTTATTGGCTCAACGCCAAGGCCTACTCCAGCATGGCCAAGATGAAAGCCATCAACCCCAAGATCATGGAAATGCGCGAACGCCTCAAAGGCGATCCGCAAAAAATGCAACAAGAGATGATGCGCATCTACCGCGAGGAAAAGGTCAACCCCATGGGTGGCTGCTTCCCGATCATGATCCAGATCCCGGTGTTCATCGCTTTGTACTGGGTGCTCTTGTCCACCGTCGAGATGCGCAATGCACCTTGGACGCTCTGGATCCACGACTTGTCGGCACCCGATCCCTTCTTCATCTTGCCTTTGGTGATGACGTTGACCACCTTGCTGCAAACAGCGCTCAACCCCGCGCCACCAGACCCCATGCAAGCGAAGATGATGTGGATCATGCCGCTGGTGTTCAGCGTGATGTTCTTCTTCTTCCCTGCAGGCCTGGTGCTGTACTGGATCACCAACAACGTGCTCTCGATTGCACAGCAGTGGATCATCAACACCCGCATGGGCGTGCCACCGCAGTTCAATCTGCCCAAGTTCAAGTAACGCCCACTGAGGTCATGCCGGACTAGCCAGATCTGTCATGCCGGACTTGATCCGGCATCCATGCCTGATTCATCATGGACCCCGGGTCAAGCCCGGGGTGACAAAAACTAGCCCGGGGTGACAAAAGCTAGCTCGGAGTGACAATTTCAGCGGCTTTGCCCTAAGCCCCATCGCACCATGCTCGCCCGCCATCAAGAACCCATCGTGGCCATTGCCACCGCCCCCGGCAGAGGGGCCGTGGGTATCGTGCGCGTGTCGGGTCGGCAGCTGTCCTCACTGATTCAGGCGCTGTGCGGGCGCAGCCTCAAACCACGCGAAGCGACTTACCTGCCCTTTGCCGATGCCGATGGCAGCCCGATCGACCACGGCCTGGCGCTGCACTTTGTGGCGCCGCATTCCTTCACCGGCGAGGACGTGCTGGAGCTGCAAGCACACGGTGGGCCGGTGGTGCTTCAGCTGCTGGTGGCGCGTTGCCTGCAGGCCGCGGCAGAAACCGACCCTGCCACCGGCCAGCCGCGTCTGGCGGGTTTGCGCGTGGCGCAGCCGGGTGAGTTTTCCGAGCGGGCCTTCTTGAACGACAAGATCGATCTGGCCCAGGCCGAGGCGATTGCCGATCTGATCGACGCCAGCACCGAAGCTGCGGCCCGCAGCGCCAGCCGTTCGCTGGCCGGTGACTTTTCCAAAGAGATTCACCTGCTTCGCGATGCGCTGATCCACCTGCGCATGCTGGTCGAAGCGACGTTGGATTTTCCGGAAGAAGAAATCGACTTCTTGCAAAAGGCCGATGCCCAAGGCCAATTGAACCGCCTGCAAGCTGCCTTGCAAGCCGTGTTGGGCAAAGCCAAGCAAGGCGCGCTGCTGCGCGAAGGCATCAAAGTGGTGATCGCGGGCCAGCCCAACGCGGGCAAGAGTTCACTGCTCAACGCGCTGGCCGGGGCCGAGTTGGCCATCGTCACGCCCATTGCGGGCACCACGCGTGATGTGGTGCAGCAAACCATTCAGATTGAAGGCGTGCCGCTGCATGTGATCGACACCGCCGGACTGCGCGAAGGCGAAGGCGTGGACGAGGTCGAGCAAATCGGCATTGCCCGCGCCTGGGGTCAAATAGAAGCCGCCGACGCGGTGCTGTTCTTGCACGACCTGACCCGCGTGGGCCAGGCCGACTACGACCGCGCCGATGCCGACATCGCCAGCGCGCTGCAAAGCCGCTTGCCTGCGGGCGTGACGGTGATTGACGTGTGGAACAAAGCCGATGCAGCTCAGTCATGGGGTGAACGCACAGGCCTGACCTTGTCGGCCCGCACCGGCGAAGGCCTGCAGGCCCTGCGCCAGCAACTCTTGCAGCAAGCGGGCTGGCAGCAAGCCAGCGAAGGCCTGTTCATCGCCCGCGAGCGCCATGTGCAGGCGCTGCACCGCGTGCGCGAGCATCTGGACATCGCCAACGCCCATCTGGCCGCACAGGCCCAAAACCTGGACCTGCTGGCCGAAGAGCTGCGCCTGGGCCAAAACGCCCTGAACGAGATCACCGGCGAGTTCAGCGCCGACGATTTGCTGGGTGTGATCTTCTCGAGTTTCTGCATCGGCAAGTGAAGCGCTCCGCGCTTGTCGCAAGGTTCAAGGCTCTATGGCTCTATGGCTCTATGGCGTCGGCCAGATGATGGCGGAATCTCAGCGCCCCCCCTGTTTCGTCATCCCGGGCGAAGACCCGGGATCCAGTCGTCAGCCTGACCTTTACAAACGCCTTCTGCGCGCATTGGATCCCGGATAGAGTCCGGGATGACCGTTTTTAAGTTTGTGACGGCGGCTAGAAAGCCAGTCCCCGATGGCATCAATGACAGATGCAACCCCACATCTGCTGACTTAACAAGGCGGAATCCGCGACACCAGTTTGAAAAACGCTGACCCCGATGCCGCATCATCAGGGTTTGCGTGAATGCGCACAATTTCTTTTTTATGCACAATTTTTCAATCATGCAAAATTCAGCAGCCACCTCCACTTTGTCCGAGCAGGCCTTTCAGGTCTTGCGTGGCGATGTCTTGTCGGGTCGCCATGCGCCTGAAAGCAAGCTCAAGGTCGACGCTTTGCAGCAGATGTATGGCTTCTCCAGCAGCCCCCTGCGCGAGGCCTTGAACCGTCTGGTGCAGGAGGGCCTGGTCAAAGCAGACGAGCGCCGGGGCTTTCGGGTCACGCCGATCTCGCCGTCTGATCTGGCCGACATCACCCGAATGCGTTTGATGCTGGACATCCCGGCCTTGACGGAATCCATCCAGGCCGGCGACGACGCATGGGAAGCACAGATCGTGGCTGCCTTCCACCGCCTCGAAAAGATCGAATCCCGTCTGCCCCAAGGCCCCGTTGTGCTGGATGCCGAATGGAGCCAACGCCACCGCGACTTTCACATGGCCATGATTGCGGCTTGCCCATCTGATCGCCAACTGTCGTGGAGCATGAGCCTGTTCGACCAAGCCGAGCGCTACCGACACTTTGCGGCACGCCACCGCACGGTCTCGAAAAAGAAAGACGAAGAACACCGCACTTTGATGAAGGCCGTGCTTCGGCGCGACAGCGAGACCGCTGCCGTGATGCTGTCCGAGCACATTCGCAGCACACAAACCAATGTGATGGCGGCCTTTGCGCTGCAACAAAAACAAGGCGCCTGAGCCCTCACTTCACCCTCTGCAGGAGACACCCATGCTGAAAGTCAGTCAACCCACCCCCTCACATTTCGGCATCTACGTGACCGATGTCGAGAAGATGGTGCATTTCTACAAAACCGTTTTCGGACTGGTCGAAACGGACCGGGGCGTGGGCAAGACCTTCAAGGCGCCCTTGGTGTTTTTGAGCGCCAGTCCGCACCAACACCACCAGCTGGTCATCGCTGGCGGACGCCCAGCAGAGGCCACTTTCAGCACCGTGATGCAAATGTCTTTTGCGGTGCCCTCGATCCAATCCTTGCGCGAGTTGAAAGACAAAGCAGTGGCTCTGGGCGCCAGCAGAGTGCTGCCTTTGAACCACGGCAACGCCTTGTCGGTTTATTTCGCAGACCCGGAAGGCAACACCGTCGAGATTTACATCGACATGCCTTTCTACATTTCACAGCCGCACGGCGACCCACTGGATTTGAGCCAGGACGACGCCACCATCTTGCGCGAGACCGAGGCCATCTGCAGACAAGATCCGAGCTTCATGCCCATCGAGCAATGGCAAGCGAAATTCGCCAAGGCCCACTGAACACCTTCATTGAATCAATCTACAAGGACTTCCCATGAAACTGCTTTCCTTCATCCACCAAGGCCGCGAAACCTGGGGCGCAATGGTCGGCGCCGACGCCATCGTTGACCTGGGCAAAGCCCTGCCGCAGTACGCCACGCTGACCGACTACATTGCCTCGGGCGCTTACCTGAACGCCAAGCAAGATGTGGTCGGCAAAAGCGCCGACGTGAAACTGGCCGACATCACCTTCTTGCCGGTGATCCCCAAGCCCGAAAAAATCGTCTGCGCCGTGCGCAACTACATGGACCACCACCAGGAAGTGCTGGCCGCTGGCATGCACCGCGAGCTGTCCGAAGAGCCGCCCATCTTCTTGCGCGTTTGGCGCTCGCAAGTGGCGCACGGCCAGCCCATCATTTGCCCCAAGGTCTCGGGCTCGCTCGACTGGGAAGGCGAGCTGGCCGTGATCATCGGCAAAGAGGGTCGCAACATCGCCGAGGCCGATGCCTTTGACCATGTGGCGGGCTACTCTTGCTACAACGATGGCAGCATCCGCGAATGGCAATTCCACGCCAAGCAAATCGCTTCGGGCAAGAACTTTGAATCCACCGGCGGCTTTGGCCCCTGGATGGTCACGGCAGACGAAATCGCACCCAACCAAGAACTCAAGCTGATCACACGCCTGAACGGCGAAGTGGTGCAGTCGAGCCACACCGGCCACATGATTTTCTCGATCGCCAAACTGATCAGCTACGCTTCCACCATCTTCACCCTGGTGCCCGGCGATGTGATCGCCACCGGCACGCCTGCGGGTGTGGGCTGGAGCCGCAAGCCCGCCTGGTTCATGAAGCCGGGCGATGTGTGCGAGGTGGAGATCGAGGGCATCGGCACCTTGGTCAACCCGATCGCCGCCCAAGCCTGAACATGAAAGCCATCCAAGTCCAGGTGCCCGGCGGGCCAGAAAGCTTGCTGCTGGTGGATCTGCCCGATCCGCTGCCCAGCCCTGGACAGGTGCTCGTGAAAGCCCGGGCGATCGGCGTGGGGCGCCCCGATGTCTTGATCCGCAAAGGCACTTACAAATGGATGCCGCCGCTGCCCGCCATCCCCGGCGCAGAGCTGGCCGGTGTGGTCGACGCCGTGGGCGAAGGTGTGACGCAGTGGCAACTGGGCGACCGGGTGCTGGTGAGTGCCCGCGAGCTGGAACAAAGGGGCGGCTGCTATGCCGAGGCCATCGTGGTGGGGCAAGACGCGCCTTACCGCTTGCCCACCACCGTGGCCTTTGAAGACGCCGTCAGCCTGCCCAATTTGCAACTGGCCTTGGCCCTCATGCGCGTGGCAGGTCTTCCCCACACCCCAAAGCCGCATGTGCTGATCACGGGCGCTTCTGGCGGCGTGGCGGGCATGCTGTGCCAAGTGGCCAAACACCGGGGCTTCACCACCATCGGCACCAGCCGAAGCGCGGACAAAAACAGCTATGCACTTGGCCATGGTTTCGACCATGTGGTCTGCACCGGACAAGGCGATCTGAAGGCCCGAATTCAGGACATCACGCACGGCCGTGGCGTGGACCTGGTGTTGGACCACCTGGGTGGCCAAAGCCTGATCGATGGCCTGCACAGCCTGGCACCGCTGGGCACCGTGGTGTCTTACAACATAGTTCAGGGCATGCCCACCGAAGACGTGTTTCAGGTGCTGCGCGATTTGCTGGGCAAAAGCCTGGCCGTGCGGTGTTTCTCGATGCACACCTTTGACGCAGACCCACTGGCCCGACGCGCACTGATGCACGAAGCCATTGAGCTGATGGCGAAGGCGCAGGTCAAGGCACCGGGACACCAAATTTTCAAACTCAGCGAGGTTCACCGAACCCATGAGTTGCTCGATCAGGGCATGGTCAGCGGCAAGCTGGTGATGCAGCCTTGAAGTTCGTGCATGCAAGCGTCCGTAGAGAAGCTGCATGTTTTATCCATCAGGAGACAAAAATGCTTCGTCGAAATTTACTCATCGCTTTGAGCGCAAGCGCGCTGATTCTGCCTTTCCAGGCTTTCGCTCAAACCTATCCTGAGCGTCCCATCAAGGTGCTGCAAGGCTTCGCTCCAGGCGGCAACGCCGATGCGATCGCCAGGGCCGTCAGCCAAGAGATGAGCAAAGGCCTGGCGCAGTCCATGGTGGTGGAAGCGCAGGCTGGGGCCGGTGGCACGATTGCGGCCACCACCGTGTCCAAAGCCAGACCGGATGGCTACACCTTGCTCTTGGCCACAGGTGGCCATGCCGTTGCGGGCGCGCTTTACAACAACCTGGCTTACCGCACGGTGCAAGATTTTGAAATGGTCAGCACCATCACCTATTTCCCGTTTTTGGTGGTGGTTCCGGCCAACAGCAAATTCCAGAATTTGACGGCCTTGCTGGCCACCGCCAAAGCCAATCCAACAGAAATCAGTTACGGCACTGCGGGCATCGGCTCGACCCATCACTTGGCAGGCGAGCTGTTGGCCAGCATGTCGAAAAACCAGTTGCTGCATGTGCCCTTCAGGGGCGACTCGGCCTCACTGACCGCCTTGCTCAGTGGCGAAATTCCGATGATCATTGCGCCACCCACTGCGGTGATGGCCAACATCAAATCCGGCAAACTGCGTGCGATTGCGACCACCGGACCGCAAAGGTGGCAAGGACTGCCGGATGTGCCCACGGTCGCAGAGCAAGGCGTGGCGGGCTATGACGTGCAGTCGTGGGCGGGCTTGATGGCCCCTGCAGGTACGCCGCGCGCCGTGATCGATCGTCTGAATGCCGAAGTGCAAAAAGCGATTGTGGTGCCTGCTGTCAAGACCCGACTGGAAGACATGGGTGGTGAAGTCCGTGGCAGCACACCCGAAGAAATGCGCACCCTGGTGGCAGGGCAAACCCAAAAATGGATCCAGGTCGTCAACGAAGCCAAAATTCCCAAGCAATAAATTCACCTGAACCAAGGACCCCGCATGTCATTGATTGAAATTCGCAAACGCAGCCTGACGATCGAAACCATTTACCACGAAGGGGGACCGGTCGCAGACACCCCTCTGAAGTTGGCCGCCGCCTGTGCGGTGATCAAGAACCCATACGCCGGACGTTACGAGCCTGACCTCATGCCCTTCATGGCCGAGCTGCGTTCACTGGGCACCTTGCTGGCGCAAGAGCTGGTGGACACGCTGGGCAAAGACAACGTCGAGGTCTACAGCAAAGCGGCCATCGTGGGCGTCAACGGCGAAATGGAGCACGGCGCCGTCTGGCACGAAGCGGGCGGTTGGGCCATGCGGGCGGTGCTGGGCGAACCCAAAGCGATGGTGCCGGCCAGCAAAGCGGTGGCCAGTGCGGGCTACCGTTTGATGGTGCCTTTGCATTACATCCACGCCAGCTACCTGCGCAGCCACTACAACAGCATGGAAGTGGGCATCCAGGATGCGCCTCGTCCCAACGAAATCTTGTTTGCTTTGGTCATGGGCACAGGTGGCCGTATCCACTCGCGACTGGGTGGTTTGACCAAGGACAAGGTCTCGGTTCACGACGGCCAACGTTGAGGCGAGCCTGGTCAACCGCCCTGACAGCGCCTGCGATCACAGGTCACTTCAGTGACTGATCAGGCAAAGGTTTCATCTCAAGATGATTCCTTTGCTTTTTTCATTGCTGCCCATGGTCACAAATGCACAGCCTGTGCTCAGCCCCGAACAAGACGCTTACCTGCGCGGCCGATCCGACTGTATGGGCGCTTACTTGGTCTTGCACGCTTGGGGCATGATCGCGCTGGCCATGGCGTTTTTCATCGCTTGGCCCAACCCTTTGAGCTTCCTCGTGGCCGTGGTGCTGATTGGCGGCAGGCAGCTGGGCCTGGCCATCCTGATGCACGACGCCGCGCACCGCGCCTTGTTCAAGACCACTTGGCTCAACGACACCCTGGGCGCCTTTTTGTGCGGCTGGCCCGTGGGCGCAAGCCTCACGCTGTACCGCCCCTACCACCTGAGCCACCACCGCCACACGCAGCAAAAGGAAGACCCCGACCTGATTTTGTCGGCTCCGTTTCCGATCAGCAAAACCAGCTTCTGGCGCAAGATGCGGCGCGACATTCTGGGCGTGACGGGTTACCAGCGGCGCATGGAATTTTTCCGCATGGAAATGGGCGATGACCCGAGCCGTCTGCAGCGCTGGAAGAATCTGTTTCAGGCCGAAAAATATTTCGCGTTGACCAACCTGACCATCTTCGCCATCACCGCCGCCGCAGGCGTGTGGTGGGCTTACTTTGCGCTGTGGTTGCTGCCCTTGTTGACCTGGTACCAGGTGATCAGCCGCATCCGCAACATCGCCGAGCACGCGGTGGTGGGCAACAACGATGACCGCTTGCGCAACACCCGGACCACGCTCACGAATTGGGGCATGCGCATGGTGTTGGCACCCTACTGGGTCAACTACCATCTGGAGCACCACTTGTTTGTGTTCACGCCGTGCTGGAAGCTGCCCGCTGCACACCGCATGCTGATCGATCAGGGCTTTGGGCCTCGCATGGAGTTGGCACAGGGCTATCTGGCGGTGCTGCGCAAAGCAGTGTCCAACCCGCATGACGACCCCGACCACGGCACACCCAGCAATCAACGCAAACGTGCGCAGCTGATCTGACATTCCCAAATACAAAGGACTGAACATGGCACACCGTCTTGACCAACAAGTGGCCATCGTCACCGGTGCCAGCCGTGGCATCGGTCGTGCGATTGCCGAGGCCTACGCCGCCGAAGGCGCCAGCCTGTGCCTGGTGGCCACCGACACCTCTCGCTTGAACGAGGTCAAGGATGCGCTGGGCCTGCCCGATGACCGCGTCATGACCGTGGGCCTGAACGTGACCGACCGCGACGCCTGCTTTGCGGCAGTGGCCCAAGTCGAGCAGCGTTTTGGCCGTGTGGATGTGCTGGTCAACAACGCCGGGGTGTACCGCGCCAAACCCTTCATGGACTACGTGCCACAAGACTTTCAGGACATGCTCGATGTGAACCTGTTTGGCGTGCTGCATTTCACGCAGGCCTGCTTGCCGGGCATGCAGGCGCGCCAGCATGGCCGCATCATCAACATGGCATCCACCGCTGGCAAATGGGGCTCGCGCAACCAAAGCGCCTACAACGTGAGCAAGCACGCGGTGGTGGGGCTGACGCGGTGCCTGGCACTGGAAGCGAGCCCCTACAAAGTCACGGTCAACGCGATTTGCCCCGGTTTCATCCAGACCGACATGGTCGAAGAGCTCAAGGCGCAAGTGGCCAAGAGCTCGGGCATCAGCGGAGAGGACATGGTCAAGGCTGCGCTGGCGCGCGTGCCGTTGGGGCGCGTGCTGGAGCCCGACGAGATTGCCAACTTGGCGGTCTACCTCGGCTCTCAAGAATCACGCGGCATGACGGGACAATCGATCTTGCTCGATGGCGGCATGCTCATGGTGTAAGCCACGGCCACCAGCCGACGTTCTCACGCAGGCAGACCACCGATCCGGGACATCAGCTCTGCCGCGTTGCGTGCCCCGAAATGTGCGCGCAAGCTGGCTCGCAGCTTTTCGACTGTGCGCGGACTCAAGCCCAACTCGCGGGCCGAGTCCTTGGAGGTCTGGCCCTTGGCCATGCCCGCCAATACTTCTCGCTCGCGCGGGGTCAGGCGTTCGGCATCGGTGACGGCAGACAGCGGTTCAAACACCCATGAGGCGGTTTCAAAGGGATCGCTCAAATCGGCCGCACGCCCATGCACACGCACCCAGATCAGCGAGCCATCACGCCGCCGCATCAAACGCTCGTCCTGATACTGCCCTTCTTGCGCCATGACTTGCCAGCCACGTAGACCAATGCGTTCAAACTCATCCTGACTCGGATAAAGCATCGCCAAACTGGCACCTTGCATGTCGTCTATCTCGTGGCCAAACATGTGGGCAAAGGCGGTGTTGCACAACACGATCTGGCGCTGTGATGACAGCATCAAACCCAGCGGGCTGAGGCTGGCCATTTGGCCCCAATGGCTTGAAGGATCTGCCGAAACGGCATCAAGAGTAGTTTTACGCAAGGGTTAGCCCGGGAGTGTTTTGACGACTGCACAAAGGATGATTCCAATCCTAATATAGCCGCATCTGCACAGCCTGCTGTGCACACCCAAACCCTCCGAAAATGGATTTGAGAGAGCGCATGAACGTTGATCTGATTGGCTATGCACACACCCCGTTTGGCAAATTGCCCGGGGCCGAAGTGGAGGCCTTGATGCGCGAGGTCGCCAGCACCGCCGTCACCGACGCCCAGTTGGAGGCCAACGAAATTGACGCCGTGGTGGTGGGGCATTTCAATCCCGGCTTTGTCAAGCAAGGCTTCACCGCAGGTCTGAGCGGCGGTTTGCTGCCGGGGCTGCAGATGGTGCCTGCGGTGCGTGTGGAAAACGCGTGCGCCACAGGCAGCGCGGCCATTCACCATGCGCAGGCCCTGATCGCTTCAGGCCAGGCGCGCCATGTGCTGGCCATCGGGGTGGAGGTCATGTCGGCCTTGCCCACACGTGAAGTGGGGCAGGCCTTGCTGCAAGCCTGTTACGTGAAAGAAGAGATCGAGACGCCCGCCGGGTTTGCCGGCATGTTTGCCAAACTGGCCGATGCCTATGCCGAACGCCATGGTGATCCGCACCCGGCCATGGCCCGGATTGCCGCCAAGAACCACGCCAACGGCCTGCACAACCCGCTGGCCCAGTTGCACCTGGATGTGGACGCCGCTTTCTGCGACACCGAATCCGACAAGAACCCCCGAGTGGTTGGCCGTCTGCTGCGCAGCGACTGCTCGCCCGTGTCCGATGGCGCAGCCGCTGTGGTGCTGAGTGCCGCCGATGCCCACCAGCGCCATGACAACGCAGTGCGTTTACGCGCCACGGCGCAAGCCACCGACCTGATGCCCTTGTCGCGCCGCGACATGAGCGAATTGGCGGGCACCCGCACCGCTTGGCAGCGGCTGATGGCCAAAGCGGGCATCACGCTCCAGGATCTGGATTTGCTGGAAACACACGACTGCTTCACGATTGCCGAGCTGATGCAGTACGAAGCCATTGGCCTGTGCGCACCCGGCCAGGGCGCGCGTGCGCTGGAAGAAGGCTGGGTCATGCCTGGCGGGCG
>JACCDH011077425.1_pt1 | contig 15262 bp, 13 predicted proteins | sample 7442481 | NCBI WGS metagenome assembly JACCDH01 (sample SAMN15323433, study PRJNA562643) | freshwater metagenome | isolation source: river surface water | place: USA:Blue River Watershed | collected 2017-08-15
GCGTGTCCCCGCTCTCTGGCTTTGAGCCTGTTTCTGTTTTCCATCCTGAATGCAAAAGAAATTATTCATTAAGACCTTTGGTTGTCAGATGAACGAGTATGACTCTGACAAGATGGCCGATGTGCTGAACGTGTCCGAAGGCTTGGTCAGAACCGACACGCCTGACGATGCCGACATTATCCTGTTCAACACCTGCTCGGTACGCGAGAAAGCGCAGGAAAAAGTCTTCTCCGATCTGGGGCGTGTCCGCGAACTCAAGAAAAAAAATCCTGATCTGGTGATTGGTGTTGGCGGCTGCGTTGCTTCTCAAGAGGGTGCTGCGATCATCAAGCGGGCGCCGTATGTCGATGTGGTGTTCGGCCCCCAGACTCTGCATCGCTTGCCCGACCTGCTACGCGAGCGTCGTGCGAGTGGTCGTTCGCAAGTCGATATCAGTTTTCCGGAAATTGAAAAATTTGATCATCTACCCCCACCCCGCGTGGAGGGTAGCAGCGCGTTTATCTCCATCATGGAAGGCTGCAGCAAATACTGCAGCTATTGCGTCGTGCCATACACGCGCGGCGAGGAAGTCTCCCGACGCTTTGAGGATGTGCTGACCGAAGTGGCCCAACTGGCTGATCAGGGCGTGCGTGAAATTACCCTGCTCGGACAAAACGTCAATGCCTATCGCGGTGTGATGGCTGATGGCGAGATTGCCGACTTCGCGCTGCTAATTGAATACATCGCCGAATTCGACGGCATACAGCGTATACGCTACGTCACCAGTCATCCCAAGGAATTCACGCAAAGACTGATCGATGTCTATGCGCGCGTACCCAAGCTGGTCAATCATCTTTATTTACCGGCGCAACACGGCTCGGACAAAATTCTGGCAGCAATGAAGCGTGGCTACACTGTCTTGGAATACAAATCCATCATTCGTCGCTTGCGCGAGGTACGCCCCGACATCGTTGTATCGTCCGATTTCATCGTAGGCTTCCCCGGTGAGACGGATGCGGATTTCGACGCGCTGATGAAACTGGTAGACGATATCGGCTACGACAACAGTTATTCCTTCATTTTCAGTCCAAGGCCAGGCACGCCTGCGGCCAATTTGGCTGACGATACGCCGCATGCGGTCAAACTCGAGCGCCTGCAGCGCTTGCAAAAAGTCATTGCTGACAATACGCGTCGTTACTCTGATGCGATGGTCGGTACGGTGCAGCGTGTACTGGTGGAAGGTCCTTCCAAACGCGATACGCACGAGATGCAGGGACGATCAGAAAACAATCGCGTGGTGAATTTTGACGGTGGGCCCAACGGTGCCCGTCTGACAGGACAGTTCATCGATATCAACATCACGGCCAGCAATCCCTATTCGCTGCGCGGCGAACTCGTCATTCGACAATAAGAACCTTCCATTGAAAAACTCTTCTTCTGACACGCAATATTTTTTGCCGAATCCTGTCGACAACAACCGGCTGGCCAACCTGTGCGGCCCGGTTGATGAAAATCTGCGCCAGATCGCTGCAGCGCTGGATGTCACCATTTTCAGACGTGGCGAGAAATTTATCGCCGATGGCGTAAACGCCGAACGCGCGGTCGAGATGCTGGAAAAATTCTATGCGCAAGCAGACAAGTCAATATCGGTTGAAGATATTCAGCTGGCACTCGTGGAGCAGCGCGCATCACAAGGCGTGAGCACGGAAAAATCGGCGATTCTGACAAAAAAAGATCCAGAAGAAATCACCCAGAGCCCGGTACTGAAAACCCGGCGCAGTGATCTGCGCGGCAGAACGCCGCATCAGAGCCAGTATCTGAAAGCCATACTCGAACACGACGTCACGTTTGGCGTGGGGCCGGCAGGCACTGGCAAAACCTATCTGGCTGTCGCTTGTGCCGTTGACGCGCTCGAGCGCGATGCAGTCAAACGCATTGTGCTGACACGACCCGCCGTTGAAGCTGGTGAACGACTCGGGTTCTTGCCGGGCGATCTGGCGCAGAAAGTCGATCCCTATCTGCGACCGCTGTATGACGCGCTCTATGATTTGCTGGGCTTCGACCGTACGCAAAAAATGTTCGAAAAGCAGGCGATCGAAATTGCGCCACTGGCTTATATGCGCGGACGTACGCTGAATCATGCGTTCATCATTCTCGATGAGGCGCAAAACACCACCCCAGAGCAAATGAAGATGTTCCTCACACGCATAGGCTTTGGCAGTAAGGCCGTGGTAACCGGCGACGTGACCCAGATCGATTTGCAGCGCGGTCAGAAAAGCGGTCTGGTGGATGCGCTGACGGTATTGTCGTCGGTGCGAGGCATTGCCTTCACGCGCTTTACCAGTGCGGACGTCGTGCGTCATCCACTCGTTGGCCGCATTGTGGATGCCTATGATGCGGCCAGTTCCGCAACAGCAGCAGCGGAAGCCTTGCGCGATGCCGGCAAAAAATAAACTCACACTCTCGGTGCAGTTTGCCGATGATCGCTTAGCGGCTGATTTGCCGCGCACACTGCTGCGTCGCTGGGTACAGTCGGCGCTGCTGGGACCCGCCGAATTGACGTTGCGCTTTGTCGATGAATCCGAAGGCCGCGCACTCAATCGCGACTATCGCAGCAAAGACTATGCAACCAATGTGCTGACTTTCGCGTATGGCGAAACCGAAGAAAACATCGTGCAAGCCGACATCGTGTTCTGCACCGATGTACTGATGCGCGAAGCGGCCGAGCGTCGGATATCGTTGGTACAACATGCGGCACATCTGGTGGTACATGGCGTCCTGCACTCGCAGGGCTATGACCATGAAGTTGAGGATGATGCAGAGGAAATGGAAAAATTCGAAACCGAGATACTGGCCGGTTTGGGCATGCCAGATCCTTATGCAGATACGACTGACCGCACAGCCGGGAAGATTCCAATTTAACAAACGAGGCACGCCCGCAGTTTTACGGTATGCTTGAATCTTCATCACTCGGCATCACGCCATATGCATGACTATCCCCCCGGCAGTCCTTCTGCCGAAAACAAGCCACATCGCTCATTATTCGAGCGGCTGACCGCGCTGATTTCCCCCGAACCCGAGAACCGTACCGAGCTTCTGGAACTGCTGCATGACGCGCAGGAGCGCAATCTGCTCGATGCCGACGCCATGTCCATGATCGAAGGCGTATTCCAGATGTCGGATCTGTCGGTGCGCGACATCATGATTCCGCGGTCACAAATGGATGTCGTCGATATCGCCCGCCCCATTGAAGAATGGATGCCGATGGTGTTGGAAACCGCGCATTCTCGTTTCCCTGCCGTCGATGGCGATCGCGACAAGGTCGTCGGCATTCTTCTGGCCAAAGACCTGTTGCGCTATTACGCCAGCGATAGTTTCGATTTGCGCGGCATGTTGCGGCCGGCAGTTTATATCCCTGAATCCAAACGACTGAACGTGCTTCTGCGCGACTTCCGTGCCAATCGTAACCACATTGCGATCGTGGTGGATGAATACGGCGGTGTCGCCGGGCTGATCACCATTGAAGATGTGCTTGAGCAGATCGTTGGCGATATCGAAGACGAATACGATTTCGATGAAGAAGAAGACAATATCCTCGAAGTCAACGAAGGAGAAACCGGACAGCGCTGGCGGGTGAAGGCACTGACCGAACTTGAGCAGTTCAATGAAACGCTGGGCACTAAGCTCTCAAGCGAGGATGTGGATACCATAGGCGGACTGGTCGCCAATCATCTGGGACGCATGCCGCGCAAGGGTGAGATTTTCGAAATTGATCAGCTGCGTTTTGAAGTACTGCGCGCCGATGCACGGCAGTTACATGTACTGCTGGTTGAAAAAATACCGGAACGCAGCGCCGATGAATCAGCATGAGTCATACTGCAGGCACGCGACTGACGACGTGACCGGTTTCGGCTGACTGCATAACGTTCGCTGATGTCCACTTCTCTTCCGAATCGATTTTTTTCTGTTCTGCTGCCCTTGCTTGCCGGTGGTCTCACGGTATTTGCTTTTGCTCCGTTTGGCTGGTGGCCGCTGCAGATTGTTGCGCTAGCACTGCTTTTTTTACACACGCTGTCGCAGGATTCACCTAGGGCAGCGGGGCAATCAGGATGGTTGTTTGGCTTGGCGTCGATTGCTGCGGGTACGCACTGGCTGTATGTCAGCCTGCATGTGTATGGTGGGCTGCCATCGCTGCTCGCAATCGCTGCCGTCCTGCTGCTGGCTGCCAGTCTCGGACTGCTTTACGGTGTTGCGCTATACCTTGCGGCACATCTGTCACGCACATTTCATTCACCAACGATCTCGGCTTTGCTGATACTGCCCGCCTGCTGGATGCTGGCGGACTGGACGCGCGGCTGGATTTTTACCGGCTTTCCCTGGCTAGTGACGGGTTATGCACACACGCAGAGTCCGCTCTCCGGTTTCGCTGCGCTGGTGGGTGTGTATGGACTGGGATGGCTGGCTGCAGTGATGGCTGGCGCACTCGCGCTGCTCATCCATTTGCGAGGTCGGCATCGCATCGCACTCTTGCTACTAATAGCTCTGCCAGTCGCAGGCATCTTGCTGCACCACATACGCTGGACCGAGCCCAAAGGTGAAGTTCTATCGGTTCGCCTACTGCAAGGCAATGTGCCGCAGGACATGAAATTCACTGCACCCCAACTGCAGGCATCACTCTCGCTGTACGAGCAATTAATTACGGAAGCGCCCGCCGATCTGATCGTCACGCCCGAGACGGCACTGCCTGTACTGCCCGATTATCTGCCGCCGGATTATCTGGATCAGCTAGCCAATTTTTCCCAGACGAGCCACAGTCAGCTACTGATAGGTCTGCCGTGGACGACCGCGCCAGGTATTTATTTGAACAGCGTGCTGGGTATCGATCAGGTAAATGCTTCGGCCTACCGGTATGACAAACACCATTTAGTACCGTTTGGTGAATTCATTCCCCCCGGTGCGCGCTGGTTCGTTGACTTGATGACGATACCGCTGGGTGATTTCGGGCGAGGTGATCTGATTCAACCCGCGTTTCGTGTGAAAGATCAGTGGGTTCTACCCAATATCTGCTACGAAGATTTGTTTGGCGAAGAAATCGCTGCGCAGTTGTACGCTGCGATAGAACGCGATACACCAGTGCCCAGCCTGCTTTTGAACGTTTCCAATATTGCATGGTTCGGCAACACCATTGCGCTGCCCCAGCATTTGCAGATTTCGCAAATGCGTTCGCTGGAAACAGGGCGACCCATGCTGCGCGCGACCAATACCGGCATGACCGCCGTCATTGATGCGCGAGGTGAAGTTAGCGCGCAATTACCTGCTTATACGCAAGGCAGCCTGGCCGCCAAGGTGCAAGGCACACAAGGTACAACGCCTTATGTCCGGCTAGGTAATGTGCTGCCGGTCGGTCTGGCCTTGACACTGCTTCTGGCGCTGCTCTGGAAAAGCCGTCGCGACACCAAAAAAGGCTAAAATTCTGCTTTTCCTGAGCAATGAATCCGTTGGCCGCCTGCGCGCCGCCGGTCACTGCTGGCCAACTCACTCGTAACGATGAAAACCCCCCCTAGCTTTCAGCAAATTATCCTCACCCTGCAGGACTACTGGGATGCGCAAGGTTGCGCCTTACTGCAACCCTATGACATGGAAGTGGGCGCTGGTACCTCGCACACCGCCACCTTCCTGCGTGCGATCGGACCCGAACCCTGGCGTGCTGCTTATGTGCAGCCCTCGCGTCGTCCGAAAGATGGCCGCTATGGCGAAAATCCCAACCGCATGCAGCACTATTACCAGTACCAGGTCGTGCTAAAGCCGGCGCCTGAAAATATTCTGGAGTTGTATCTGGGCTCTCTGGCTGCGCTGGGGCTTGATCTCACAGCCAACGATGTGCGTTTCGTGGAAGACGACTGGGAAAATCCCACACTAGGTGCCTGGGGCCTGGGGTGGGAAGTGTGGCTCAATGGCATGGAAGTCACGCAGTTCACTTACTTCCAGCAAGTCGGTGGCATCGACTGCAAGCCGATACTCGGTGAAATCACCTACGGCATCGAGCGTTTGGCAATGTATCTGCAGGGTGTCGAAAATGTATTCGATCTGGTGTGGACCGAATGGGAAGAGCATGGCGTGACACGCCGACTGACCTACGGCGATGTGTTTCACCAAAATGAAGTCGAGCAGTCAGCCTACAACTTCGAACACGCGAATACCGAATTCCTGTTCTCGTTGTTTGGCAATTACGAATCCGAAGCACAGCGGCTGATGGCGGTGCCGCTAGCCTTGCCCGCTTACGAGATGGTGCTCAAGGCAGCGCACACCTTCAATCTGCTGGATGCGCGTGGTGCGATTTCGGTGACTGAGCGTGCTGCCTACATCGGACGCATACGCAATTTGGCACGTGCAGTCGCACAGGCCTACTACGCCTCTCGCGAACAACTAGGCTTCCCCATGCTGGGCGACGCTACCCGCGCCGCGTAAAAAATACGATCAAAGCATTTCTACAAGCGAAGAACATGAAGCAAACACTGCTGGTTGAGTTACTGACCGAAGAACTGCCACCGAAAGTCCTGTCCAAACTAGGTGATGCCTTTGCCGCAGCAATGCTGCAAGGCCTGACCCAGCGCTCGCTGGCTCATGCCGATGCAAAAATGATCGCCTATGCATCTCCTCGCCGTCTGGCGGTGAGCATCGAGGGTGTGCAATGGGTCGCCGCGGATAAACAAATCCGTGAAAAAGTATTGCCACTGTCGGTCGCGCTGGACAAAGAAGGACAGCCCACTGCCCCATTGACCAAAAAACTGGCGGCGTTGGCACTGACCGCAGGACGCGAACAAATCACATTGCCTGAACTCGAACGTGCCAGCGATGGCAAGGCCGAGAGTTTTTATTTCAGCTATACCGCCAAAGGTGAGTCACTGGCGGCAGGCTTGCAAGCGACGCTTGAAGAAAGTATCGCGAAGCTACCGATACCCAAGCTGATGACCTATCAGCGTCCTGATGGCGAGACGGTGCAATTTGTACGGCCGGTGCATGGCCTGATGGCATTGCTGGATGACACACTGATACCGGTATCTCTACTGGGATTGCAATCTTCGCGCACTACACTGGGACATCGTTTTCTTTCGAAGAAAACGGAGCTCAGCATTCCGTCAGCCTCGCAATACGCCGAATTGCTCAAAGAAGAAGGTCTTGTTCTGGCGAGCTTCACCGAACGTAAAGAAAAAATTCGCAACGACCTGAAAGCAAAAGCGGGCGGCGATCAAATCCTGATGCCCGAATCACTGCTCGATGAAGTGACCGCGCTCGTCGAATGGCCGGTGGTTTATGAATGTCATTTTGATGCCGAGTTTTTATCCGTGCCGCAGGAGTGCCTGATCCTCACGATGCAAACGAATCAGAAATATTTTGCGCTGACGGATGCACAAGGCAAATTACGCTCGCGCTTTCTGATTGTGTCGAATATCGAAACTGCTGATCCTCGTCACATCATCGGTGGCAATGAGCGTGTAGTGCGCCCTCGCCTGTCGGACGCCAAATTCTTTTTTGAACAAGACAAGAGGAAGGCACTGATCGATCGTCTGTCAGGCCTCGGCAATGTGGTGTATCACAACAAGCTAGGCTCACAGGCGCAACGCAATGAACGCGTTGTGGCGCTTGCCGTGGCCATCGCCGGCGCGCTCGACGCCAATACCGAACAAGCCAAACGCGCCGCGCAATTGTCCAAAGCCGATTTGCTGACCGATATGGTAGGCGAGTTTCCTGAACTGCAGGGCATCATGGGTACTTATTACGCACGCCATGATGGCGAAGCGGATGAAGTGGCGACCGCTATTGGCGAACATTACCAACCCCGCTTTGCCGGTGACGCACTGCCATCGACACGCACCGGTACGGTCGTGGCCATGGCAGACAAGCTGGAAACACTGGTCGGCATATGGGGCATAGGACTGGCGCCGTCGGGTGACAAAGATCCGTTTGCACTTCGCCGTCATGCCTTGGGCATCATCCGTATGCTGATGGAACAGCGTCTGCCGCTGTCGGTCTCGCATCTGCTGACACAATCAGCACAGCAGTTTGCAGGGAATGGGCATTTCAGCGATCCAGTCGCAGACGCAAAAAACTTTGTGTATGACAGGCTGCGTGGGCAGCTGCGCGAGCGTGGCTATGCGCAAGATGCAATTGAGGCGGTGGTGGCACCCATGCCGGATCGACTCGATGACATCATCGAGCGTCTGGACGCCGTCAAAGCGTTCGCCGCCTTGCCGGAAGCGCAATCGCTGGCAGCAGCGAACAAGCGGATTACGAATATTCTGAAAAAGAACGAAGGTGTGCAAGGCGAAGTTCAGCCCGGATTACTTGCCGAAGCCGCCGAACAGCGACTCTATGGGGCAATGACAGAAACGCGCGTCGCGGTGGACAAGGCTTTCGCCAGCGGTGATTTCGCCGCCACGCTCAAGGCATTGGCCAATCTGCGCGACGATGTGGATGCATTTTTCAATGACGTGATGGTGATGGCTGAAGATGCCGCGCTGCGTGCAAACCGTCTGGCCCTGCTGCAGTCGCTGCACGCGATGATGAATCGGGTCGCCGACATTTCCCGACTCGCTGCGTGAACCAGGCATATCCACTGTGACTATGGCCACTTCCAAACTGATCATCCTGGACCGCGACGGCGTGATCAATGAGGATTCCGATCATTACATCAAGTCAGCTGCGGAGTGGCGGCCCATTCCCGGATCGCTTGAGGCGATTGCACGCTTGAATCAGCACGGCTATCGGGTCGCTGTTGCAACCAATCAGGCGGGCTTGGCTCGCGGCCTGTTTGACATGCACGCGCTCAATGCCATTCACCAAAAACTGCACCTGACAGCACAAACCGTGGGCGCCCATGTGAATGCCATCTTCTTCTGTCCTCATGCGCCGGAAGATTTTTGTGACTGCCGTAAACCACGCCCGGGTATGCTCAGGGCAGTGGGGCAGCGCTTCGGCAGCGAACTGGCGGGAATACCGTTTGTAGGTGACTCATTGCGCGATCTGCAAGCTGCATTCGAGGTAGGGTGTACACCTTATCTGGTGCGCACCGGTAAAGGCAAGCTTACTATCGACAAGGGTGGACTACCACCGGGCACGATCGTGCTGGACAGTCTGGCTGCTGTCGCAGACAAACTGCTACAGACCGATCAGCTAGTCGATGAGACTGTCGACCTGGCACGTTCTGCGCTGCTGAAAGAAAAAAACAAATAACATCATTCAGACGGCGTGTATTCATCGTCTGCGGAGCTCGCATGTCTCACCCCATCCTGTTTCTTCGCTCCAGCCTGTTCATGCTACTGATCGTCATTGCGACCGTGGTCTGGGCGATCGCCTGCTTCGGATTTTTTCTGCTGCCTTATCGGCAACGCTACTACATGATCACCCGCTGGAACGTCTTCGTCACTTTGGCAGCACGTGCGGTGTGTGGCATACGGTGGGAAGTCAAGGGCATGGAGAATTTGCCGGATGCGCCCGTGATTTTGCTCTCCAAGCACCAGTCCGCCTGGGAGACTATTTTTTACTGCTGGCTGATGCCACGGCCACTGATCTTCGTTTTCAAAAAAGAATTGTTATACATACCCTTCTTTGGCTGGGGGCTAGGGATGATGCGCATGATTGCGATTGATCGCAGCAAAGGACGCGATGCGATGTCGCAAGTCATACAAACAGGTAGGCGCAGACTGGATGATGGTCAGTGGGTGATTATGTTCCCCGAAGGTACGCGCACACCAGCAGGACAGCAGGGTAAATACAAGGCGGGTGGCGCAATTCTCGCCATAGGCACCAAAACGCCGGTGGTACCAATCGCCATGAATTCAGGTGACTGTTGGCCGCGCAATGCCTTTATAAAAAAACCGGGACTGATCACCGTCTCCATAGGTAAGCCGATATCGCCTGAAGGACTTTCTTCTGCGGAGCTCATGGCACAAGTGGAAAATTGGATAGAATCGGAAATGCGCGTGATTACGCCTGCAGCCTACGCAGTCCAAACACCTGCAAAATCCGCAGTACATCAGGCATGAGTGCCTCAACGTCAATCTACACTTGATCGTAACCGGCTATGTCACTCAAGCAGTACCTTCGCCAAAAATTTGCCGATCCCAATCAGCTTTCGCTGCTCGATCTGCTGCCGGGTACCAAAGTTGATCCTGAGCCGCCGCGCTCTACCGTCCCTGAACCACCCCTCCCTGCGGGCCACCGGCGGCTGAGGCTTGATGACCATACGCTGGATTACCGGCTACTGCGTTCAAAGCGACGCACGATTGGCTTTCTGATTGATGACGAAGGTTTGCGCGTGACAGCTCCGCGCTGGGTAACAGTAGCCGAGATCGAATTGACCATCACGGAAAAACGCGCGTGGATTTTCAAAAAAATCAATGAACAGCGTGAACGTTCCGTCAGACGTTTGCAACCACCGATGGAATGGCGTGACGGTGCCCGCCTCCCGTATCTTGGTGCCGACATCGTGGTGCGCATTGCCGATGCAGCCAACACCGGCATACGCTTTGACGAGCAAACCCGAGAGCTGCATGTCAGCCTGCCAGCGTCAGCAACAGAACAGCAACTCAAAGATCGCGTACAGGGTTGGCTGCAAGCTGAAGCGAAACGCGTCTTTGCAGAACGACTAGATATCTACGCATCCAAACTCGGCGTAACATTCCAGGGCTTTGCATTGTCATCGGCGAGTACGCAATGGGGCTCGTGTACTGCCGATGGGCGCATACGACTGAACTGGCGGCTGATGCATTTCGCACTGCCTAATATTGATTATGTGGTGGCTCACGAACTATCTCACTTGCGTGAAATGAATCACGGTCCGCAGTTCTGGGCGACTGTGCAATCACTACTGCCTGAATTTGAAACAGCGCGCAAGACATTGCGGGACCATGAGCTGACGAGCTTGCCGGCGTTCTGAGTCAGCGATCATTTATGGATAATCATCTGAGCTGCTTCGCATTTTTTATTGCGTAAATCAGCTGTTGGATAATGCACGCCTTACCCCAGTCGAAGCTGCTTAGCGCGCATCAATGCAGATGCGTCAGCGCCACATACTGCTCCAGCGATATCGTCTCGGGACGCGCCTGAGGATCGATGCCGGCAGCGATGAGCTGCTGTTCCGTAAAGAGCCCGCCCAGACTATTACGTATCACTTTGCGTCGCTGAGAAAAAGCCTGCGTCACCACCTGTTCCAGCCGCGCCTGTTCGCAGGCCAGAGGCGAAGCAATCGGCCGCATGCGAACAATCGCTGAATCAACTTTGGGTGGCGGATCAAATGCCGTGGGCGGTACGATGAACAGCATCTCCATTTTATAGCGCCATTGCAGCATCACGGACAAACGTCCGTAGTCCTTGCCACCAGGCGGTGCCACCATGCGCTGAACGACTTCTTTCTGCAGCATGAAATGCTGGTCTTCAACCTGCTGCGCATACTGCGCCAGATGAAACAACAAAGGACTTGAGATGTTGTACGGCAGATTGCCCACAATGCGCAGCTTGCCCTGCGCAGGCTGGAGCGCGCCAAAATCAAATTGCAAGGCATCGCCGGAATGAGTGATGAGTTTGTCGGGGTTGAATTTTTTTTGCAGTATCGCGACCAGATCACGATCGAGTTCGACCACATGCAAGCGCGACAAATGGGCCAGTAACAAGGCCGTCATCGCGCCCTGTCCGGGTCCAATCTCCACCATCGTGTCACCGGCATCGGGCGCGATTACACGAATGATTTCAGAGAGAACATTCTGATCGGTCAGGAAATTCTGCCCGAAACGCTTACGCGGTATGTGCTTCATTATCGAGCCATCGCCATCTGCGCTGCAACTGCGATAGCTTCGATCATGCTGCTCGCATCGGCATGACCATAACCTGCCACCGCCTTGTCCAGTGCGGTGCCATGATCCACCGAAGTCCGAATGACAGGCAAGCCCAGCGTAATGTTGACGCCCTGCCCAAAGGTCGCAAATTTCAGCACCGGTAAACCCTGATCGTGATACATCGCCAATACGCAATCTGCCTGATCGAGATAACGTGGCTGAAACAGCGTGTCGGCAGGATAAGGACCCGACACTTGCCAGCCGCGTGACCGGGCTTCGTCGATCACAGGCCGTATCACATCAATCTCTTCACGCCCCAGATAGCCGTCTTCACCAGCATGCGGATTGAGTCCGGTGACTAGAATTCGCGGATTGGCGATACCGAAACGCGTGATCAGATCACGATGAATAATCGCCATCGTTGATGTCAGACTTTCACGCGTGATCGCACGTGGCACATCGGCTAAGGCCAGATGCGTGGTGGCCAGAGCAACTCTGAGCATCTGTTTGCCATTGAGACCCGCCAGCATCATCACGACCTGCGGTGTGTGGGTTTTTTCAGCCAGATATTCCGTGTGACCGGTGAAGCTAATACCCGCATCATTGATCGTGCTTTTTTGTACGGGCGCGGTAACGATGGCATCAACATCGCCAGCCATGGCCGCGGCAAGCGCCGCATCGAGCATGTCCAATACAGGTTCGCCATTGCGGGCATCAAGCTGCCCAGGCACAGGTGTTACCGCAAGTGGGCAGTCGAGGATAGCGAGCTGGCCCGGATGATCTTTCCAGCTGGCTGCAGAGGTCACACGTTGCACAGGGTACTGGGGCGACAAAACGCTCGCCAGTGATTGCAACTGCGTGGCATCACCTATCAACAGGCACGCTGCCGAGGTCGATTGCGCCGCTGCGCGCACTGCGATTTCCGGCCCCACGCCGGCGGGCTCACCGCAGCTGATCGCTATCCGGGGGCGGAACATGGATGTTGACAGTTAGGGACGATTGATATCGTCCAGACGATACTCGACGTAGGCACGATCACGCAGCTGTCGCAACCAATCTTCATAGGACTCTTCGAGTTTTTGCTCGCGCAATGCCTGACGCGCGATCAAACGCTGTCGCTCTCGCGAAATTTCTTCGGATTTGCGCTCGATGACTTCGATCAGGTGATAACCAAATGGCGACTCGACGGGTCCACTGACTTCACCGGGTTGCAGCGAATTCATCGCACGCTCGAAGTCCGGCACGGTGTCGCCGGGATAGATCCAGCCAAGATCGCCACCTTTACTGGCAGAGCCATCATTGGAATACAGTCGTGCCAGTTCCTCGAACTTGGCTGCCTTGTTGTCCAGGCGCTCCTTGAGCTCAACGAGTTTGCGGCGCGCCTCAGTGGCCGAGACGATCTGGTTCACCTTGATCAGGATATGGCGTGCAAGTGTTTGCTGAACCACAGCACCAGGTCCCGTTTTGACCATGCTGGCGCTGCGTCGTCCAATGACTTTAAGAATATGAAAGCCATTCGCACTGCGTACCAATGGCGCGATTTCACCGTCTTTAGTTTTTTCAGTCGCATCTAGAAAAAGCTGAGGCAAACGCGAGCCGCTGCGCCATCCAAGTTCGCCACCAGTCAGTGCATCGCCCGCATCCGAAAAACTGGCTGCGACCTTAGCGAATTCCACGCCTGAGCTCAGTTGTGCGAGTGCCTGATCAGCACGCTTGCGACGTTCGGCGATTTGCTCGGGTGTGGCTTTTTCGGGGACGCGCACCAGAATCTGCGCAATGTTGATTTCACTCTGAGCGCCCTCGGCATTACCCGCTGCAGCTGCAAGGAAGTTATCGACCTCGGCATCGGTGATCTGAATTTTGTTATCGACTTCGCGCTCACGAAGTCGCTGCAAGGTGATTTCTTCGCGCACCTCTTCACGAAAGCGAGCGAAAGACAGACCGTCGCCCTCCAGCTGATCCCGAAATGCCTGCACCGTGAGCTTGTTTTGCTCGGCAATACGGGCGATCGCACGATCCAGTAACAGATCATCGATACGAATACCTGTTTCGCGTGCCAACTGCATCTGCGCGCGGTTGACGATCATTCGCTCAAGCAATTGCTTTTGCAGCACCTCGCGCGCAGGCAGCTGTATGTTCTGGCGTTTGAGCCGCTGCTCTACCAGACGCAAACGCTCTTCAATCTCTTTGAGAGTAATGACATCCGTGTTGACGACCACAGCGATCGCATCGATCAGCACGGGTTGACGAGCATTGGCTGGTTTGTTCTCCGCAGACGATGGGCTGGTCAGCGTTAACAGCACAAAACTCAACAAGGCGCCGAGACGTTTGCCCGTCAGCGAACGATAAATCTGAATAAGCGTCATCGTGATTTGAATGAATTGAAAGAGGTGAATCGGTTAATGCCGTTACTGCGGTTGCTTCCGTTACTGCGGTTGCTGCAGGGGTTGATACCCCGGCACACTGCCGCGCAGTGCTTTCATCGGACTCGAGCCAAGCGTCGCCAGGCCACTAAATTCCAACTGCATGAAGAGATGGGTTGTCGCCAGCCCTGCTGCTGTCGGTATGCGCTGACCTACTACGCGGAAGATCCAGCAATCGGCGAGATACTCGACACCGAGCAGCGACTGACCCATTTTTTTGTCATCCAGCAGGTAATTGACGCGCCCCACACCATACCAACGCCGGCTGATGGGCCACTGTCCTGACAAGTCGATGAGTTCGTAGTCGGTATAAGGGTAGCCCGTTATGTTGCGCGAGTCGCGACGATACTGGGCATTCACAACCTTCATCGGCCCCGCCTGCCAGAAGACACCCGCGTTCATACGATTGACATCCCGATTAGTCTGATCATACTGCAGGTTGGCATCCAGGCGCAGTTCCTCTGTGACGCGGCCCGACATCAGCAACAGGATATCTTCTGCAGCTGCCTTATCTGTAATGCCCAGACTTACCGTGGGGTCCTTGAGATTGATGCGCTGTGCCACCGCCAGACGCAGGCGCTCTGCGCCCGTGGTCTCAAGGAAACGTGAAATGACCGCAAGGGTGAGTTGATTGGAATCACCGATGCGGTCATGACCGACAAATCGATTTTCCCGGAAAATCTGTGCATAGTTCAGATCAGCCTCGGATGTATCGAATCGCGGATAGAGTACCGACGTCTGTTCCTTGTAAGGCGTATAGGTGTAAAAAACACGCGGCTCCAAAGTTTGAATCGCTTCGCGATTAAAAAATGTGGTCTCACGCTCGAAAATCAATCCTGAATCCAGCGAGAATGTTGGCAGCATACGTGCCGGCGCCGTCATACTGGTATCTGCTCGATCCAGATTGTAGAGCGTGCCGTGCAAAGAGAGGCTGGGACGAATGAAGTAGCCGGGACGTTGCCATTGGTTATAGGTCATCCGGGGATTGACCACCAAACGATCACCCTGCACCGACGTCGGATGGAC
>JACCDH011174806.1_pt1 | contig 15251 bp, 14 predicted proteins | sample 7442481 | NCBI WGS metagenome assembly JACCDH01 (sample SAMN15323433, study PRJNA562643) | freshwater metagenome | isolation source: river surface water | place: USA:Blue River Watershed | collected 2017-08-15
ATGCGCCACTCGCCAGGATGTATGGCTTTTGTTTTGACGCGATCTTCTCGACCATCTCGATCCAGGTAATGTCTCCGGAACCGATCTTATAGGCCGGCACTTGAGGATCGATGCTTTCAACGATGTCCAATGAGTACGGGCTTGTAAAGAAGGTAACCCCCGCCTTGTCGCAGGTCTCCTTCAAGGTCGCCGTCCAGTCAAGACTGACGCTTGCATCCCGATAGACTTCGAATACGGACTTCTTCCACTTTGCCTGATGCGATTGCTGGGAACCCAAAGCCTGGAAACCTACATCACTCACGATCGTCTCGGCCGCAAAGTGCTGAAACTTCGCGGCGTCGGCCCCAGCCTCTGCCGCCTTGTAGATCAAATCCTTGGCCCGCCCCAAATCCCCATCATGATTCGCCGCAATATCGGCGACAAAGTACGTCGGATGATTAAGACTTATTTTTTTGCCCTGGATTTCCAGGATCGGATCAGGCAGTTTCATCATATTCCTTCGCCATTTGCTGAATCAGTTCCTGCAAGGTCGGCAGCTTGATGCGCATCACCTCCTCAAACCTTGAACAATCCATGCGCATATCTCTCGGCCGATAGGCTTTCAAGAACGCGGCCTGGCTAGTTTTTATACGGGACATGGTGCCAGTGGGCAGACATAAGCACTCCGCAAAGGCAAAGTCAAAATCGGCCTTGCTCATGCCAGCATGCGAGCCCAAGTTATAGATACCCAAGGGTCGCCTCTCCACCACAAGCCCGATCATTTCGACCAACATTGATATTGATAATGGGCTGAAATAGACGTCATCCAATACCTGCACGTGCTGCTTCATTGTGATCGAGTTGTATACCCAGTCAGTCAGGCTTTCACGATGCGCCACCTTGCTTTTGCCGACAAAATTCGTTCGAAGTATGGTACTAGGCACGCCACAGGCAGCCAACTCGCCTGCGTATTTCGAAAAGGCGTAGTAATTGGTGAGGGTGATTTCGTCTTCCGTGTGCAGTCCCGTGCCATCGTAAACGTGGTCGGTAGAGACCTGCACAAGATGGCAGTCAGCTCCCGACGCCCGCATCCAGTGCGCCAGATTCTCGACGGTGCGCGTATTGGTTAAATAAGCCAGATTTACCTGATCTTCGCACAGTTCCACACTGGTCAGCCCAACCAGATTAATGATCACATCAGGCCGCACACGTGTCAGCTGTTCATAGGTGAGCGCACTTTCCGACAGATCAAAAACAATATCCGCCTGCGCAGCGCGCGCATGGGCCACCACGGTGTGCCCCAATTTTCTAAGGTAGGGCACCAAGCTCGATCCAAGTAAGCCGGTAGCACCTGTGACTAAAATTTTGTTCACGCTTCTTTACGGTGGATAGTCCTAGCTTTTCAGACTAGACAGGTCGGACTTCTCTACCAGCCCTCGAATCAGGCCCAGAGCCCGGGCAAATCCGAAGCACAGGAAAAACGGAAAATATGTAGGCCTGCAGACGAGGCTGACCATGGGATGCAACAATAAATTTCTCACTAATACATGGTAGATGTGCCTACGCCTAAGTTTGCCCTCATTCATCCTTACGAATTCAGCATCGCCAAGGCCGTACCAATACGCTTTTCTTGTTGTCAGGGAAAATGACGCCCTGAATTTCTCGATCACATATTCATCGGCTATGCGAAAAGTGTAGCCCTTCTCACCCAATCGGGTGCACAGCAGCGTGTCGTCGATGGATCCCGTCGCCTGCTCGTCAAACCGGACGTCCTTCACCAGTTGCGTCCTGAAGATGCATGGCATCCCGATGACCTTCGGGTGCTGCGCCAGATTGAGGAATAACTCGCCGCGATGATAGAAACCCCTCGACCAATAATCTGTCAAGTCGCTCCTCTTCCTGAACATGATTCCCGCAACCGCTGGTGCTAAAAAATACCTGTTCAGCACCTGATCAAGCTGACCTTTTAACGCATCAATGCGGTGATCGGCGTCTACATAAAAGACAAACTCACTGCGTGACTCATCGGCCGCCAGTTGGCGGCGATATGAGAGTGAAGTTCCAGGCGCTTCAATGACAGAAACGCCGACCCCTCGTGCCAACATAACAGTACGATCAACCGACCCACCGTCATATACCCTGATTTCGAAATTGCTCAGCGCCCTGATGGAAGCTATGCATTCCAGGATGTTCTTCTCTTCGTTCAAGGTAACTATGACGCAGGTTACGCTATTCATCGAAAGCCTATTATCGATATTAATGCTCAAGTCGATTAAAAATTGAAACCTAGAAATTGCTCAATCTTCTTGGCCGCAAATTCAAGCATCTCCTTGGACAGCGCTGGCTGCACGCCGATCCAGAAGGTATTGTTCATCACATAATCGGTGTTGGTCAGATCACCGCTGACGCGATAGTTTGCGCCGATCATATAGGGCTGGCGAATGAGGTTCCCGGCAAACAGGAGGCGGGTTCCGACTTTGTGCTGATCTAGGTAAGTGAGCAAATCCAGGCGCGAGACGGGGCAGTTCTCTTTTAATGTGATCGGAAAACCAAACCAGGATGGATCAGAATGCTCCGTTGCCTCAGGCAGCAGGATAACTTCCTCACAGTCCTTGAGGCGAGCCCTCAAGAACGCGTAGTTGTCTTTGCGGGCCTGAATGAACTGCGGCACCTTTTCCAGTTGTGCCAAGCCACAGGCAGCTTGCATATCGGTAATCTTGAGGTTGTAGCCCCGGTGACTATAGGTGTACTTGTGATCGTAGCCATAGGGCAGGTCCCCTAACTGCTGGCAGAAGCGTTTGCCGCAGGTATTGTCTTTGCCGGGTTGGCAGTAACAGTCGCGCCCCCAGTCACGAAAGCTTTCAGCAATGGTTTTGAGCTCGTCGTGTTTGGTAAAAACCGCACCTCCTTCACCCATGGTGATGTGATGGGCCGGATAGAAGCTAAGCGTCCCAATGTCCCCAAATGTACCTACCATCTGTCCACGGTAGGTGGTGCCCAACGCATCGCAGCAGTCCTCAACCAGCCACAGGTTGTACTTCTTGCACAAGGCGGTCACCACGTCCAGGTTGAATGGGTTTCCTAGGCTGTGTGCGAGCATGACGGCTTTGGTCCTGGGACCGATTGCAGCCTCCATCTTGCTCGGATCGATGTTGTGCGTTCTGGGGTCGATATCCACAAAGACCGGTACGGCTCCAAACTGGAGTACGGGGTTGACGGTAGTCGGGAAGCCGGCAGCGACCCCGATGACCTCATCGCCCGGCTTGATCGCGCGCTCCCCCAGTTTGCGAGATGTCAGCGTACTGAACGCCACCAGATTGGCCGATGACCCCGAGTTCACAGTGATGAGGTTCTTGACACCGATGAAGGCTGCGAGCTTGCTCTCAAACTCGGAATTGAACCTCCCCGTCGTCAACCAACCGTCAAGGGACGCCTCAACCATATTCTTGAGTTCCTCGGCTCCGATCACTTTGCCTGACGGGGGCACAGCGGACACCCCCGCAAGGAAAGGTTGTGGCGTCAACGCAAGGGAGGCGTACTCATCCACCAAGCGTGCAATCTGTAGGCGAATGTCTTGGGTTTTGAAGTTTTGCATACTCTTTGATCAATGCGTGGTTAGTGTTTGGTAGGCTTCGATTTGCGCCAAAGTCAGTTTGCGCACGTCGACACCGGATGCACGCTGCCTAGCCCAATCGACGATAAGCCGCAATGCATCTTCCAGACGGTACTCCGGTTGCCAATCCAGACGATTGCGAGCTTTGGAAATGTCAAGCTTCAGATACGTTGCTTCATGAGGGTGCTCACCGTCGTCGACTTGCCACTTTGCATCGCAACCCCACAATTTCGCCAATTGCTCGACTATCCAGCCAACTGTCTTCGTGTCTTCATCGACAGGGCCGAAATTCCATGCTTCCGCATAAACCTGCCCGTGCTCGCATAGCCGCTCCGCCAACGTGAGATAACCACGCAAGGGTTCCAGCACATGCTGCCAGGGCCGGATGGCTCGGGGACTACGAATTATGGCAAAGGAGCCCTGTTCGAATGCTGCGATTATGTCGGGGACCAGGCGATCTTGCGCCCAATCGCCTCCACCAATGACGTTACCCGCTCTTGCCGTCGCGAGCGCAACGCCCTCGCCCCGACGACCAGTAGTTGCACCAAAGAAGGACAACCGGTAAGCAGCGCTAACTAGCTCGGCGCACCCCTTGCTGTTGCTGTAGGGGTCATGGCCGCCCAGGGGTTCGTTTTCGCGATACCCCCATACCCATTCACGATTGTCGTAGCACTTGTCCGTCGTTATGTTGACGACGGCCTTGACGCCCGGTGTGTTGCGCACAGCCTCAAGCAGATGTACCGTCCCCATCACATTAGTAGAGTAGGTTTCCACAGGATTCTGGTATGAATGCCGAACTAATGGCTGGGCCGCCATGTGTATCACGATTTCCGGATTGCACACCCGCATCGCTTGTTGCAGAGAGGCCTGGTCGCGCACATCACCGATGACGGAGCGCATCCCATCGACCACATTGGCTTTTTCAAACAGGCTCGGAGCGGTTGGAGGAGGAAGGGCATACCCCGTCAGCTCGACACCAAGACGCTGCAACCAGAGTGACAGCCAGCTTCCCTTGAAGCCGGTATGACCGGTCAGGAATACCCTCCTTCCCCGCCAGAATGAGGGGTTCATCACCAGACCTTCCAGGGAGCCGCGCCGGAGGCCCAAAGCTCTTCCAAATGGGTCTTATCCCGGAGAGTGTCCATGGGTTGCCAAAACCCCGCGTGTTGAAATGCAGCAAGCTGCCCTTGGTTAGCCAGCGTCTCCAACGGCTCATGTTCCCAAATCACAGAGTCATCTCCGATCAAATGAATGACTTCCGGCGAAAGCACGAAAAAGCCGCCATTAACCATGGCTCCATCGCCCTTAGGCTTTTCCTTGAAGCTTCGAATCCTGTCCCCATCCAGATCCACCGCACCAAATCGACCCGGTGGGAGGGTGGCGGTCAGGGTCGCTTTCACCTTTTGATTCTTGTGAAAAGCGATCAGATCAGAGATGTTCACGTCGCTGACACCGTCGCCGTAGGTAAGGCAGAAATTCTCCTCGTTCTGCAGATAGGGAGCAACCCGCTTTAAACGCCCTCCAGTCATGGTGTTGTCGCCCGTGTCGACTAAAGTTACCTTCCATGGCTCGGCATATTGCTCGTGTACCACCATCCGGTTATGGGCCATGTCGAAAGTCACGTCGGACGTGTGAAGAAAGTAATTGGCGAAGTATTCCTTGATGATGTAGCCCTTGTAGCCGCAGCAAATCAAGAAATCGTTGATGCCGTAATGGGAATAGATTTTCATGATATGCCAAAGTATCGGCTTCCCACCAATTTCTATCATGGGCTTGGGCTTGAGGTGCGTCTCCTCTGAAATTCGCGAACCGAGACCGCCGGCCAGAATAACTACTTTCATATGAACATTGACTCTTGTCTGTAAAAACTCTCAATTTAATCGTTTAAACCCGCCGTGGCATACCGGCCCCTTGAGAATACCCATCACGTCGCGGCCGTCCTCACACTCCTTAACTAACCCGAAGATCGGATCGAGTGTCGCAAAAAAGTCCGCCACCACAGCCGGAGTGTGATTCATGCACGCGTAGACACTATTGCTCGTGAGATAACCTTTTGCCAACATTTCCTGGGTAATCAGAGTCTTGTAGGCGAGGGCATTGGGGCTTCGAAACGTGAACCCAGCGAGCGCGGGAAGCCCCCAGTGCTCGATCTGAAGTGCATGCTTGTCGGCCAACGTCTGCCAGCCTCGCTGAATAGCCAAACCGGTCTGGGTAATCACTTCCCAGGATTTGTTGCGCTCCATCACCTTCAGCGTGGCCAGTGCGGCGGTGGGGCCGATGCGTTCCGTCCAGAATGTGCTGCTGATGAAGGTGGACTGGGCTGCTTCCATGACGGCGCGCTTGCCGATAGTGGCCGTGATGGCATAGCCATTGCCGAGCGCCTTGCCGAACATGGCCATGTCGGGTTCAACACCATATTTCTTGTGCAACCCGCCAAAAGTCTCACGAAACCCAGAGGTACATTCGTCAAAAATCAGGACAATGCCACGCTCGGTCGCGAGCTTTCTCACTTTATGCAGAAACCGGTTTTCGGGCTCCTTATTGCGCACGACCTCCATCTTGATGACGCCGATGTCGTGCGTATTGACCAGCGCCTCAAGTTCGGTGAAGTTGTTGTAGTTGAAAGGAAAAACACTTCCCTTCAGGTCGCGCGGGACGCCCTTGGGTTCCAGTCCGGGCAGGAGGTGGCCATCAAGGCTCTTGTCGTCACCTAGGTTGGCTGACAAGTACCAGTCGTGCCAGCCGTGGTAGCCACAGATGGCCACCTTGTCTTTGCCCGATGCGGCGCGCGCGATGCGGATGGCAATGGCATTGGCCTCTCCGCCGGAGCGAGCCAAGCGCACCATGTCAGCCCACGGGTGCAGCTCAATCAACTTTTCCGCCAGATAGACTTCTTCCGGACAGTTCAGGGTAGACATGTTGCCGGCCGCCACCGTCTGGAGCACTGCGGCATCAACTTCCGGATGGCCGTAACCCAGGATATTGGTGCCAATACCCATGATGGACATATCAACGTACTCGTTGCCATCCAGGTCCCAGACCTTGCAGCCCTTGGCCTTGCTGAAATAGGCTGGCCATTTGTCAGGCAAGAACATCTCTGCCCTCTTGGACAGCAGCATGTTGCCTCCGGGGATCGCGTGCTTTGCGCGTTTCCAGAGTTTTTGACCGGTTCCCATGTTTGCGCCTTCGTTCCGTACGATTTTCTGATTGATGCTGAATATTTCAGGTTGCCGCTGTTGCAGGGCGAGCACTTCAGTCCAAGCAAAATCCATACGGGGGTGGAAATGCTGGAACACCTTTTCTATCACCTCGAAATCCGCCGCCTCGTCGACCGTCCAGCGCAAGGCCGACAGATCCTGGTCATGCCGCATGACGGCCGTCTTAAACCGACCTGGCTTGCGCAAATAGGGCGTGACATGTTCACGATCAAACGGCTCGTGCGCTTCCCTGCATGCCTGCTCAAGCGCCTGGAAGCTACAAACTTCGATGTCAAGGCCGTCGGGATAGCTAGGCGGGTAGTTATTGCAGAAATAATCCACGCCCGAATCCCTGAACCGCCGTACGCATGCATCAACCAAATCAGGATCGACGAGCGGGCAGTCGCCGGTAATCCGCACCACAACATCGGCGCCATGCTTCCTGGCTGCTTGCACGTAGCGATCGAGCACATCGTTTTCGCTGCCTTGCTCGCAGGCAAAGCCTAGTTTGGCGACATGGTCAACCAGCGGTCGATTGCATTCGTCAACCGAAGTCGCAACAACAATCTGATCCAATTCCTTGGCGCGCGCCAAACGGGCAAGCAAAACCTCGATCATGGGAGCGCCGCCTAACGTCCTCATCACCTTGCCGGGTAGGCGCGTTGACCCCATGCGAGCTTGTACAAGTGTGATTACTTTCATAGGTTCGACCAAAGAGCAGGGTTGATCAAACGTTCGTCTTGGCACTCTAAATCTGGCATGGCGCTTGTGGCTTGGACATTTGTGGCCCGCAGAATTTGCTCTAGCTGGCTTAACCCATCTGCACCAACGACTATCCGGTCAATTTCAGGGATGGCAAGCGGATATGCCAAGCACGCCTGAACTGCTGAAATGGAATGCCCGGAGAGCCACTGATGCCATCTCCGCCACAAATCAACCCATGGTGTAAATTTAGTCGGCAGGTCTGTCTGGCGCATCAATAGCAAGCCTTGCAGGAACACCGAACGCGTGTGAACCTCAACGCCGTCGTCCTTAAGGCGCTGCAGCCAGCCGGTGTTGTAAAGGCGTCGGTCGACGAGGTTGAAGGGGGCCTGTACTAGGTCAAGGCGGTATCGCACCGACAGCGCTTCTAGCTCGCTGGGGGAATAGATCGAGACGCCAATCTTATGCACCTGCCCTCTTTCTTTAAGAACCTCAAGAGCGCGGAACAATGCGGCACCTTCAGGGCCCAGCAAATCCCCGGATCGATGGAGCAAGAGGCCATGTACCTCTGTGCGCCCCAAACGCTCCATCGACTGGCTTGCCTGTTGCGAGACCCAGGCAGCGACATCCGAACAATGAGCTGGAAGTGCGGGCAATTTGGTGACTACGCTGAACCCCTCTGTCCCCACCTCACCCAGGCAAGCCTCGCTTTCGCCGTAAGCGATGGCCGTGTCCAAGGTCTCTATATGTGCGGCCCGCGCAAGCTCCAGCATGGCCTTTGCTTCCGGACGTGAGACTTGGCCGTTCTGATTGGCAATGCCGTAATGGAGCCCAAATTGCACCGTGCCAAGAGCGAGCTTCGCGGCGCCGCAAGCGTGATTCGAATCCGCTCGATTCAATTGATCGTGCACCGTGTGCATAGGTCGCGGCTCCACCGCTTCATTGAACGACGTCATATACGAAACATACAAACGTCCTTGTCAGACACGTTGTGCCTGCTGCCGCCACGATATGACTCGCTACTAGCTTCACTGCCGAGCAGCTCACGACACGCTCCATAGACCACGCGTATCGATCAAGACCTTGCCCGCAAGATGGTCCTGGTCGATATCTAAAAAAACCCGGTGATTGACTAGCAACAGAACGATGTCGGCCTTCCCGATGGCCTCAGCGGCGGTGGCAAACACGGCTGAAGTCGACTGCAGGCTTTCCGGAAATTCGCTCACGTGGGGTTCAACCACATAGAGCTGGCCCAGATTCATTTTCTGAAGAGCCAGCACAATCTCCAACGCAGGGCTTTCGCGCAGATCGTCGATATCAGCCTTGAAAGCTAGGCCCAGGCAGGCAATCTTGGGATTGGTCAGCGTGGCGGCGGCTTCTTTGACCTTTTCAAGGACAAAATGGGGCTTGTGATCGTTGACGTCGCGCGCTGCCCGGATGAGTCGCGCATCGGCAGGCGTCTTGCTCACGATGAACCAGGGATCGACGGCAATGCAATGCCCTCCGACGCCCGGCCCCGGCTGAAGGATGTTTACCCGGGGATGACGGTTGGCCAGCCGGATCAGTTCCCAGACATCAATGTTGAGCCGGTCGCAGATGATGGAGAGTTCGTTTGCAAATGCAATGTTCACATCTCGAAAACTGTTTTCCGTCAGCTTGCACATTTCTGCAGTGCGCGCATTCGTGATGACGCACTCGCCCTCGACGAAAATTTTGTAGAGACTTGTGGCGGCCTCTGAACATTTGCGGGTCATCCCGCCTATTACGCGGTCGTTCTGCACCAGCTCGCGCAGCACATGCCCCGGAAGCACGCGTTCTGGGCAGTGCGCGACTCGGATATCCGAGTCTTCTCCATGCGTTTTCGGAAACGTAAGATCGGGTCGCGCCTGGGCCAGCCAATCGGCCATCTGTTCGGTGGTGCCAACCGGAGAAGTCGATTCCAGGATGACCAGATCGCCCTTTTTCAGCACCGGGGCGATAGAAAGACTGGCAGACTCGATGTAGTCTAGGTCCGGCTCGTGCCCCTCTTTGAAAGGCGTTGGGACGGCAATCAGGAAGGCGTCTGCGGGTCCGGGCGTGGTCGTTGCACGCAGGAAGCCACCGCTGACGGCGGCCCGGACGATGATGTCAAGCTCAGGCTCGACGATATGAATTTCTCCGCAGTTGATGATATCGACCGCGGCCTGATTAACGTCAACGCCAATCACGCGTTTTTTCCGGCTCGCGAATACTGCGGCTGTGGGCAGGCCGATGTATCCCAGTCCGATGATAGAGATGGTCTCGAATGGCATGGTTGGCAGGTTCAGTGCTTTGCGTACAAGTCGGCCACCGGGTGGGTATGGAATCGGGCGAGCACTTCGACGATCCGGCGGGCGGCCTGTCCGTCCCCATAAGGATTGTGGGCCCGGCTCATGCGTTGCCACTCGGCCGTGTCGTTAAGAAGCCTGGAGATGGATGACGAAATGGTTACGGCATCCGTGCCCACAAGTTTCACGGTGCCTGCGGCGACTGCTTCCGGACGTTCGGTGGTTTCGCGCATGACCAGCACGGGTTTGCCCAGCGAGGGCGCCTCTTCCTGGATTCCACCGGAGTCCGTCAGAACAAGATGAGCCCGGTTCATCAGGTAAACGAAGGGTAGATAGTCGAGCGGCGCAATGAGGTGAATGGTGGGGAATCCGCCTAGCAGGCGATTGACGGGCTCACGCACATTCGGATTTAAGTGGACAGGATACACGATGTCCACATCGGGAAACGCCAGCGCCGTCTCGGCCAGAGCCTGGCAAATACGCTCGAAGCCGCCACCAAAGCTTTCCCTGCGGTGGCCGGTCACCAAGATCAGGCGCCGGTCGGGGTGCAGATAAGGAAATTGCGTTTCGCCCATCTGCCTGAACTCCGCATCCTCTGACAGGCGCTGGACCACCTCCAGCAGTGTATCGATCACCGTGTTGCCGGTGACGTGTATGTGCTCTTCCGGCACACCCTCACGCAGCAAATTGAGGCGTGAGGTTTCGGTCGGGGCGAAGTGCAGGGTAGCAAGGGTTCCGGTCAGCTTGCGATTGGCCTCTTCGGGCCACGGGGAGTAGAGCCGCCCGGTACGCAGGCCCGCCTCGACGTGGCCGACCGGAATCTTCTGGTAATACGCGGCTAGGGTGGCGGCGAATGTCGTTGAAGTATCACCGTGGACCAGAACGATGTCGGGCTGAAATTGCCCGAGTACGTCCTTCATCCCGGCCAGGATGGCCAAGGTGATGTCCGTCAGGTCCTGGCCCGGCCTCATCACCTTAAGGTCGAATTTCGGACGAATGGCAAACATGTCCAGCACCGAATCGAGCATTTCCCGATGCTGCCCGGTGACACATACTTCAGCGACAAAGGCAGGATCACGCTGAAGATCATGGACCAGCGGCGCCATTTTGATCGCCTCAGGCCGGGTTCCAAAGACGACAAGAATCTTTGTTTTCATTCGTGAGCGGAGAAAAATGCGGGAGGCGCAGGAGGCACACCTTGCAGGACTTCAAACTGGATTTCCTCGTGGAAACCAGCCAATTTTTGGAGTGCGGGTACGAGACTCAACGTGATTCTGGCACGCTACCGCCATACCGTTTCACGATCAGCAGGCGCGTTCAGCGAGATTTATCAGGAGTCCGGAGCAATAAAGTGCAGAAAAAGGCTCTGCCGAAAGATCGACGGACTAACAAGATTGTGCCACACCGTCGCTTAGGAGTATGGGCTTAGGTTGGGCTGCGTGGAGGGCCGCGAGGGTGGTTTTCTGAATATCAGACTTTTTCACCCGCGTGTCGCTCGTTGCCTAAATACGAGGTGGAGTGTGGAGGCTGCGTCATTTAGCAAGCCTACACAGCGTGTAGCAAGTAGAGGTAGCGTTGGTTGCGTATGGAGACGCTGGCACGACAAAGTAAAACCCCGTAGTCTCTTGCGAAACTACGGGGTGTATCTGGTGGCCTGGGGCAGAATCGAACTGCCGACACGCGGATTTTCAACGCTAACCACAAACTTAAGAGTACAGTATTTTCAACGTGTTGTAACTTAAGAAAGATTTGGTGTGCGTAGTTCGTACACTTACGCAACGTAGAAAAAGTACACACCGTGCGTAAAAGTATTTTAACTATGCCTGTCATTCGTCTTCCAACACATTTACAAAACACTATGTTTTTCGCCACAAACCCACCGTTTTCGGCGTGTTTTACGGCATTTAGAAAACGCACGTAACGTAACTTAACGCAAGCAGTAACGTTACACCGTAGCAGTTGACGGCATACGCAGTTTACGCAAGCGTTCAGCGTCACGTTGTTTGCGTTGCCTGTCACGCTCACCCTGTAGTTGTTGCCTGTCGCGTTCAACATTTTGCTTAAGCGAGTTGATACGTGCTTGCTGTGGTGTTAGCGGTGCTTTAGGTTTAATGAGTATTTCGTGTATTCGCATTACGTATTTACGCAACCAAACAAAATACCATCAAACATTTAGTTGTGTGTTTATGACGTTGCCAACACCAAACTGTCGTTCAGCAATCAACTTCGCCAACGCCGCAGTCTCTGCGTACACGTATGTGTAGACAGTTTGCGACGACACACGTACTAACACCTCGTAGCGTTTCACTTGCCAAACCCGTCACGCAGTTTGTTAGCGGCGTTGTCAATCGCTGTGTCAAGTTCGCCGTTAAGCACAGCAGTCTTCACAACTTCCAACACGTTCACCAACTCTTTTTCTACGCCCACTTCAATAGCGTACTTGCCCTTCGCAAGTTCTAACACCTTGCTACCGTAGCGTACGCAGATTGCCAACTTACCGTTATCAGCAGTAAACCACCACGCTTTAATACGCTTGTTCATTTCTACTTGCTTGCGTACACCTGTGCTGTCTGTAACTGTGCGGAACTTGGTAGCGACAAACTGAGTGCCTGCTTGTTGTGCTTTGGCAAGTTCAATCTGTTCCCAAACACGCTTTGCCAACTTGTTACGGCGTTGCTGTACTGCTGACACTTGCGTAGGCTTTGTAGTTGCTGTCAGTTTTAGTGCGTTCAAAGTGCTCATTTACGTTCTCCTGTTTATTAACGTAAACAAACTGTAGTTTCGGTCTACACACGAGAGCAACCGAAATCTGTCTACTCAAAGTTATTTACCCAAAACCACGTAAAAGCACCAAATAAACGCTCACATTTAGTCACGCTTTCTTTAGTCATCGCTAAATAACTGTATGAATACATACAAGAACTTCAAAGATGACGCACTTACTGCGGACTGGCTACGTGACAACGGCATTGCTGTTAACTCGTTTACCAACACACACGTCAAACTACTACAGGCACAACAAACAGCCCACACACTCCTAACCCAAAACCTAAACCTACTCACATCAAACCAAATCAAAGCACTTAAGGCATTTCAACGCAAGATGACTAACAAGAAGGTACGTGCCAAACTTAAACCAGAAGCCGCTTATCCAATCCTAAACATCAGCACCAAAATCAATAGGCAACTGTTCAAACTCAACAAACAACTCTAAACCTTGCTTAACAGCAACGTGATAACCAACACGCTAACAGTGGACAAACGCAGGTTGTAATATGACGGCTAATGACCTTGCTCTACACACGTTGACGTAACAGCGTGTGACATTAGATGATGCCGCAGAGTACGCATAAGAAGCACAACTTCAAAGTGTGTCGCGAGTTCCAATACATCAGTCTCGCAAATCCATAACTCTGTTACGTACGTATAGCGAAGTGAGTGACACTCAAATCAAACTATATGTAACGGCGGTCAATAGCACCAAACTTCAACGTTCGTGCTATAGCCGTCGTACGCTCGTTCGTTCTATCTAAATCAACCTAATACATCTCATACAACGCAAGCGTTGTATTTCGACCTCTACAGTAAGCATCAAAACAATGTGCCGAAGAAAACACAGAGCGAAAGCGAATGTGTTTTATGACAGCACAAGCAAACGCAGTTTGCTTTCATACGTGTAGCACTACTGGGGTTAGAAAATCACCACCTGAAAAGTTTAAGTACTTGGTGTGCGAAAACTACAGCACAGAAAAACTGTATGTATATATGAGATTTCACGAGCAAATAAACAGCAGTACGTCAAATCGCCGTTTTAAGCAATCGTTTTACTGAAACAGATCGTTGCGGTTGCGGTCATTACCCAAATGCGTTGTTGACGTGTTTTAAGCAGTCTATGCGTGTCTGTGTTCTAAAAGCCACAACAACACCACAGTTACGCAATAAATACGTGACCAAATACTTTACTTAAACAGTTTGGACGGCAACGTAACCTGTTGTTCTTCAACAGTTCACCAGTAACCCGCCAACTTAACGGGTTTCACTTGTCCAGACCGTGCTTAAGAAAACATACTAAACGCACACAACTTATTAGGACAACACAATGGCAACAGCAAAAGCACTCACAGCACAAGAAATAGAAAAGGTTTTAGCCCACATCGCACAACACGCATACGCAGAACGTAACAAACTGATGTTGCTGTTTACGGTTGCGGCAGGTTTGCGTGTTAGCGAAGTTGCTGGACTTACGATTGGTGACGTACGCAACGATGACGGAACAGTACGTAGCGAGATTTACTTGGCAAGCCACCGCGTTAAGCACGGACACGCACGTACTATCTACCTTAACGCACGACTACAGCAAGAACTTGCCACTTACATCGCAACACGTAACTGGTTGTATGACGAACAACCATTGTTCAATACACATCGCGGTCAACGTTGTGCGTTCAGTGCCAACACATTAACGCAACACTTTTACTGGTTGTACAAGAACGCTGGTGTTAAGAACGCTTCATCACACAGCGGTCGTAAAACATTCCTCACGTCATTAGCAAGTCAAGGCATTAGCGTATTTGTTTTAGCAGAACTTGCTGGGCACAAATCAATCAGCACTACACAACGTTACGTGACTGTTAACGCAGACATTAAACGCCGTGCTGTTGAACTTGTTTAATCATCATCACGCCCCATCTTTGCCAACAACGCTTTTAACTTTGTAGACAACGCAGGATTTGGTACGTAATCGTCCTGCTCTCTCTCAAACGCTATATCCCAAGCCGCTTCCCGCAATGCCACTAACTGACACTCTTTACGCTTAAGACGCTTGCTTAACTTTGGCAATCCGCTATCTAACGCACGTGGACTTTTACTGCCACGTACACGCGGAATGCTGTCAACACAAATACCGATTGTTCTGTCAAAGCCTTTGTCAAAATCAATATCTCTATCCATCCAGTTTTGTAACTCATACAAATCTGCTGGCGTTGCTGTTCCCCATATTTCTTCAAGCCGTTCTAACGCATCCTCGTACAAACTTTCTGCTTTGTCTAACGCTTTGCTAACTGTTCCGTGTTTGTACTTTGCCCGCCCAGTGCTTGCCAAACCAGCCATCTTTTCGTACTTTGCTTGCTGGAAGTCTGCCGCTTTTAGTTTGCGGTTGTAACTGCGTAACTCGTCAGGCATTCCGTTGCCGTAGTTAATCTCGCTCGTATCTTGTTCAGTCGTTAACTTGTACACGTAGTTGTTGTACTGTTCCAGCGTCAGTGCCGACTTTATCTGTGCTGTAGTAGCACTCTTGCCATCCACCAACTTCTTAAGCAACGCATTTAGTCTGGCAAGTTTCGTTACTTGCTTTGCGTCATCAATCGTGCGTAGCGTAACTACGGGCACGTTAAACGTCTTTTCTACACGTCCGTCAACGTAGTCTGCTTCTGTAAACACATAAGCGTCAGCACC